>Ga0180301_10002431_pt1 | contig 14633 bp, 8 predicted proteins | sample GuaBasSediGuay16_FD_121797 | JGI IMG/M metagenome (GOLD analysis project Ga0180301, IMG submission 121797) | Subseafloor sediment microbial communities from Guaymas Basin, Gulf of California, Mexico - Guay16, Core 4569-2, 12-15 cm | ecosystem: Environmental > Aquatic > Marine > Hydrothermal...
ATAAATTATCCCATAAACCAGATTACATCTTCACCTGGAGAATTATCTCCATAAGTTACATCTGCTGTTCCAAAAGTTTCGTTTCCAATATTTACTTCTAACAAAATCTTGTATTTGGAATTCCTTCTTTTTGCGAAGCAAAAAGGGGATGTCGGTTCTCTTCTTGCAATAAAGAAATATCACAACACTCCTGTAACAAAGGATAAATATCTTGTTGTTGCATACAAAGAAGTAACAAATAAGGATGGTTTTGTTCTAACTGCTTATTATACAAGTTATTTAAGAAAAAGAATAATATTATGGAAGAATTAAAAGTTGGTATAGATAAATTAAAGTTTGGTGATGTAAAGTTGATTAACTGAGAATATGATAGTGAAGCTGATGTTCTGTACATTTCTTTTGGAGAACCAAGGTTTTCATTAAGTATAGATCTTGGTTCTGGTATTATTTTAAGACAATCAGAAGATAAAATTACTGGAGTTACAATAATTGGATTAAAAGAAGTGCTTTTATCAGAAAGCAATAAATAAGTTTCTTTGACAGGATTTTCCTTCTGATAGATTTCTGTTTTCTAATGAGAGATTATTTAAAATATTATGTTTTATTTATGGCAGAGATTGTTGTTGAGGTTCCTGAGGAATTAGAAGAATTAAGAAAAGTATCTAAAATAAATTGGCAGTTAGCAATCCAGAAAAGATTTCTTGAAGAATTTGATGAGTTGATAAGAATTGAAAAGATTATATCTAAATCCAAATTAACTGAAGAGCAAGCTAAGGAACTTGCAGATGAAGTTAACTTGTCATTAGCTAAAAGGTATGAAAGATTACTAAAAGGAAAATGAAGTATGTTGGTTGTAGTAGATGCAAATGTTGTATTTTCAGCATTAATAAGGAAAGGTAAACCATTCAAAGTATTTATTGCCAATAAAATTTTTAGGGTATTTGAATTTGTTGCTCCCGAGTTTCTGTTTTTTGAAATCGGCAACAAGATTAATAAATTATTATCAAAAACCAAATTAACAAAGGAAGAATTATCTGAAGCTTTTTTATTCATTAAAAAAGAAATTGAATTTATCTCTTTTGATGCCTTTTCAGACAAATTAACAGAGGCAAAGGAATTAAACTTTAAAGATTCACCATATTTGGCGTTAGCACTAAAACTTTCCTGTCCAATATTTTCTGGGGATAAAGGACTCAAAGAGCAGAAAAGAGTTCCAGTTTTAAATCCTTCTGAAGCATTATTAATTATATACGGAAAAAGATTTCCAAATCTCTCATAAACTTAGCCTTTAGAAATTCAAGGTAAACTTATAGATTGGTTAGCAATTATTTTCCATAAAATCCCTATGCTCAAGAGAAACTAACAACTTTATTCCATCTTTTAGTAATTAGAACAACTTCTTAATATCATAGATTTTAGAGTAATAACAAAATTTTATAGGATCAAGGAAAAGTAATTGTTTGTTTTCTAAATGTAAATTTCTGAGATTTTCATTATTGTAAGAGAATCCGGTTTGAGTGAAGATTTAGTAGAAATGCTTTTAACTAAGATTGGATTATAAAATTGATGTAATTACAATTGTAATGGAAATCTTTAAATTATTTAATTCAAAATTATTATGAATCTTTCTTTATCTGAAACGGATGAAGAATACTTAACATATGTTTTTAAATTCTCTTCAAACCCTTATGGTATTAAACAAATCAAACTCGTCCTCCCGCGAGAACCGGAAACATTATATTCCACAATAAACCTTTTCATGTCAGAAATTTTAAGAGGAAATAATTATGACGATGAAATAAAAAAACTCATAGAAAAAGCCCCGACACACCAAGTAGAACCTGAAGAATTGGAAAAATATAGAAAATCTTTAAAATTTAGATTTCCTAAAATATTCCCTTTGTTAAAAAATGGAATAGCTGAAAGATTAAAGAATAAAGCACTTAAAAATTTACGGGAAAATTCAATTGAAATTCACAAAGTTTATGAAGATGGAAGAGAGGAGTTGAGTTATGGAAATGGATTTCATGTTATTCAGCCAGAAGACAGGGGTGAAGTTTTTGAATATGCAAGTCTCGGATTTCTTAATATTGGATTGAATGAACATGGTAGAGGAACAGCAAGATTGTCTGAATTGGGAGAGGAATTAATGAAATTAAAATAAGTTAGCTATCTTTCATACAAATTTTTTATCAAGACTTTTAGATTATCTAAAATTGACTCTTTAAACTCTTCTAAATAAAACCAAAATTTTTGTCCCTACTTTAAAAAAGATTGTAAAGTTGATATATATCTGCTACTTACATAGTCTTCTTGCAGTGGTTGAGGTGAAATATTTATTTTTTTAAGTAACCTAGAAAATGGAAAAGTTTTTTAGAGGATAATTTATTTAATTAAAAAATTAAATTATAATAATGGAAATTTCAAAGGTTAGAAAAAGAGATGGACGAATTGTTCAATTCAATAAAAATAAAATTGTAAACGCGATTAATAAAGCCTTTCTATCTGTTGGATTAGACAACAAAGATAAAGTTGAGAAACTTGCTGATGAAGTCGTAGATGAATTGCTAAAAATCTACGATGGAAACATAATTCATGTGGAGCAGATACAGGATGTTGTTGAAAAAATATTGATAAAAAATAAACTTACAGATGTTGCAAAATCTTACATCTTGTACCGGCAGAAGCATAAAGAATTAAGAGAAGTCAGGTCAATTCTTGGAGTTGAAGATGATTTAAAGTTGCCAATAAATTCCTTAAAAGTGCTTAGAGCAAGATATTTATTAAAAAATGAGAAGGGTGAAATAATAGAGACTCCAAAACAATTATTTAAGAGAGTTGCAAATGCTGTTGCAGAGGCAGATAGAAATTATACTTCTTCTGAGGAGGAAGTAAAGAAAACTGCAAAGAAATTTTACAAACTGATGAGCAATCTTGAATTTTTACCAAATTCTCCAACTTTGTTTAATGCAGGAACAAACAAAAAATTATCATTAAGTGCCTGTTTTATTCCAGAGCAACCAATTGTAGGAAATCCTAAAATCAAAGAAATTAAAGAATTCAAACCAGGAGATAAAGTTCTAACCCATCTTGGTGAGATGAAGCCAATAATGAATATATTTAAAAGAAAAATAAAACAAAATATATTAAAAATAAAGGTACAAGGAATTTTTAATGAAACTCTTTCAGTCACTGAAGAGCATCCTATTTTAGGAATAAAAAAAGATATGGTACAATGTTTAAGGGTACCTAAAAGAATATGCAATGGATTTTATAAAAAATATTGTTATAAATTGAAAAATGAATACAGAGAGAGCTGCCCATACTTGAAAAATTATCCTGCAATGCCTGAGTGGATTTTTGCAAAGGATCTAGAGGAGGGTGATTTTGTAGCTACGGTTTTTCCATCTGAGACTGTTGATGTAGAAAAGATCAGGATATCAGATTATTTGCCGGAGAACAGATTTTATTTTAGAGATAATTATATAATAGATAAATATAGAAAAAATACTGGGAAATTGATTCCTAACGAAATAGAAATTGATGAGGATTTCATGAAACTTGTTGGTTATTGGCTTGCGGAAGGTTCGCTGAGCGAAAGGTATAAAGGCAAAGGATACAGTACAATAAAATTTACTTTTTCAACTAAAGAGCAGAGATATGCTGATGAGGTGTTAAACATAATGAAGAGAAAATTTAATTTAACAGCAAGAAAAGAGATAAATAAAGAGCAGCACACTATACAATTACGATTCCATTCAAATTTGGTAGTCACTTTTTGGGGGAAATTGTTTGGTGCTGGTTTTGATAAAAAGGAATTACCAGAATGGATTATATATTTGCCTAAAGAAAAACAATTTAATTTGTTAGTTGGCTTATTTAGGGGTGATGGATGTTATCACCTAGGAAAGAAACAAGATAGGGTTTTTATTAGTCTTTCCAATAAGCAGTTAGCTCTAAAAATCTGGAATATACTTGGACGCTTAGGATTTTATTTTAATATTTACAAATACAAACCAAAATTAGGAACTAAAGAAGCTTATAGAATCTCAACAGCTCCTTCTGAGTGTGAAGACTTAGTAAAAGCTGCTTGGAACAAATACAAAGTAAGAAAATCCTTTCCTCAATATCTAAAAATTGGAAACATGATTCTAAGACCTATCAAAAAGATTGAGAAAGAGTTTTATGAAGGTTATGTCTACAATTTTGAAGTAGAAAGAGACCATAGTTATGCAGCAAATAATGTTGTAGTCCACAATTGTTTTGTACTCCCAGTAGGAGATTCAATGGAAGAAATATTTGAGTCTGTAAAAAATATGGCTTTAGTCCAGATGGCAGGAGGTGGCACAGGATTTAGTTTCTCAAGATTAAGACCGAAAGGAGACATTGTTAGATCTACAATGGGACATTCAAGTGGGCCAATATCTTTTATGAGAGTTTTCAATGTGGCAACAGATGTGATTATACAGGGCGGAAGGCGGCGGGGTGCGAATATGGGTGTATTGAGAGTAGACCATCCAGATATATTAGAATTTATCTCATGCAAAGAGAAAAATAATGAATTTACAAATTTTAATCTGTCTGTTGCAGTAACTGACAAGTTTATGGAAGCAGTAGAAAAAAATGAGGATTATGAGTTAATTAATCCAAGGACAAAAAAAGTTGTTAAAAAATTGAATGCAAGAAAAGTTTTCTCCTTAATTGCTACTTTTGCTTGGAAAAATGGAGATCCAGGATTAATTTTTATAGATGAAATTAATAGATATAATCCTACTCCAGAAGTTGGGGAGATAGAGGCTACTAATCCTTGTGTTACAGGTGATACTTTTGTTTCTACAGAACATGGGCTAATTAAGATGGAAGATTTGGTTGAAAAATATTCTGATGGTGGTTTAAAGATAGCAACAGACAACAGGGTTCCAATTCAGATTATGGATAGAAGAGGAAATATTTATTTGATGCAAAGAAAACAGAAAGGTCTCTCATTTAATCAAATTTCAAGAGCATTTTGTACTGGAATTAAAAAAGTTTATAAATTAGTAACAGAATCCGGATATGAATTGGAAGCAACAGGGGACCATAAAATTTTAACAACTGATGGTTTTATTGAATTAAAAGATATTGATGTAAAAAAGCATAAAGTTTTAATTCAATCTGGAGAAGGAAAATTCTCTGATAATTATGATTTGCCTTTTAAAGTAAATAGATGTAGATTAAATCTTCCAAAAAAATGGAGTAGAGAACTTGGACAGGTTCTTGGCTATTTAATAGGTGATGGATGGCTACGGGAAGATAGAAAAAATTGCAGAGTAGGATTTACATTTGGAAAAGAAGATATGAAGATTCTAAATTACCTAAAACCAATTATAGATAATTTTTATGGCAAAGAAATAAAAGAAGTAAAGAGAAGTAATGGAACCATACACTTATCTTATCATTCAAAATATTTTGTTGATTTCTTTAAGAAATTAGGAGTTAAACCTGTAAAAGCAGATAAGAAAGAAGTTCCTGCTAGCATCTTCACCGCTCCAAAAGAAGTTGTTGTAGGGTTTTTGCAAGGTTTGTTTTCTGCTGATGGGACAATTGGAATTTATGAACCTACCAAAAATTATTATATAAGGTTAACTTCAAAATCAGAAAAATTGCTAAAAGGAGTTCAACTTCTGTTATTAAACTTGGGAATTAAATCAAGAATTTATAATAGAAGTAGAGAAAGTAGAAACAATCTGTTTAAATACAAAAATAAAAAAGGGGAAATATGTACATATGGTTCGGATGGTATTTTGTTTGAGTTAAATATTAGCAGAGAAAATATTCCTAAATTTATAAAAAAAATAGGATTTTTAGTTAATAAAAATAAAAACAAGATACAAAAGTTGGACAGAGCTTACTACTCTGATAAATTTGAAGATAAAATAAAAGAAATAAAATATGTTGGTGAGAAAAAAGTTTATGATTTAACAGAGCCAAAAACTTTAAGTTTTATAACTAATGGATTTTTATCACTTGATTGTGGTGAACAACCTCTCCTACCATATGAAAGCTGCAATCTCGGTTCAATAAATTTATCAAAAATGGTAAAAAAAGTTGAAGATAAATATGAAATAGATTGGAAAAAATTAAAAGATACTGTTGAAACTGCAGTGCACTTCTTAGATAATATAATAGATATAAATGTTTTTCCAATTAAAGAGATAGAGAAAGCCACAAAAGCAAATAGGAAAATTGGATTGGGGGTTATGGGATTCGCTGACTTATTGATATTGCTTGAAATTCCTTATGATAGTGAGGAAGCAGAAAAACTTGCAGAAGAGATAATGAAATTTATAACTGAAACAGCAAGAAATAAATCAAGAGAATTGGGAAAATTAAGAGGAAATTTCCCAAATATTAGAAAATCAATTTGGAAGAATGAAAAGTATATGAGAAATGCAACAGTAACAACAATTGCTCCAACAGGAAGCATAGGGATTATAGCAAATTGCTCTTCAGGGATAGAACCAATTTTTGCAATTTCATATATGAGAAATGTTGCAAATTCATTAGGTGAAAATCTTGTTGAGACAAATCAATTGTTTGAGAGAATTTTAAGGGAAAAGGGATTGTATAATGAGAAAATAATAAGAAAAGTTGCTGGTAAGGCTTCTATACAAGATATAGAAGAGATACCTGAAAAAATAAGAAGAATATTTGTTTCTGCTCACGATGTTTCTCCTAAGTGGCATTTAAGAATACAGGCAGCATTTCAAAGGCATACAGACAATGCTGTAAGTAAGTGTATAACTGGAGATAGTATAATACTAACAGAAAAGGGAATGCTAAGTTTAAATCCTTTAATCAAAAATCTACCAGAGGACTCCTTCGCAAATACAAATTTGAAAGTGATGGATAAAGATAAAGAAGTTTTAGCAAAACAATTTTATTACGGCGGCAAAAGAAAAATAATTAAATTAAAAACCAAGAAAGGTTTTGCAATATCCGGAACTCCAAATCACAGAATTAAAATAATTGATAAGAATGGAATAATAAGGTGGGAATATTTAGAAAATATTAAAAAAGGAGATTATTGTTTAATTGCTTACAACCAAAATTATTTTGGAAATGCCTATTTATTAAAAGAAGTTTATGGAGATTACTTTAAAACCAAATTATTGACAAATTCAAAAAATGTAAAAATCCCTATAAAAATAACAAAGGATTTTGGTAGATTTTTAGGTTATCACATTTCTGATGGTAGTTTAAATAAAAACAGCATTTTATTTTCTCAAAACAAAAATGAAATTTTAGATGATTATGTAAAGCTTGTAAAGAAATTATTTAAAGTTAATGTTACTTTGCAAAAAGATAATCGTAGAAAAAATTTATATAATGCGGTTACGAACTCTAAAGCTTTGGTAAGATTTTTAAAAGATTATATCGGTGTAGGGACTAATTCTAAAACAAAAAAAATACCAAAATGCATTTATATGGCTGGAAAAGAGATTATAGAAGAATTTATTAAAGGATTGACTTTGGATGGGTATGTAAGTAAAAAGAGAGTCTGCCCTATAACCACTGTTTCAAAAGAACTTGCAAGAGGTGTCCACTTACTACTCGCAAATTTAGGTATAATTTCATCTTTAAGAAGGAAAAAAATAAATAATGGATATTCCTATGAGGTAGTTATCTCTGGTAAATATGTTAATAAATATTTGGATAAAATTGGCTTTGCTGAAAGTAGAAAAAATAATTTAGCTAAGGAAATAAAGAGGAATCTTCAGTATGATACTTCTGATATTATACCAAATGTTAAAAATCTGGTAAAAAAATTAATAATAAAGAAAAGAAATGTCTGTAGAAGTGAAAAACTGAAAATTCAAATTAAAGACTTACTTTATGGTAAAGAAATAAGCAGAGAAAACTTAATTTGGTTACTTGATATATGTCAAGAATTTTCAGATGATGAAGAATGGAAAAAACTTAAAGAAGTTGTTAATCAAAACATATTCTTTGATAAAATTGATGAAATTGGTTATGGAGAAGAAAAAGTTTACGATTTATTCATTCCGGAGACAAATTCATTTATAGCTAATGGATTTGTAAATCACAATACAATAAATTTACCTAACTCAGCAACAATACAGGATATAGAGGAAATTTATATGCTTGCGTGGAAAATGAAATGTAAAGGAATTACAGTGTATAGAGATAGAAGCAGAGAAGAGCAAGTAATTAGTTTTTATTCTGAAGATAAAAAAGAAGAAAAAAATAAAAATGATATTTGTCCAAATTGCGGTGAAAAAATGGTGAGAGAAGAAGGTTGTAAAATTTGCAAAAGTTGCGGTTATTCTGTTTGTTCCTGATTAAAATCTATTTTAAGTAATAGTTTACATTATTTAAGATGTCAAGAAATAATTTTTCAAATTTTTTATTATAAACAACAACAGGCTCAAGATTTACCAATGCTTCAACAAAAGATTTATCATAAGGCAATTTTCCAATGATTGTAATTTCATTTTTCCTTGCAAAGTTCTCTATTTTTTTTGCAAATCTTTTATTTATATCAAATTTGTTTATAACAATTCCGTAAGGAATATTAAAATGTTCAACAACTTTTAAAACCCTTTTTAAATCACTTAGAGCAGAGGGGGTAGGTTCTGTAATTGCAACAACATAATCAGAATCACGAATAGAAGCTATTACCGGGCATCCAATTCCTGCAGAAGAATCAACAACAATAAAATCTGCATTTATCTTTTTAGCAATTTTTCTTGCTCTTTCTTTAACAACTTCAACAACATTTCCAGAGCCTGATTCACCAATTTTCAGCTGGCCGGAAACAATGTAAAATCCATATCTTGTTTTTGTTTCTCCAACTTCCGCATTTTTCACTTTTTTTAATTCTATTCCCTCTGGACATAATAATTTGCATGCACCGCAACCTTCACACAAAAGTTTATTTATTACAGGTACCTTCCCTTTAAGTGAGATTGCATGAAAAGCGCAGATATTTACCAAATCTATATTTTTGCATTTATTGATTTTTTTGTTTGTAAATGCTTTATAATTTGTTGATACTTTCTCAATGTTTTTGAACTTTTTAATCCCAAACAACAAACCGAGATTCGGAGCATCAACATCGCAATCAACTACAACAATTTTATATTTTTTTGCAAGAACTATTGATAAAGAAGCCGTGATTGAGCTCTTTCCAACCCCACCTTTACCAGATAAAATTGTTATTGTTTTCATCTTATCACCTCAATAATTTGATTTATGGATGTATGTTCAATTGGCTTTCCAGCTGAATAATTTTTTTCAATTTCTTTGCTGTAAGGAATTTCCGCAATGATTTTTGATTTATATCTTCTTGCAAGATTTTCAATTATTTTTTTATTTGCAATATCTGACCTGTTCAGAATAACATAACTTTTGATTTTCAATTTTTTTGCTAACTTTAAAATTAATTCTAAATCATGATGTCCAAGAGGAGTTGGCTCTGTTACAGCAAATACAATATTGCAACCAATTAAAGCAGAGATAACAGGACAATGAGTACCTGCTGCAGTATCAACAATTACATAATCATAATTTTTATATTGCTCTGAAAATTTTTTTACTGCATTTACAACTAAACTTGATTCTTCAATCCCAGGTTTCATTTTTCCTCCAATCAATGTAATATTTCCTTTTTTGCCAATGAAAATTTCACCTATTTTCTGTTTTGCTTCTGTTATGGCATTTCTTGAACATACAATTTTGCAAGCTTTGCAACCAATGCATTGTTCCTGAATTACAAAAGGAAAGTTTCCCTTAACAAAGACAATTGCATGCTCTCTGCAAACTTTTGAACATAAGCCACATTTTACGCATTTTTTATAATCAAATTTTGGAATCATGGTTTCAACATCTTTTACTTTTTCTGTTTTAATTCCGAGAATCAAATCATCATTTGGGCAATCAACATCCAAATCCAAAAGCAAAACTTTTTTTGTTTTTGATAATTTGTAAGATAAAGCTGTTGCTATTGTTGATTTTCCTGTTCCTCCTTTTCCGCCAGTAATTGCAATTCTCATTTTATTCTCTCCTTAACATCTTTTCTAACATAATAGTTTATTTTTTTCTAACACAATTTTTCTTGTAAATTTATAACCTATTCCTTCAATTTCTCTAAAATTCTATTTATTCTATTCTTGGCCAGAATTGGCAATCCAAAATCAAGATCTTCTTTTGCAATTTTCAATTCTCTCTCAATTTCACTCATATCTTTTCCATTTTTTCTCATTTCTCTTATTTTTTCCTCCACTTCTCTTATTTTATTCTCTATTTCCCCTAATTCGCTTTTCTCTGATGTTATTGTTTCTTCTAATTTTCTCTTTTCCATCCTCTCAGTTCTAATTCTCTTCAGGAAATCTTTTATTTTATCTCTCCATAGATAAGATAAAACTCCTCCAATAATAGCCAGAAGAATTGAGATGTAAATCAAATAGTTTCTCTTTTCGGGTTTTTTTGGTGGATTGCACTCTAAAGTTGTTTCATTACATCCATAATTGCAACTCTGAATTGTTATCCAAATATTATTTCTGCATTCCTGTAACTCATTACCTAAACACCTTCTCCTTCCTTCCTCACAAACTCTCTCTGTTTCTATTTGTTTTGGATTACACTTCAAAGTTGTTTCATTACAACCATACTCACAGCTCTCAACTATTTGCCATTTGTTGTTTATGCACTGCTCCAAGTTATTATCAGAACATCTCTTCTCCCCTTCTTTACAAATTAGGATTTCTTTCTCTCCAACTATAGCAAAATAAGAGAAGGAATCTGTTTCTGATCTGTAGTAAGTGTAATTCTCCGTTTTATTTATCACTTTTGTATCTAACTTTATCCATCCATTTTCGTATTTTTCCAGATAAACAGATTTAATTCCGTTTTCTTTTATCCAGGAATTGTTTACTCTGAACTCGATAGTGGAATTTTTGATTATTGAATTGTTGAAGTTTCTTTTAGTTATATTAAAGTATTGATAAATAATTCCCTTTGGTTTTTGTATTTTGATTGTTGAGATTTGCTCTACCTTCAGTGAAGGACTTATTACTGATTTGTTCAGATTGATTTCTATTTTTATTATTGCTCCTTTGTTCTCTACTGTGATTTTATTTGATGTTGGTGAGTAACCTCCTCCGCCTCCAGAAGTTCCTCCTCCTTCTTCCTTTTCTGCAACAGAGAAGAAGTGATGAACAGATTTGTCATTCACATTTCCACTCATATCTTTGCACTTATAATAAAGATTATAAGATTTTCCGTTTGATAAACCAGTGTATAAGAAAGAATGATTCAATCCTCCTGTTGTTGTAAAGTTTGTTCCATCTGAGAAATTGAACTCACTGATTGTTGAATACCTGCAGGTTGCATTCTCATCTGTTGTTATTTTTATTGTTGTCTTGGTTGTTCCAGATGGAAGAGAAGTTCCATTTTCAGGATAAACAAGAGTTATTTCTGGTGGCATATCATCAATATAACCCGCTCCATAAGCATCAAAAGAACTTACATTGAAAATTATGTGAGTTGAATTCAGAGTATGATTGTAATCACTTAGATTATGAAGTTGCCATTTAAGGCAATTGGAAGAAGAGAAATTCCAGTTTACACAATGCAAAATTCTATTAATACTTCCTGAAATTGGCAAAGTTATTTCACCTCCTCCATAATTCAAATCAGTGTCATTCAGTGCAATAACCGGAGATTTTATGGAGACAAAAGAAAGTAGTTCTCCGGTGTAATTTGAAACAAAAACTGGAACCAAAGTCAGATTCTTTGTCATATTCAAATTTCTTATCCTTAACTTTACCTTAGATGGTAATTCATACTCAACATCCACCTCACTCTTCTCTTCTAAATTCTTCACTTCCTTCCATTTATTTGTAGTATTTAGAGTTCCATCATCAAAAATAATTCCATCCTTATAAACTTTTATTATTGTTCCTAGAATTACCTCATTACCAGAAGTTATAGCGCTCAAATTCAATTTTACTGGCAAAGTTACATTTTTTGTTGTGAAATTGTATTCAGAACTTTGATTTGAGTTTCCACTCGCATCTGTTGAGTTAACAACAAAGTAGTAAGTAGTGTTTGGAATTAAGTTTGTTAGAGTAATTATGTGAGAAGTTGTGAGAGTAGAATCACCTTTGCTATAAGTATAACTTCCAGGAGAAGTTCCATATTTTACCAAACTCGTGGATGGCTCATTTGTTTTCCATGTTATTGTTGCACTTGCACCCGTTATTGATGAGACGGTTATATTTGAGATTGTTGGAGGGATTGTATCTGAAATTGTAAAGTTATAGGTTGAAAGAGCTAGGCTGCCATCCTTATTGACTATTGTATCTCCTTTCTCATCCAAAGCTGCACATAAAACTCTGTATAAACCAGAACCATGAGTTGCCTGACTGGTGTTCCATTTTCCATTAAAATAATCTTCTAACTTTATTGTTTCATTTGCACCCAAATTTATTGGGTTAGAGCTTTGATAGACAATGTTTTCATCTTCCCATTCTCCGGATGAGGAATTATAGAACTGAATCTTCATTAGAAGATAAACCGAGATGCTATCATTTGCTTTATTCCAAAGAATGCTTTCATTAGTTCCGAATATTTCAAAGATGTGCTCACTTAGTTCTGTATAAATGAACATTGTTGAATTAATTAATTGCCAATCAGTAAAAATCTTTCCATCTCTTTTCACAGTGTAGGTGAAATCAGGATTTAGATTGTAAAGATAAATAGAGGTTGATCCTTCTCCATTGATAGAAAAGAAAATTTCATTTTCAGAAACAAACTTTAAAGCAATATCTACTGGTTTTGAAATTTTTATTATTGGTTTATCCTTGAATTTTAAATATGTTCCGCTCTGGAAGGAAAATTCCTTTATCTCTTCATTCTTAACCTTTATAAGAGAGTTAGCTCCGTTTACTGAAAATAAATCTGTTGTGGTTGGCATCAGTGAGGTATATACATCATAACCTTCTTTTTCATAGTGTGTAACTCCTGGGAAACCATATTTTTCTGGAACTAAAGAAGTTAAGAAAATCCATAAAGCAGAACCTAAGATAATGACAAGAACTGAAATTAATAAAATGTTTATCTCTCCCATTAATAACTTTCTTTTCATTTTACTAACAATCTTATAAGATTAACAATTAATTCAAATAAGGGTAAACCCTCTTTCTCTGATGGATCAGTCAGATTAACAATTTCTCCAATTTGATAATTGTCTTTTAGGGTTTTTATGTTTAGGTAGAGCTGGATTGGGGCTAAAGTGAAGTTTAGTTCTGTTATTTGATTTTCTAATACTTCTGCCGATTTGGATTGGGTTTGATAGCCAGTTTTAGATGCTGTTAAGGTATAGTTTCCTGCTGGCAGGGTTATTGTGTATCCTCCTGTTGAGTTTGTTGTTGTTTGGTGGGAGTTCGCTTTGATAAGCGCTCCTTCTATTGGGTTTGTTCCATCAGTGACCGTGCCAGAGAGAGTGCTAGTAGTAGCACCTGGGGATTTAGAAGCTTCCCAAGTCCCTCCATAAGCACCCATGTTTATTCTTGTTCCGTCCGGGTCTTTTTCAGAAGGGTCTCCTGCATCTATGCAAGGACTTGTTTCATTATCTTTCACCCATGCCGAGCCGTTCCATCTTCCTGCTTGGGATTTTAGGTGGAAATCTTCCTGTGGTGTATAGTATTCCATCATTTTGCTCCAATCCCAACTGACTCCTCCGGTGATATTTTCGTTCCACACAGCAGGATTCGCAAACAAGGGATCTTCCGATATATCCCCAATACCTGCTGATGCACCTCCACCGTAGCTTCCATTTACATTATTCCCGATATTGTTGTATTCTGAAGTTACATTTCCATAAATCCCATAACCTTCATTGTGACGAGCACCATTATTGACAATTATGTTATTCTTTGCTACTATCCCACTTACATTACAATCTGGCTCTACATATATGCCACTACCACCCATTTTATTGATAACATTATTGCTAATTTCAATATTTTTGAACTCTCCAGTTCCCCACGCATATCCTTTAAAATGGAACCCGTGGCTCCAACAAGTATCAAGCATATTTCTGATAAACACATCATTTTCTATGCTAGCATCATCAGCTACTTCTATGCATATTGCTGCATAATTTGCAAATTTTGTGTTGTCAATGTAGTTATCTCTAAAAATATTATTGCCTGCAACTCCCCCCTCATTCTGTTCAAGAATACCGTAATCACCAGCATATAATTTATTTCTTTCAACAATAGAATTCTTTGTATTATAAAATCGCACGCCATGTGCGCCCAGATTCCAAGCTAAATTATCCGCAAATGTGATTCTATCGCAAGCGCCTGCTCTAAATCCATCATGTGAACTGTCTTTTGCTGTGCAATATCGGACAATACTATCACGAGTTGATGTAAATTCAAAGTTATCGGTCATTTGATTCTTAGAAGTAACATATTGTACAGTTATATTGTCGGAGTTATAAAAGTGAATACCATCAATATTGTCATTTTGATCCACTCCACTTTGGTTACCCCTATTTCCGTCTAATGTAAAGTTTTGTAATATGCAATTAGTAACTCCATCACCATAAATTAGATTCCAAT
>Ga0180301_10002432_pt1 | contig 14630 bp, 14 predicted proteins | sample GuaBasSediGuay16_FD_121797 | JGI IMG/M metagenome (GOLD analysis project Ga0180301, IMG submission 121797) | Subseafloor sediment microbial communities from Guaymas Basin, Gulf of California, Mexico - Guay16, Core 4569-2, 12-15 cm | ecosystem: Environmental > Aquatic > Marine > Hydrothermal...
CTCCGGTGATGATCCACTCTCGCTCACTTGTGATTGGGCTGTGAAACAAGGAGTTGTGGTCGTCGTAGCGGCGGGTAATGAGGGAAACGACTACTTCACCATAACCGCACCGGGCAGTGCTAGACGCGTGATCACGGTTGGTGCTAGTGACAAGTATGATGATATAGCCTACTTTAGTAGTCGTGGTCCCACGCTCGATTATAGAATAAAGCCTGATGTTGTAGCCCCTGGAGTGGACATAAAATCGGCGTATCCGAGTGGTTACGCTTATATGGATGGAACCTCTATGGCCACCCCCCACGTTAGCGGTCTAGCGGCATTAATCCTTCAAGCTTACCCGCAACTTAAGCCTGGGGAGGTCAAATCGCTAATAGCCTCTAGTGCAAGGTTGCTCCCGCGTTATATGGTTCTAGGCTCGAATACTAACTATCCGCAGGCCTCGATGTATTACTCTGTCTTTGAGCAGGGGGCAGGGAGGGTAGATGCGTACTCTGCCATAAGTGCGCTACTTTATCTAAAGCCGGCTATCATAGACTTGGGCGTGACATCCGGGGATACGGTAATCGAGAAGAATATGACACTATGCTTCACCCCGTGGACTTTAAACATCTCTTCGCCACTCAACATAACCTTCAGTATAAGCGTCACGTCTATTATGGAGCCAGATAAGGAGTTCAATTCTAGCTTCCACCTCTACTGTATCGTGACACTTGCGAACGGCACACAATTCCAATTCTCATTACCAAGAGCTCTTGCTGTGGATCTATGTATGTCTCCCAGTATAACCCTAGTCCTAGAGGCCGACCTTAAAGGGTTACCATATCACGACTATGAGGGTATAATCTGGGTGAGAAATGCAAGCAATCCTTCACAGGTGCTAGCCCACGCGGTCTTCTCCGTCTTCAAGTTACATAGGGTAATAATCACCAAGATATCGCCCGAAGGAGAGCCACTAGGCTACTCCTGGGTAGATATAGTAAAAAACAATACTTCAAATAAGGACTTGATAAGATGGTTATGGTGCATTACCAGCGAAACAGGAAAAGCGGAGGTATACTTACCAAGTGGTGAGTACTTCTTCATCACCGTCGACATATTTGACAGCACGACATACTATGTGGCTAAGGTCGTAAAAATAGCCGAAGCCACAACCTATATTACCATTGATGAGCGAGATACGTACCCCATCAGGTTGGTAAAAGAGCCGAACATGGTACTCATGGAAAAAGGTCTTTATACAATAATACCCTACTATGATAGCTATTGGAATAAGTGGTATTATTATAGCATTGGAGTATTATTCTATTACCCAGCTTCAGTAGTTAACTATGCAAATACACCATTCCTAACCCTAGTAAGGTACCTTTATTGTGATGAGGACTACATTAACCCATCTGCACTAGATCTGATAGAAGCGCCAACAATATACTCCGCTTACGAAGCCTTCCCAAGAGTAAGCTCAGGGATAAATACATCGATGTTATATTGCCTTGAGCTGATGCTATCCAAGCCCAACAATCCAGCCATTCTGGCTCCTCAGGTATTGGTATATTACTATCACCGTATAGTGATAGTAGTTCCTCCATGAATTTACTCGTTAGAGGTATAAGTCGCCCCGCGTAGTATGCGTAGGGCACGTAGCGGTTGGGGATAGTGCCTAGATACTCCCAGCAAGTATCAATCTCTGCATAGTCTACGGCTTCCTTCCTTTCATAAGACTCCGTCATCATGTTCAGTGACTTGGGCGCGTTAACTACCCACCAGAAAGAGTACAACCAATCCCCGAACTTTAAACTCCTGTAGTAGGCTTCAAAGTATAGATCATAACAAGTTCCTACGGAAACTGGGGGTGAAGCATAAGTTCGGTATTCTAACTTTAGCTCTAAATCGAATTCCGGCGTTATGTCTATGCTCTAGTATATGTTGCGCGAGGCAGTTAGCATGGTATTGGGACGGGCTTTGTAATAGTAGCCTACGCCTGTTCGTGAACGACGAGTTAGTGAGCGAGTATAGTACTTCGGAACCTTACATATGGCGGTGGTATGGTGAGAACATAACACTACCTGCAAATATAACTATTGTAAGGGAGCTCTGGCGCGAACACAACCTAGGCACATACATGAATTGTTCATTAGATATAAGAGGCTTCGCGGGGAACTTGGGTAACGAAACAGAGTACTATTATCCGTGCGATTGGTACGAGATCCGCGGCATTTTTGTAGAAGGACTAGACCTCAACAACACCCTGTCTACAGGTAGTCCGTACAAGTTGAAAGTAGTGTTATTTAATGAGACGGGTATTGAGCACTACGACCTATACTATGCATATGACTATGATGAAGCCTGGCGTACGGCGGGTAAGCGCATAATTAACTACGGATCTTGCATGGTGCTTGAGTTTACGCTAGAGCCTCCCGAGCTACCAAGCTATCTCTCATTCAAGCTTGAGCTCAGTAGAGGCCCACTCATAGAGGAGAAGTTGGTAAACGGGGTGCATGTGATTACTAAACTCTACGACTCCTTCAAGGTCAGGCTCTACTGCTACAGGGCGATATATGTGTTGCCATATGCGGTAGCACCTATGTCCGTCTGGGGGGTGGTGTTAGGGCAGGCTGGAGGAATACCAGCTGTAGCAAACGCAACCATAGAGGCTAGGTTCCTAAACGGAACCATAATTAACAGTACTAAGACGAATGAGTGGGGCTTCTACAACCTAACAATAAGGGGCTTAGAGGCTGGCACGGCATTCAGGCTAATCGCGCGCTATGGATCATGGGTTAACGATACGGTCGTCCTAGAATTCCAGCCGAGCGCCTCTATCCGCGTTGATTACACCTATACGCCAAGCATGATCCATACCATCAAGGTCGAGCTCTTGAAGGGCTGGAACCTGATAGGGCTATCGCTTAAGCCCGAGAACTGTACAGTCGAGTCCATATTTGGAGAGAACCTAACTCGCATAAGCGTAATCTATGGTTATGAGAATGGTTCATGGCTCTACTGGTGGACTCCTATGGCAGGTGGTCTCAAGGAGTTAAAGCCTGGAATGGGCTACTGGGTCTACGCGAAAAGCAATTTCACGCTAACGCTAAAAGGAACCATACCGCCTAGACCAAGCCTCAATCCAGGCTGGAACTTAATAGCCCTCACAGGCACAACGAGTGCCTCCCCAGAAGAGTACCTAGAAGGATACGACTGGACTGTAATCTACGGGTATAACGCATATACTGGAGGGTGGCTGTGCTACGTGAAGGGCATGGGGGGCAACCTTAAGGCGCTTGAACCAGGCCTAGGATACTGGGTTTACGTAGGAGGCTAGGGGAAGCAAAATATATTTCGTTTTTATTAAAATGACCACTAATCTAACTTAATATTAATAGTATTCTATGCAAAAGCCTGAAGAGTGGTATAGCCGTCTTGAAGCCTGGAAAAGGCTACTGGGTATACATAAACCCGCAATAGGAGCCAAAACACCGAAAATTCGGAGTTTTTCGTTAGATAACGCGTTATCTAACGTTTTATAACGTTATCTAACAACCACCCCAAGCGTTATCTAACATTATATAACGTTAGCTAACGCACCTCCCAAACGTTATCTAACGTTATATAACAGGCTAGTGACCCGTCTCAATCAACGAGGCGTGCATCCCACATAGCCAAGCCTCCCTAACCCTCCCGCTGGTATCAACCCACCTGACCTTCCTTATGGCTGGGAAGGGGCAACCTGGGTACTCGCACTTCCTCGGGTTAGCCTCAACGTGGTACCTGTAGAGGGGCCTAGCTTGGGAGCCTAGTGAGCTTACCTCTATATCGAGCTTGACTGGCATACCGCTTAGCTGCGCTATCCTCCCAATCTGCTCGGCGACCCACCACTCCAGAAACCTCAACCACTCCTCCAAAGCATTAAACATGGATACACCATGCTAATTTAGACCTAATAAGCTATAAAGGTTCTTTATGTTAGTTTCCTCCTTGAAACAACAATAATTAGCATTTCCATTCTCAATCTAGCATTATTACAGGAATGCTACTAAAGCTAAATGAGCAAGGAATTAAAAGGGAGAGAAAGTTTAAAAAGGAAAAGGACTAGTGTAAAGAAAATGTTGGGAGAAGTATCAATGAATCACCTAAATGTAGTCATAATAATAGTTGATGCACTAAGGAAAGATCATGCTAAGCCCCTTATAAATAAGTTAAAGAGACTGGACTTCGTATCCTATGAGAACGCTATAGCGCCCGCTTCTTGGACTATACCGAGTCATGCTTCCATACTTACTGGGCTGTATCCGTTACTTCATGGTGCACATGAAACCAAGCATACAAAAGTTCCTGATATTAAGCTAAAGAAAAGTAGTTTCCTACTCAGTATTAAGCTATCGAATCTAGGGTATGAAACTTACCTGCTTACTGCAAATCCTTTTATTAGACCTGAGAATGGATTTATAGGATTTAAGCATTTTTTCGAACCGAGCTTTCCTAACCTGCTATCTAAGGCAGAGACATTAAAGCTATCGAGGATAAAGGAAAAACATAAGGTAAAGGGAAAGCTCGGGATTATTAAAGCCCTCCTAGCTGAAAAACAATATAAGTTACTTGTAAGTTTGATAATGAACTTCTTTTTTGTAAAAAGCTACTTAAGGTTTATTAAGGGTTGGCCTAGAGAGAAGGGCTCTAAAGATATTATAAGAGAGCTTCATAAATTCCAAGTCTCTTCAGAAACTGCAAACTTCATTCTCATTAACTTGATGGAAATTCATGGTCCGCATCCAATAGGTCGAAACATTACAAGAATGGACTGCTTAATGGGTAAAGTACCGCATGAAATTATCCGGCTCTGGAGATACTATTATCAGAGGCAAGTTGACTATGTAACTAGTAAGGTGCTAGAGCTTATGGGAGTTCTTGAAGAGAAACAAATATTCGATAACTCCCTAATCATAGTTACGAGTGATCATGGCGAACTCTTAGGTGAAGACAAAAGGCTTGGTCATGGGACTTTCCTTTACGATGAGCTCCTGAGAGTTCCTCTTCTAATAAAATATCCAAGCGAGATGAATGTGAGGATCACGGAAGACAATCTCAGATATATAAGTTTAATAAGGTTAAAGTCCCTTATCATGAGTCTTATAGCCAGTAAATTAAGAGATGACCGCATTCTATATTCTGATACTGTACTTGCTGAATCATTCGGAATACCTGAACTAATACCATTTTCAAATAATGAAGAAAAGCAATATTTAGATTCTCTTGAGAAGTATTGTATAGCTATCTATCACAAGGGCTTTAGGGGAATATTTAATGTTAACGACTGGAACTTTGAAGAAATAATATCCTACGATCCTGATAAAGCAGTTACAGAGGATGTAAAAAGAGTATTAAAAAAGAGGATAATAGCTCATCTAAATATTGCATTATCGACTAAAGCCTTAGGATCAAGGAATTAAGGTTTTTGCATATATCACTTAGACATAATAGGACGTAAGGATTCTGGATTTTCCCAGTACTTAGAAAATAATGCTAAGAAGCTCCTTTACTCTTTTTAAAAAGATTGCCCTCTGGAAACTTGGCACAAAATCCTCAATATCTTGATAATTCTCCACCCTGCTTAAATACCCTAGGAGCATCCTCAACCCAAGCTTTGGGGAGTTAAGAGCGAAAAGCATACACCTACCTAAGGCATATAGCCAGAAGTAGTTTAGTGCCCTCATAGCCTTACCCCAAAGGTAAGCCTTCCTCGGGCTCACCTTAGTCTCCCTAAGTAACGAGAAGGCTATGTCCTTGTATACTGCAACTTTCATACCATCCTTTAACGCCCTGAATACAAGCCAAGGCTCAAACCCATAGTTCTCTGGGTACCTAAAGCCGATGCTCCTAAACCATCTCGCATCTATAAGTCTACCAGCCCCTCTAACCCCGTATTCTCTGGTGACTTCACCATGAGCGACTCCTGAGGCAATAACTGCCTTGTCTTGTCTCATCCGCCTAGTGATTTCTTCAACATAGGTGGGCGGATATACACAGTCCGCACCAGAAATCATTACATAATCTAGATCGAGTTTTTCAGCTATCTCAAGACCTCTATTAATTAAGTAGGCGATATAAGGAGTTCCAGATAAATTTTCGTTGGTTCTCCTTTCAACCCTAACCACAGTCGTGCCGAGCCTCCTAGCCACACATCCCGTACCATCTCTGCTACCATCATCCACTACAACAACCTTCACAGGTTTTACTGTTTGATTAAAGATACTCTTTAAAGTATGTACTATTCTATTCACCTCATTCCTAGCAGGTATTACTATAACATACTTCATACTCTCGATACCCATAATGAGAAACCAAGTAAGGCAAATTAAATCCTTATATCCATACAAACATCAGAACTAGAAAGTATGAGAGTACTACACATATGGAACACCGCAGGCGTTGCTAGCATTTTAGCAAAGTATCAAGCCAAACTATTAGGCTGGAATACATGGGTCATAACTAGGAAAGCCTTTGATAGGCTCGGTCTAACGACATATGGCGAAGCTTGGGATACATCTGCCAGGAAGTTCTACATAAAAGCTTTATTGAAAGCGTCCAGATACGACATAATTCATGTTCACGCTCTAGACAAGATAGTACCGCTCCTTAAGTTGCTATACCCAAGAAAATCAATAATATTACACTACCACGGCACAGATATCAGAAAAAGGTGGAATGAGAGGAAAAAGTATTGGAAGAAAGCAGACCTATTGCTTGTCTCAACTCCAGATTTACTAGAGGGCGCACCAGACATAGCGATATGGCTACCAAACCCAATTGATACAGAACTATTCAAGCCCATACCTCACATCAAACGAAAACCAAAGACAGCGCTCTATATCTATAAAGGCTTTCATGGCGAAACGATAAACGAGATAAAAGCAGTTGCTCAAAAATTCGATCTAAAACTAACAATCATCTATAGAGATAAAAAACACGTCCCCCATATAGACATGCCAAAACTTCTCAATCGGTTCGAATACTTCATCGATAGAAGGTATATACATTCACTATCCAAGACCGCCTTAGAAGCATTAGCATGCAGGACAAAAGTCATAACATGGGATGATAGGATATTAACTAAACTACCTGAAGAACACAAACCAGAAAACGTAGTCAATTTACTTTTTAAACTAATGAAAGAGTACCTGCCCCTATAACATGAATACACCAATTCAAAACCAGCTTAATGAAGAACCCTATCCATTATGACTTTCATAATATAAAATTCGCATCCTTAAGACCAGACAGAGAATTATAATTCTCCACGACACATCTCCCGTAAGGGGCACTTCTCGCAGTCCCCACGGTATATTACATGCGCAATACCAACCATCACATAGAATAAGATAAATAACAATAGTATAAAGAGTGTCATCATATAGTACTTTAACCCACTAATAGCACCATCAAAAACAGCCCTCATCCTGTGAAGAGCACGTATGACCATACTTGCATCCACCTTACCTATCTCTTTTCACACCATCCTTAATAAAAAACTCTGTATGGAAAGCAGGACTACGCCTAAGCCTATCAATAACAGCCTCCTCAATAACACTACCATCAAGACTAGCGCACTCATCGCACAAGCCATATATGACAACACGACCATCGCTTAGCTCGTAGACCTCCTCATCCCTAGGCACCGAGATGCCTAAGGCAACAATATCCTTAGAACCGCAGACAACACACGGGATCCAGTAGTCACGCAAATCCTCTCCACTAGCAAGGGCGATGACCCTAATTCCCTTAATAGCGATACCACGCTCAAACGCCATCTTCACAGCATTAGCTATCGTGACAAGAGCGGTGTCCTCATCAATGCCAACCCTCGTAAGGACGATTATGAACGGCCTGAAGAACCTCTTAAGCTCCCTAACTGCAACATCACGCCTAATAATACATCACCTATCTTAGTGAGGATTTGCATATTGCTTTTAATACTCTTGCTAGTAGCACGTGAATTTTACTGCTAGGAATTGATGGTATTCCCAGCCTGTAGGCTTGTATCAGCTTATACTTGTTCCTAGCAACAAGGATCGGCAAGAGACCGAGCCTTAGAGCAGCTATGGTATTGGCTAGATTATCCTCAAAGACAATTACTGGGTCGCTAGGACTATAACCTATTTTTTTCAGACAGATTTTGAACATCTCCTCCTTTAAGGGTCCGACCCCCGAATCTCTTCCGACGACTAGGTCAAATAAGCCTTCTAGCCCAACCTTGCCTAATGCCTCCCTAGCGCTCCTCTCAGACTGCAAGGTAGCTATGCTCATAACTGCTTGATCTGTCAATTCTTCGATGCTATTCACGTCCACAAGGCTCTTCGCGAAGTTCGCAGCTTTAAGCTCGTATTCCTCAATAATCCTTGAGGCTTCATTATAGGCTTTCCTATCCCTTGACCATAGTCTGAAGAGCATCGTACGGATCTCTTCCCATTGGTAGGCTAAGCCCAGTCTTATCAGTCTTTCTCTAACCTCCTTCCAGTTAACCTTCAGGCTTATGAGTGTCGAGTCTAAGTCGAAAATTAATAAGGGCTTCCTAGTTGATGAAGTGAGGCGTACAGACAGGTTTAACATCCAAGATCTTAGTTTCCTTGCATCCTTCCTAAGGCTCTCCACCCATTTCTCCTTCTCGCTCCTCAGCCTCGAAAGACCTATTAATGTTTGACTTACAAGCCTAGCTGGGTCGCTAATATCAAGATCTGAGAAGGCTTTTCTCTTGAGACTTCTCATCACCATGAACAGCCAAACCTCTGGCAACTTGGCCAGATACCTTAACCCATCTATAACCCAATAGTACTCCCCGCTACTCACCTTTAGGTTTTTGGCGAGGTTAACTGCATACTCTGGTCCCTCTAGGTAAGCTACTGCTAGTACTGCGGGGAAATGATAGCCGAGCGAAACTGGGAGGTGAAGACTACCCCAGAACTTAGGGTTAAGCTCTACTACTATATACTTGCCGTGCTCGACTTGCCACTTAGTCTCCACCATTAACGGCCCAGTCCAGTTGAGGAGACTCGTGATGCGCCGACCAAGCCTATACAGGTTCGGGTCGCGTACAGGTCCCTTGGCAGCTAGGCTAGCGCCCCCAGAAGGGTCATATTCGATTATCCTCTCGTGAGTAAACTCTAACAATGGCTTCCCTCTGAAGGCCACCACGTAGTAGCCTCGGGTCACTCCCGAGATATACTCCTGAACCAAACATGGAGCCCTTTCCGTTGCTCTTTTGGCGGCGTCGCTTATCGATGGAAAATATTCGGGTCTTGAGGCATCCCCCAATCCTTTAACGACTATAGGAGGCTTAAGGGTATCTATGTGACCCACGTCCATGGGTTCTCTTACTACTAACTGCCTTGGGGTGTTAGCAACTCCGCTCAGCAATTCTGGGAGCAAGTCTTTTCGAGACGCCATAGAGACGCTTTCGTGAAGTGGTGCAGCCAACCCGATATCCTTGTCTGTGAAAAAGTTGCTCCACTTGGAGAAGGTGTACATATCAATGAAATCGACTGGCATTACTAGGTCTACAGCTAGCTCGGCAGCGACTGAGGCTACAGCTAAGGCCCAAGCAACACTCCTTCTATCAGCCTTAATCACTATGGTTTTGCGTATCAACCTTGAGTAGTTGTGAGGATGAAGCCTTCGGTGGGATACTCCCACTACCTCTACACCAATTGTCCTGAGAGAACGAGCCATAGCTATAGCTTTGCGGGAGGCACTGGAGGCTAGCAACACCCTTTTCGTCAGCTTTCTTCACCCGTAGATGCTGCTCCAATACTCGTATATGTCCATAGCGCAAGTCATCCATGCTTTTCTACTTTTCAAGTAGCTTAGAAGCGCTCTGTATAGCTGACTCCACTCCCTCATACGTAGCTCGTCGAAAGTATTGTTGTGCCAAAGTATTGTCAGGACTCCATTGTATTTTTCTACCTGCTTAGCTAACAACTTCATTTTTTCGAAGGCCTCTCTCGGCTTTATGTGAAGATACCCATACAGCGTAGTATCCATTATGGTGAGTGGTATCTCCCAAATGTCTATCATCTCGCCGTCTATGGTACAAGGCTTGAAGGGGTGACACATCCCGTTCCGGAAGCCAGGCATGTCTGCATACCCGAACGTAGTGTCGTACTTAAAGCCCACCTCAGCTAGGATCCTCCAAGTATCCGGAACCTTAAACCTCAAGTAGTGAACTCTGACTCCAAGAATCTTCCTCCCAACGACTTTTTCCAACCTCTCCTTCTCCTCCTTTAGTCTTTGGGGATCGTTATAGGAGTAATATCCAGCATGTAGGCCAACCTCCCATCCTCGCTCAATAATGTCTAACAGTTCTTCTCTGATCTTCTCGACATCGTATCTCTGACCGTATTCCTTGCGACTAGCCTTAAAGAAGAAGGATGAACATGCACCATACTCCTCCTCTAAAGTCATTATATTCTTGAAGTTCAGGTATGGGTTAAATTTCCTGATAAGCCGACAGAGGAGCCTCCTAGAAAACTCGGATATATCCCAGTTCCTGAGAGTCTTCTTCGAGGCGTCAACTATATGCCCCATAGGCGGGTATATGAAATCTACATCGTGAGTTAAACAAACCGCGAACTTATAGCGCCTAGGCCACTCCACTCTTAGAAAACCATTCTCGACTAGATAGGCTGAGACTACCGGTCTCTCCACGTTATTCCTACGAGAAAATTTGAAGAGGAAACGTCCGTGAACGTCACATCGTCCAGAATACTCCTCAGTCGCTACGTATATATCACACAGTTCAGGGTCGTGCTTTACATGTTTAATGATTTCACTCCAAGGACACATACTCTACTACCCCCTTTAACCTTTTCAGATCGCTAAAGCTCTCCTTGAAGCGAGTATACGAACGAGAGCACTTCGTTTACAACACGGTTGATTAAAACATCGTTGGCTTCTGGGACGATCATCTCCAGACGGGCTCTAATATACCTCCTAAGGTTATTCCTATACAGTACTTTCCTCTTCCCCCTCACCGCTTCCACCAAGCTTACCGCCTCCCGCGAGGGTAGGGTGACCCTAAACGTATTCCTAAGCACCCTAAGGTACTCCTGAACCGTACCTACCGAAACGCCAACTTCGTATGCCATCCACGCTGGGTAGAATGGTCTATCCTCGCCCAAGCTTACTAGGGTCTTCAGGAACTTCCTCCTCTGGGGCGAGCTAGCGAAAGCTCTTAGGCGGGATTTTAGGTTCTCGACCCACTCCCTAACCCCCCTATCATCTACCTCCAGGATCCCCCTCATTTCAGGGCTCACGCTTCTTAGCCTCTTAAGCTCCTCCCTAAGCCTAGCGTTCTCCTCCTCCAACGCCTTAACCCTCTCCAAAAGCCTCCCATTAGCCTGGCTCGTTGCCGGAATACTTAGCTCTCTTACCTCCATTACCGCCTTCTCTATCGCTAACTTATCGACACCTCTCACCCGGCTGAGTATGTCAATCTCCATTTTCAACTTATCAATCTCCCTTAACAAACGCTCCTTCTCCTTCCTCTCAGCATCAAGAAGCCCCTCAAGCTCCCTAACCCTAGCCTGCAGCCTAGCCCTCTCCTCTTCCTTCTCCCTCCTTTTAGCTATAGCTTCCTGAACCATCCTCCTTAACTTCTCAATATCCTTTTTTACCCTACCGACCCTAGCTATGGGCTTTACCAGCGGCGTTTCAGCGCCGTGCCTAGTCACCCTCTCGCTAGTAACATGGATTAGCACGGGCTGCTCGTACCACCCATAGACGTAGAACTGGCCGGTCTTCAAGGTCTTCAGCACGTCTCCCCTCAAAGGCTTCAGGTAGTCCTCCACGGCCTTCCTGTCGAGAAGGTCGGTCAGCTTACCAAAGAACCTCACATAGCACTGGCTCAGGGGAGTCTTGTGGAGCTCGGCTGGCCTCTGAGTCCCCATCATTAAGAGTACTCCGAACTTCCTACCCCCAGTGGCTATGGCCTTAATCAGACCCACCCTCCTCATGACGTTCCTGCTCTTCTCTTGCGGCGCTATCATGTGAGCCTCCTCGAGAACCCACAGTGCAGGTCTAGGCTGATTGACCTGGATCCTCCACAATGCCCTCAATACCCTCTCGACCAGCCTACCATACTCGTACTCGTCAGCCAAATACTCCCTAAAGTTGAAATCTAGGCTGAAGCCCTGCCTGTAAGCCTCACCATACGCCACAACGGCATCCTGGCTCAGGGGCAAGTCAGCATTATCACCACCCACTACTAGAACACTCTCGAACACCTCCGCAAAGGTCCAGTACTCGCCATGCACATCTATAAACACGACCTGAAGGCCCTGCTGGATCGCCTGCTCAGCTATAACACCCATCAACCACGACTTACCACTTCCGCTCTCGCCAATAACCGCAATCCTAAGCCCCTGCCTCCTAACAACATCCCTATCAGTATCGATCACCAAGTTGTCAGCAATACGAAACCTCAACCCCCGACCCCCCTTCTAACCCTATAGTAAACCCTCCTCCTGTACGAGATCTTCTCAAGAACACCAAGGAACACGAGCCTCTCAAGCACGTAGTAGAGCCTACTATCACCAAGCCCAATACCAACCCTCCTAGCCTCCCTCCTAATCTCCCAAATACTCTTCCAATCATTAGAAAGGATCCCATAGTGGAAGAGCATAGCCGAGGCCACGTGGAGCAACACCCTCTTGCGAAACCTCCTACCAACAAGGTACCACCAATGAGGTCTGCCCACGCGAACCTTCCTCATCTACCTCCCCAAAACCCTCTTAACAAAAGAGCAAACACTAAGGATCGCAGTGAAGGTTATCATGGAGAGGGCGTACAGGAGGAACACGCCAAGCCACTTAAGATCCTCACGCGCGCTAACACGCCTATAGCGCCTACGCCTCATGACCTCCCCCTAAACCTATCCATCAGCCTCTCAAGCCTCTTCACTAGGTCAGAGATCGCCGCGATGTAGAGGCCAAACAGTATGCATAGAATGCTGGCGATCGACCAAGCTGCTCACTCACCACTAGAAGACCCGCTCATCCCGCTCCCTCCTCCCTCTTCACTATGCCAAAGAGCTTAGCCTTACCAACACGCCTACTCCTAACAACCCCCCTAGCCTCAAGGACAGCCAAGTACTTCGACGCGGTCTCCTTACTAACACCAGCCCTCCTAGCCACCTCCTTAATATGCAGATCCTTTGGATAGACCTCCTCAAGCACCTCAAGAATCCTATTGACAACCTCAGGCCTCAAGCTCACCAAGCACACCATCATAATTCTCAAACATACAGCTTATAAACTTAGCCTAACAGCTAAGCGCTAAAATACGACCATAAAAAGCGAATAATATAAGTAAGCGATTATAAGAAGAAAAATAGGGGGTAGCCTACTTCTTCCGAGCCCTGATTAGCCAGCCGACCACAATACCGATCACTAGACCAACAACGAACAGCGCATACATCAAGTTCCTCGCATTACTAAGCTCAGCGATAAGCGCACCAACCTTCTCCACCAACCTCTCATTCTCCTCCTTAAGACTATCATAGTCGCTCTTCAGCTCATCGTAATCACTCTTAAGCGCGTTATAGCTCTCCTGAAGCTCACTCACCCTACTACTAAGCTCGGCATTCTCGCCCCTAAGGCGCTCCAGCTCAGAAGCAAGCGAAGTCGCATTCTCACGAAGAGTAGCAATCAGCCCCTCAAGCTCAGAAACCCTATCAATCAGCGAAGCAACATGAGCCCCAGCACTGATGAACTTGTACGCGTCCAGCAGGAAAGGCACAGCCTCAGAAGGCGAAGCACCCTTAGCCGTATTAAGGTACGCCTTACCATAGTTTAGAAGCAACTCAATAGCAGGATCCACCATCCCCTCCAGCTGCGAGAGCTGGCCATCCAAGTACGATATCACCTCCGAGACCCCCTCGCTCAGGGCAGCCTCAGCCTTAGACTTGGCCATGTTAGCCAAGTACTTAGCCCTATCATACTCGCTAGCATTAAAAGCAGCCAAGGCATCACTATACAGCTCCAGCGCGTCCTCAAACAGATCCTCGGCCTCCACCAGCTCGGTTATAATCGAGAGCCGGTCGAGCAATGCCCTCACATTACTTATGGTCTCGTTAGCCGATGATATGGCCTCCCTAGCCTCCTCCTCAGGCGTCGGCGGAGGCGGCGGAGGTGGAGCTGGCTTCTTGACAACTTTAAAAGTACAGGAGGCCTGCTCGCCCACAGCCGAAGCGTAGACCTTATACGTGCCATAGGGGGCATCGGACCTCAGCCTAAAGCTCGCACTCCCCTTACCATCACTCCCGATCCTAGCCTGGCCAAACCAAGCCACCTTACCATTAGGATCCCTAACCTCAATGGCAACATCAGTATTAGGAGTACCAGAGACCCTTATAGTAACCCTATCACCGCGATAGTACTCCGACTTATCCGTGGAGACAGAGAGAGGACTAGCCAACACTAGTGAACTTGCGAGCGATAGAAGCAAGACCAGGATCACCAAAAAGCCCAGCAACCTCATGATGTCACCTCAAACTCCACAGTATAAGACTCGGCCAGCGGGTAGCCGCCAAACTGGGCCCAATTACTCCAGACAAACACCGTGACCTCGTAAGTCCCCGTAGGCGC
>Ga0180301_10002434_pt1 | contig 14622 bp, 13 predicted proteins | sample GuaBasSediGuay16_FD_121797 | JGI IMG/M metagenome (GOLD analysis project Ga0180301, IMG submission 121797) | Subseafloor sediment microbial communities from Guaymas Basin, Gulf of California, Mexico - Guay16, Core 4569-2, 12-15 cm | ecosystem: Environmental > Aquatic > Marine > Hydrothermal...
CCACCCCTCATAGAAGTTGGTGTGCATATCGCTGGCCTGCTGAAACGCCACTATGACCCACCCGCCCAACCTCTCCGCAATTTTATCCTTATATTCCCTGATCCCCCCGTGACTTGGCCGCCTTCTGCCCTCCTTGGCATACGCGTGGGCCTCTGTCGCCAATGCAACCGCGCCCCATATCTTCTCAGATGCCTGCCTGAGATCCCCTCTGACGAGTTCTTCCTTAGCCCTCTTCAGGAGTTCCCGAGCCGCTCTGATGTATCTTTCGCTCCTGTCCTTGGGGTCTAGATCCTGAGTGGCCACCTCCATGAGAATCTCCTCGATCGATTGCCCTTCCTTCTCACTTCTTCTACGCAACTCCTCAATGATCACCATAGGGAGTTCGATTTGATTCATACACCCATCCCAGTAATAATTACTCGGGACTGGATATTTTTGCTCCTCAATTCTTGCTACTGTTTAAAGATTGTAGTCGTGTGGTCTTCAGTGTGATAGAATAGTGGACTAAAAAATGAAAATGACGAGCCGATATGAAAGCCCTCGCAAAGATATTTATCAGTTATCGACGAATCGAAATTTTCGGGGTAAATGGGTAACTAGAACTATCTAGGGAGCAAAAATACTGGTTCATAGCAATTATCCGGAACGATAAGGATGATTTGAATTTCCCTAGAGCGGTAACTTCACTTAAACAAAGATTTATAACCGCTAAGCGCCATTTCAAAAACCCAGAAGAGCTAGCGAGGGAGCAATGTATGACAAGTAATTCACGTAGAAGGGAGGAGTTATTCGTACTTAAGATTACGAAGGCGGTCGAGAGATTCTTTCTTAGACATCCCAGCGGACGTACAGTTACCTGCAGGGTGTTAAAGCAATCTCTAAGGAATAAAATCTCAATACAAGGAAGCAGGGATTCAAGGATGGTGGCGATCTGTAAGTGGTACCGAATAGTATCGACGAGTCAACCGCTTCTTTTCTTAGTAGACTTTTTAAGGAGAATAGTGAAGTGCGCGAGTCGTATAGAACTCAGAGACAGCACTGGAGAGATGTACATCATGCGGATAGTCAGAGACAAGCTTGTCGTGGCATTTAACATCAACGGCCAGAGCAGTGCTTTTACGGTCGAACGTCGTGAGTATGTGGTTGAGAGATTTACTTCTCTTCTATATGACTTCGTATTGGGCAGCGTGACTGTCGAACGCATTTACAGAAACCGTCAACGATTTTGCATAAAGGACTAAGCAGCAGTTTGCAATCCAACCTCTTAATTTATTTTTTCACTTCAGATCTCTTTTTTTAGAGAGTTCTTTACGAGAGAGCAATATATGATAATTAGTTCAATTTTGGGGTCTCCTTTCTATCTCTTTCCGAGAATGCTTTAAGAAAGGAAGACTCTTTCAGCTTTTTCTTTCTGAAATACCTCTTGGGGGAATTAGGTGAAAATTTTTATAAGAGTTTCGAAGATGACTTTTCGAACTGTTTGACAATTTGAAAGTATGAGAACTATGTTTTTTCAAAAACGTTAATTTGGAGGAAGCCGTATCCTAAATCGGTATCCAAGCCAAGACCGAGGACATACATATGCCTTAGCACGAATCCTACATTGATAGGATCTCCCTTCGTTCTTACTATCATGGAGCCACGGACCTGCCAGCAACTGCCATCATGTTTGAATGAGAGGTTATAACGTAGTGGCTGGAATACAGGCTTATCTCTATCTTTCAGATAGGTGTTTACCCAGTACTCGGGATTAAGTGTTCTCCTTAGGTTTATCGTTCGGATAGGCGTTATTGTTCTTATTCTTACGATATTTTTTGCTGGTATGAGAAGTATTTTCCTTGTGAGGAACTTATGTGATCCCCTTTGGAACATGAGGGCAAGGGATCCATCTATTGGGTCGTACCTAAATATTTTGAGGACAGAATTACCGTTAGACCTTAGTACCATGAAGAGTACAGCTAAAAATTCTCCTTCTTTCTTCCTATCTCTCAGCAGAAACCATGCTTTATTTTTCTCGACATAACGCGCACCAATATCATCTCGTTTGATACCGAACGGTTCCGCAGATCTCTTTAGGATCTCTGCAATTGTTTCTGCGGACCTCCATGGTAGGTCTTTTTCACAGATGATCTTGAAGAGGTAAGTCATGTGTACACCACACACTCGTAGTCTCCAAGCCCCGCTACTCTTAGAGATCCCAGTCCTATGTATGAGCCTATTCTGAGGTATTTAAGTAAGAGTTCTCTTTGCTTACTGGGAAGTTTTTCAATTTCATACGTAATGGTTCCTTGGATTGCCGGATATTCGGAAATATCGTTCCACGCGACCCTCGTTACTTTTACATTTAATGCGAAGGGTACGAACAATAAGGAAGGAAGGAGGGTGTTTAGAGCCGATAATTCGTCTTTGGGCAGTAATTTAGAGAGGCCGAATGCGTTTGCAAGCGCATTTAATTTACGCATGAGGTTTATGAGTACGTAGTTCAATTTGGGGATTGTAGTATTTTTCCCCTTGACCTTTAGTATCAGTGGGGCTAGGAGAGCCAGTTTTACTTTCTTTGCATCTCGTACGTCCTTTACGTCCAGCAGTACTAATGACTCTATTATCTTTTCTATCTTCACGTTGTTTACTATTAACTTGTATTCGGCCATTCCCTTCATGGTGTGTAGTGCTTTTATGAAGAGGTTTTCGGATTCGATCAGTGGTTCTAATATCTGCAATTGGCATGTGCATTGATCTTTTTCCTGTTTTAGGATTCTCACTCTATAGGGTTTTGTGGCACCTATATGCTTTGAGGGGTATTCGGTGCAGAAGATACGGTAGTAGTGGCAGGAGTTCCTGTTTGCGCAGGAGTTGCAGTCTTCCTTTTCATTTTGGCAGATAATTTTCTTGAATGCGTTTTCCATAATTCTTCTAATTCCGATGCCAACGAATTCTCCCTTTTTGAACTGTACGTGTCTATATGCGACTCTGAAGTTTACCTGTACCAGTTTGAGGGCGTGGTCTATTGCGGGTTCGTATATTGACATTACAGGTGTCCCGTCTCTAAGAATGTTATTAAACTATCGAGGGAGTCGAAAGTTTTTCCGAAGTTCCATGGATCTGCTAGTGCCTTAATTCTTTCGCTTGCGTCTTTTAATTGGAGGAAGTCTACGTAACTTGCTTTTATGTCTTCTATTTGGAGGAGGCCGAATCCAACGCTCTTTCTCCCGCCGATTTGGAGCCCCAGTTGCTTGATGAACTTCCACATGAGCGCAAATAGTCGGGAGATGTGGTCCCCAGGTATAAGGTTATCGACGACGATTAGTCCGGTGAAGGAGACGGTAGGCATGATCATTTCGACCTGATAAATGGCTTGCTCGAAGACCTTCATGGACTTTCTATCGATCCCGATCCCGGTATATCTTGCGAGTTCTGGGGATCCCGTGGGGATGAAATCCGTTAACCTTAGCATACCGCTGTACTCCGTGCACCCGAAGAGGTTGTCGATGGGACATTTTGTTGCTAAAAATGCCTCCAATATTCTCCTCTCATTCTCTTCCCCCTCTTGGGCCTCATTAACCGAGAGACCGAGAGTTTCCTGTACATGCTTTACAATTTCATCAAATCTTCCAGAGCTTTTATATTCTGCGAGGAGTTGCTGGAACCTCTCCGGAGAACTGCCACGATGCGTGATTATATTCCTTTCGAAATGCATCTCCACAGCATTTCTCACGTCTTGATCTTTCCACTCGACGCTTCTCGCGATTCTCTCGGTTATTGCTCTCAATGCTCCCTTAATTGATGATTGAGGGATTATGGGTGTCTCTTTACCTTGCATTGGGACTTTGAAGGTTGCACGGAGAACTTCTCTCTCACCCATAAAGCCTATGTTTAGGGGGGTTACCAATCTGAAACTCGGCTTTATGACGAGACGAGACCTCAACATTCCAATCATCCTATCACCTCGATATAATTAAATCCGGCAATGCTTAGTTCATCGATTCCGAAAACCTCTGCCAGTAGTAACGCGTCAGGTGCAGCGTCAAGACCGGCGGTTATCCTATATACTGCCACCGATCCTGGGCCGGATGACCTGATTACCGGTTTTGGAAGATTTGATTTCAGGCTCCATCCTCCTATCTCCATTAAGTAGCCAAATGTCAACTTTTTACCGCTCGCGCTACACAATTCGATTTTGCATTCTCGTAATTTCTCGTCGAGGAATTCTCTTACGTCGTCGAACGAGAGGATGTAGTCCGTCCACTGATTGTCAAATGTGAACTGCTCGGGAAATGTTTCTAGAAACATGTTTTTGCCGATTACTGCGAGTGGCGCAACAGCCTTCAACACCACATAGCCATCTGATATCTTTTTCCTGATTTCTTCCTTTCTCTTTGTAATTTCGCCCTTTGACAGTTCTTTTAGTGCAAGCTTTGCGATGCCGAAACCTCTAGATGCTCCTCTTCCGATTCTAACCTCTATTACGTTGCTTTTTGGTAAAGCCTCACTAATAACGTCTTTTAGGTCTATAATTCTCCCCCAGAAGCTTTGCCCCTCGGCAATAGCTTCGTAGGTGAATAACATCCCCTCCTCCGATCTTCCCGATCTTTTGGAAATACCTACTGCTATTGTTCTCGTTGCTTTTACCTCTGCGGCTATATACTGGTTGTTTATTTTTGCGATGGGCTTGCCTACGGCTGGTGTGAAGAGCGGATCATCCGGTATGCACTTTTCAGCTATTATTTCGATGTTATTATCCCGTGCTGCTTTCTTAAGAGCGTTTATGTCGAGCATTTTTACAATTTCTCTAATTTCCTTTCCATTGATCTTTTTAGGGATTTTGTGTTCGAAGGTAAACGCCTCGGCGGGGTAGGTTTTCACTTTTCCGTCTATTAGGGGGAAAAATGGTGTTGAGAGGATGCCGGGTTCTTTAAGTTCGCTTTCTATAATTTCATGTCCTAATTTTGACATCAATGCGGTTATTAGTGCCCCGCGAATTGTGGACCCGAGGATGATGTCCCTGCGCCTCAGAACGTAGCCCTCTCTTCTTCTTTCACCATAAGGTATCGCCATTGTTTCGAATGTCAGAGTGGCCTCATAGATTTTCAATCTGATCCCCCCAATCCGAGAGTATCTGAATAAGGGTTCTGGAGATCTCGTGTTTGTTTGCAAAACTTTTATTGTATTTTTCTATTTTCACGTCGACCATTGCCCCCCTCCCTATGACCTCGTATCTCAGGTTCGCAACAGCCGCAAGGAAGAGATTCTGACTCCATACGGCTTCATCCTCGTCTTTAGCGTAAATTATAACATCGTGAGAAGGTTCGAACTCCGTTCCCGGTGGGAAGGCCTCCAATACGAACAATCCTCCCTCGGAAACCGTTAAAGACCTGTCATCTATCCTTATCCTAGTATGAATCAGCGGGGAATCCTCAAATTTACAGATAAATTGGGGAACGTGAAGTCTCGACCTGATTATACCTGGCGCGCCCATAAGGTGGCAGACGTGGCAAACATGGCGGCCGTCCAACTCAGGTAGTTGAGTGCCTGATTTTACCATGTCGGCATGCTTCCCCCAGATCTTAGCAGGTTCTATTTCACCACAGGACGTTAGACCTAAGAGTGGTGCGACCCTGCTTGCACATCTTCTTAAAACTCCCTTCACGGTGGAGCCGGGTATAATGTACTTTCCGTTTGGCGATCTGAAGAACGGTATATCCGCGCCGCTTGTGTAAGAAATTCCGGTGGATATCGTAATTAACGTCTTAGACCTCAATTTCAATCGGAATCTTAATTCTATCATAGGTATCCTCCTCCCGAGAACTTTACAAGGGTGTAGAGATCTGTAAGCGGGACAATTTCGTCTCTTTGAAGGATTTGATGCGCCATTAGATGCATAATGCCCAATATTATTGATGCCCTCTCACTTCTCACTTGCCGCCCCAATCTTGCATAATTGTAGGCGCAGTATGTAAATGCAGGTTTGTGGGGTTTTTGACCAAAGGGTTTCACAGCATTAAGAATGTTTTGGATTTCGCCTCTTATTCTTCTAACCCTATCTAGGGTAGGGGATTTGTTCTTGTTCTTAGTACTATAAAATACGTCCGAGAATCTTCTAAACAGAATTTCATAATAATTGTCGAGTTTTCCAGTTTTTGGCGGAAGGTCTATTCCGAGGAGTATAGAGATAGGTTCGTATATGGATACTCCATCTCCGTAATCGGTTGAAAGCACGTACGGCTGACATGAAAGTCCCTGTGAGGCGGCATCCGAGAGTCTATCCCTTACCGATCCTCCGGATAGTATTCCCTGCTCTATGAAATCAAACGCTATGGCCCCTCCACTTCCTACATCTCTTCCCCTTCTCTTTGCCTCTCCCTCTAGGGCCAGTGCGGCATCGATTAGCATCCAAATGCTGTGCTTTGATGGTGCCGCCGCGATACCTATGCTCAGGGTAACATCGCCCCCCATTTCCCTCCTGAACTCCTCAGCTAGTAGTATCGATACGGGGATAGCAAGCCATGAGGGCATTATAAAGCATGCGTCATCGCCGCCCGCATAAAGAACCCCCACTATTATTCTGCTCGCATCTTTCATGCCGTTCCGAGAGGTTTTCTTGATAATCTCTATGGCTTTAAACAGCGCCTTTTTGAGCGAGATATCGATTCTGTAGCTTCGTGTGACCATATCCGATAACGATATAGATTCCGACATGAACTTCCCCATGAGATTCCCGTCCACCCTAACGACAGCGTAATTTAGGTAGCGTTCGGGTCTTCTTTCCATCAGTTCCTCGGGTTCATGGCCCGCAAGCACCTCTATGACGTTTCTGCTGACCCATTGCCATTCAATATTTCCAAATGCATTAGCGGGTTTCATGTTTTCGTCCAAAACGGCATTTTCCCATTTTTCTCGAAATGTCAACTCATTTCCCATTAACCATTTTCTTTCACAATATTCACATAAAATGTCAAACCTTCTACTTTTAGCGGGTTTGCTCCAGCATAATCTGCAAAATCTCTCTAATCCCCACATGAGCGGCCTATCTTTAGCGAATGCTTCAGAAGCTTTTTCCAGCGCAATCCTCTTCTCCAATTTCTGCATTGTCAATGGGAAGAATTCGTAAATTTCGGAAGATGCTAGTCTTATCCTTAATTCCGGATAATATTTCTTCAGAACCGCGGTTCCCTCGTCCAGAATTCTCTTGTCGAAATCTGCAAGTTCTAAGAATAGTACATTTCCGCCCGCGGCGTATATTATTGCTTCCGCCGGGGTGCCACGTCTGCTCATGAGAATAAACGGTATGAAGAAGGAGATCGTGAAGTCGACAAAGTAGCTTCCGGCCTGCACGATTGCCAAGTTCTCCGCGGAGTACACCATTCGCTGGATTCCGGCGAGATCTATTTTGTAAATCTTGTATTTCGTAGTTCTTGCTCTTTGCCTTCCCACTCCAGGCAGTGTTCCTTCCTTTATGCTCCTTCTCAACTCCTCCACAAACTTCTTAGAAAGTCTTTCCGTCACGTCGTAGCCTATGCTCTCCCATAGAGCCCAGACCTCTTTACCCCCACCATAAAGCACTCTAACAGTTCCTTCGATATCTCCCTTTTCCGCCTCGGGAAAACTTATTATAACGCCCTTCGAAACCAGATCTTTGCATACACTAACCAGTTCCGCTCCAAGGAAGTTCTTTATTAAGTCATTTAATCTATCTGTCGCCGCCGAAGTTTCATCACCCACTTTTAAGGGGGTGACAAGTCTTCTCATGTCACCAGTTGCTCGGCTGATCTCGTGGTGGGCCTCTATCATGCTACAAATTTTGTCGATTATACTATTTTCAATGATGCCTTGTAACAGCTCTCTTGCGAGATCTTTGGATCTTTCCACGTGGCGTTTAAAGTCCAATGGTTTCCCCACATCGTGTAATAATCCTGCTAAACGCACGATAGCCGTTTCAAATTCGTTGAAATTGGATGCCTTAGCTTCTGCCCAAGCAACGGCGGCTGTTGTCAGTAAGTGAATTATTAGGCTGGTAGTATTTGCTCCAGGGCGGGTATCCGCTGGTATTCTTGTCATAGCCCATTCTAAAAGTACAAACAATTCGTCGTCGTCCAATAATTCGAAAATCCTCCGTATAAACGGGTCTTGTAAAATAAGATCTCTAAAGTCCCCGATAATATCGCGTATATCTCCTTTTCCTTTCTCGAAGCGGACCCATAGATCTCCATATGTCCGCGTATCCTTCGTTAATATGTAAGCCAGCAACAGTTTAAACGGGGATATCCGAACGTTTTTGGCAACTTCCTTTATCAGCGGTATTCGGAAGAACAATGAAATCGCTGATGCTATTTTATGAAGATCCTCAGGAGTATTTAGGGGTGGAGCCCCCTCTCTTTCCTTAATGGCATCGCGACATCGCTGGAGAAACTCTTTGAGGCGACTGCAAATGTTTAACCATTTATTTCGCAAATCTTCTGCCGATATTCGTTCGGTAAGAAGGGGGTCATCATTCGGTCCCCTAAGTGGTACAGTTGACGCCTTTATTACATACTTCAGATCCTCACTCAATTCGTAGAACCTCCTTTATTCTTTTATCCCCCTCCCCTAGGGTTTCAACCACGAATACCTCGGGATCGAGAAGATTGCTTTCTTCAGAAACTTCATAACCGTCTTTAACCCTCCTCCAAACAATATACTTTCCTTCACCAAAGTACGCAAAACCGAATATTCCCAAATCGGTGAGCGTAGAGGGATCTTCAATAACTACAGGTGATAGATCTATCATATAAATTACAACAGCTTTAGAATCCCTTACACGCGAAATGAGATCATCCCTCTTTAGATAGTTGCTCAACCCTCTCCACCTCATCAAATTTTACGGTCAAACTTTCCACGTCAACGTCGAATTCGAACTTATAGCTTTGTAATGCTCTCTTAACGGCAGTGCTCATCAATTTTTCAAGGTCGTCCCCTTTAATCCTCCTATAGTCTTTTAACCCGAGATTTTGTTCTTTTATGTACTGAAGCGATAGATCCGAGAGGGTTATTTCCTCCACCGATGCAAAAACCCTTCCGAACCAGAGTTCCCTGCCCTGAGAGTCTCTAACCTTCTTGTATTTATGTTTACCGACTAATATCGGCTTTTTCTCCAGTACTCTTAGTCCTATCAGGATTAATCCCAACTCCTCAATAGTGATACCTTGTAGTGCAATTTCACCAGTAAATTCCGACTTTGGGGTCACCGCTACTATTTTTTCCTCATACTCCAGTTCTATTCTTTCGGTATTACCTTTTGCCATGTAAAAATTTCCGAAATAAACACGGGATACGAGACCCGCAGTTCCAAGAAGGTCACACACGGGACATATTGCAACTTTGGCCACAACACCTCTCCCCGACAAATCACAGGTTCTTTTCCTTTCCTTCATTACAGATTCCTTCCAGATTCTAGCATGTCTCCATCCATGTGTACCCTTTTGTGGCAATTCTCTTAATGGTCCTCTTCCACGTATGAAACAGGAGTCTTTAAGTAGCATTTCGAGTCTTGATCGAACGACTCCCTTCAATGTGGATCCCGGAATTGCAATTCTTCCTCCCATTCTAATAAAATCTGAATATTCTATCCGAACCTGGTTGCTTAGTGTTCTCAGATCGCTTATCGTTCTTGCGGAGCTTACCCTTTCCCTCGGGACTTGTAACTCGAACTCGCCAGCTCCCACATATAGGTAGGAGTCCTCAGCGACGCGTAATATCACCTGCATACTCCCATAAAGTCCCCTGATAGTATCACGTAACGTTACCATTACTATTTCCCACCCGCTCCTCCCTTCAGTTTCTCGACGCAACGCCACCATATGTCGCTTAATCCCTCAATGAACCCCCATGCACCGCTCCCGCTCAAATCACCCTCATACTCGAACTTCTCGTCGTACTCGTCTAAACTCTGAAGAATTAGTTTCCCATCACTTCTTTCCACGGTTGGTCCATATGCATTTATCTTTAAGGAATCCTTCAGTATTCGAACTTTTCCGAAGCCTCGGGATTTAAAGCCACCAATTCTCACGTTTCCAGCATCGATTTCCTTCAACGCTTGGCATAGGAGGCCCAATGCATAGTTGGGCAGATTCTCGACGGTTATCTGGGTTTTGAACACAGCGCCCGGTTCGACGTATTCAACTCTATAAAGCGCACCTGACGCCACAGTTCCAGTTCTTCTGTCTATTGCAATACCCACTTTCACGCCTAGTGAGAGTTCGCCGTCCGGTACCGCATCACTCACGAATATTTTTGATGAGTAACTCTGCGTTCCGAACATCTTACACGTCAGACAGAGGTTGTCCAGCATCTCATATAGGTCCTCCAGCGGTCTCTTGTCTCCAATTATTCTTTTAATCTCCTTCTCGATAGTATCCTTCTCCGTAAAACCGATCTGCCTGTTTGCACATGTTGCAGTTCCCACTCCCATACATACTTGAAGACCTGCAGTCCTCGCGATCATTTCACAGGTGCTCCTCAGAACCCCCTTAAGCGAACTACCCGGTATGTAAGGGGTATCCTTCAGCCTTATTACCGGAAGGTCGACAGCCGCCGTCAGAACGTCTCTCCTTCCAGAACCGATTCTAAGAGGTTCCACACACTCGAGAGATAACGATATTACCACCCTGCGATAAAGTTCCCAGTTGCTGAGCCAACGCTTAATAATCATGCCCTCCCCCTCCTAGAGCAACCCCTTCTCTTGCATCCATTCCTCGAGAGTTCTCTCCATAACCTTTTTTAACTCTCCATTTTCCAGCTTGAACTTCCTAATTTTTGTTTCGGACGCAAGCAGTTTTATTAAACCACTTCCGACGCTTTTCCTGCCGCCTATCTGGACTCTGCCCTCCACCAGCTCCTTAAGTAACATCCGCAGAAGTTTGCTCCTGGCATCGTTGTCATCGTCCAAATCTATGTTAACTATGCGGATTCTGAAACTCCACCTCACGCCCGGAGATACGTATTCCTCATTAAACAACAGGCCAGGGTACACCGACCTCAGAACGCGGTGTATACCTATTCCTGGCTTTATTTCAGTAGGAGGATTATCTTCTGGCAAACAATCGAAAATTGTGATATGGCTTGCGACACCAGTATTTCCAAATATTTGGCAGACAATGCATGGATTTTTCTCATGTTGCTCTCTCTCAGCATCTTTACGTATAATATCCAGCGGATCGCATATGTTCCTTGCGATATCCTCACCCATGGATTTAGCAAATCTCTCTGCAAGGGACCGAAGGGCCCCTTTCAGCGAACTCCCTGGAATGTAAGGGAGGTAGAGCATCTCGTTCTCTTTTAATATCTTCATTCTTATAACAGATCTATCAATCAGCTGACCGGGTGTTAATGGTTCTCCGCTACCTATGTGTAGTCTTGTCTCGTTTCTCAGGACTCCCTCTATCTCCTGAATAACATCGATGCGATCGAAGTCTTTAACCAAAGCCGCCACCTCATCGCCGTGGTAACGCGCTTCTTAATGTGTTGACATAGTCCTCAAACTTGTCGACCGGATTCACGCGTCCTCTAACAAGCTCTAGAGACTCGAACATCCATTTGAATAGCCCAAGGAATTTCCTGATACCTTCCCGACCCATTTCCTTATGTATTTGCTCAATGGTTTCAGCGAGAACATTTGCTGTCGTGCGATCAATAATCTCCTTTCCTCTTTCTTTTCTCGATGCTTGCCTATAAATGAACACAATTAGGGTCTTATATGCCTCCTCAGGATCAGAAACACCCTCATAAACCTCTATTAGCCTCTCTACCTGTGATCCTTTAAGACCACCCTTTCTTGCCAGAGTAGCAACTTTTGCCGCTCTGTCAAACAAATCAATGGCCACTTTGCGCTCCCCTCCCAAAACTTACTAATTCGTGCATAAGAATGTCGATCAGTATTAAAAATGTATCGAACGTGCACTCCAAAAACACAATTTCAATGAGACAAAACACAAATTTAAATCACTTCTCTTTTTTAGAAGAGGAGGATATGCACTTCATTATTATCTTCGTTTTCTCTCGTTCTCGTAATGTCATAAGAACATCCGCTAGGTCATAAGTATAAAGATGATCCCTTGCAAAGCGTACAGATAAGATAAAGAGAAAAGATTACTACTAATAAGGCATCTCGTCTTATTTTAACCTAAAATGTATGATGACAAAAGGACGGGTTTTTATTTTCCTGCATACCAAAATTCTTCTCAATAAAATGTTCGAACCTTTTGAGGAATTCCTGAAGTTTGTTCTTGAAGTCTAGTGATTTGCGCGAATCGGGCCTCCAGCCAGCATGATTTATGTCATTTCTATACTGTCTGATCTCTCCCCATAACTTTGCTAAGTCCTTAGGTATCTTCCCAGTAGTCATAACTTTGTTTATTACAAGTCTTGATGACGTATTTAGTAAGTCCTCTGCAAACTTCCTAACTTTTGGATCATTAATGGGAGCAATCATCTCTCTTTCAAGGATCTCGTGTATAACGTAGTTAACTATAAGTTCTCTAAGTACCGTCAACCCCTGCTGTATTAAGCCATGTTTAATGCACCATTTGACCGCACTCAGTCCAATAGAAATATCATTGCTGAGATCAAAAATATTGATCTTTTCCTCTATCTTCCTAAATAGCGGAACAAGCGGCCTTACTTCCTTTACTTGCTCCAACTCTTTTTTGGCCTCCGGTAAGATACTTTTAATTCTAGAGACACTATCCCTCAAATGTGGAGCCCTACATGTGAGAATATTTAACGAGAGTTCGCTTAGATTTTCTATCAACACACGTAAACTTCCACCTAATTTTCCACGTGTCCTTGCGAGCAAAGGCTTTAACTTCTCGTATGCTAGTTGCTTTAAGGGCTCCGCATCTCCGGTATCTAAAAACTTGCTTACTGCAATTGCCCAACCAAAGAGGTCTATAAATGGCGTTAAATCGAATATGGGAACGAGCCTTTCCTCCGGGGGCAACTTTCTCAACTCTTCTGGCGATCCTGCGGCTTCAAGTGCACCGTAGACAATTTTCTCTATCTTGGCATTTTTAAGAATGCACGCATAATTCAGGGCTATCAGTATGAGAAGTGGAAGAGAGCGGTAACCGTGGGTTATATCTAATATAATAGTGTCCCGATTTTCTATTACTCCAACGATCTTATCGAAAATTTCCCATAACTCCTTCTCATTTCTACCTTCAGGGATTTGAACTTCGAGAACCCTAACCCCTCTGGGTTCTAATTTACTCGTAAGCCTCTCCTTGAGACCTTTGTCAAAATTTGCCTCTTCGTATTCCTCTTTGCTTAACCAGTTTTTTCTTCTAGCATCTTCGGTCAAAAAGACTACAACACTATCATTTTTCCCCCAGTCCTTACATAAAAGATCAACCAGGGATTCCTGAATGAAGGGAGAGGGGGGAGCTGGCTCCTCCTTAGATAGATAGTGCGAGACCTCCATATACTTCGTAACACCTAGGAAACTTAGCAACTTCCTGCCCACCGTAACCCCTCCAAGATAAGATAATCGCATTAATGATGCTAGTATCAAATGAGCGGACTTCAATACCAAGATACTATCATATGACAGATAAAATAAATCTTCTAACATTCACTTCATGAATATTCTGAGAAATTCTTTGTGAGGAGTGCTGAACTCCGCGTCTCACGTACTGAAGTAGGGTGTTTGGGCTGTGTCAATAGAGATGGATGCTCTTCTGCGACCAGCGCTTTAGTGACGACCTTTCCGAGTATCTCGTTGGGCATCCTAGCTTCGTACATTCCTATTTTCCTCGTCTGGAACACAATGACCCCATTGCTTCAAAAGATCCATGTAGTGGACGTCAAGGATCCTAAGCAGTTCATTCCGAAGATCATGCATCATGACACTCCACAGATCATTATCGTTTCTTACTATACCTTAGAGGACACTTTCCTGATGAGTTCTTCCACTTTTTCTATCCAGCGGACGATTAGGTTCTCGTCTCCGATCCCCTTGTAGTGGCAGTCCACGTGGAGCGTGTTGAAGGCGTCCTCGTAGATAGCGTAGAGGTCCCGCGCGAGGGTGTCGATATTTTCTAATCTTTTCAATTCATGGAATATTTCGGAGTGGGTTTCGGGCAACCTGCCAATATGGGTGGCCAGATACTCTCTCACGACCTCGTATACTGCTAAAAAGAGATCTTGGCACAGTTCTCTAATTGTCCTAATGTTTAAGGCCTCTTCTGCAAGCCTCTTCTTGACGTGCTCCAACCATTCCCTTGCCTCCTCAAGGGGCCTTCTGCTCAACGTGATCACTTCCTCTACAAACTTTACCGTCGCCTCCACCGCCTCTCTGAACAGTCCTTCATTTATGATGTCATTAAACTCTCTTAAAAGGGGAGTGCTTTGCAGGAGATCGACCAGTCTCCGGTCTAAATATTTTAATGATATCCTTAAGAGCTCTTGAGGGTTTGACGAGATATCATCCCCGTTTTTGACTGAAATCAGCCAAATGGCGTACTTTATCGCGTTATGCGCGCATAAAAGCACCGCTTTTTCGTACTCCCCTCGCTTGTATCCCTCAGTTACCCTTCTGAGGTAGTAGGACACGTTTTTGATGAGTTCGTCGATCACGCGTTGCGGGGGCGGCGC
>Ga0180301_10002435_pt1 | contig 14622 bp, 16 predicted proteins | sample GuaBasSediGuay16_FD_121797 | JGI IMG/M metagenome (GOLD analysis project Ga0180301, IMG submission 121797) | Subseafloor sediment microbial communities from Guaymas Basin, Gulf of California, Mexico - Guay16, Core 4569-2, 12-15 cm | ecosystem: Environmental > Aquatic > Marine > Hydrothermal...
GGGCGGCGTGCGATTCACCAACTACCTGGATTAACATATTCTTCACTTCGTCGAGCCACACATCAGGTATAGAGTCGAATTCCTCAACCGCCGTGTGATCGACAATAATGCCGGTTGAGCCGGCAACGGCCGGGACGATAGCAGCACAAAGGGTTATGTTACACAGGAATAGTACTCTTAAACTTTTCATCACCACAACAGTGTTCACATCCATATCAATGCAAGGTTTTTCGAACGAAGGTCCTCCATTTAGTCTGCTTTTTTTCTTCAACAAAATCCCTCAGGTCTTATCATCAGTATATACGATTTATTTTTAATTTGTAAGAAAAATATTGCTGTCTTAGCCCAATTAATCTATCTGGGCGGATACGTCAATATGAACCCGAGGCAATTAGCATCAGACCCACAATCGTCCGAGCCAAAATTTACTCCTCCAACTTTCTTATTACTCTCGCGGGCGAACCGGCAATGAGTCTGTTGGGGGGCATAGAACGCATTACGACCGCGCCGGCCGAGACAATGCTCCCGGCACCAATCGTCACACCGGGTCCTATGGTCGCACAAGAGCCAATCCAAACCCCATTTTCGATTACGATGTCTTCGCTACAAACGTCGCCGCACCTGCAATCGGGTGGGCCAATTTCGTGTGTGCTGGTGATCAACGAGGCCTGAAAGCCGATGCTGACCTTGTCGCCTATAACGATCTTTCCGGTAGCATCGAAGAATACCAGACTGTTTACCCAAGTCCTGTTCCCGATTTTGATGTTTCTGAGACTTCCATGGAAAAAGCCTTTTTTCAATACTACGGCATGCCCACACTTGGCCCCAAAAAGCCTTAGCAGGAATGGACGCAGGCACTTATCGCAAAACCAGTCGGCTGGCAAACAGTAAAAAAGGAGGTTACGCAGCCAACGTCCCATATATGTCAGCTCTTTGTTGATTATATACATAGACCACCACTGTCCTTTTAATTGGTGTAGATTTTTGTTAGACCGATAAAATCAATGGTGCCGTTAGAAATATGTGTTAATGCCGTCTCTTGGTTTTTATATAGAACTTTAGCCAACTCGAAATATGAATCATGGTAACCTTATTGAACCACTTTTGTGCGCTAACGCGCTGGTGATCATGGATGATCTTTATATCCGGACAATATAACACGTCCCAGCCAGCTTGTCGGGCAAAATAGCACAGGTCCACATCCTCAAAGTATTTTCTGTACACCGGGTCGAAAAGGTCCTGTTCGGGAAATGCTTGGCGCCGAACGGCAAGGACAGCACCCATAACCCAATCAACTTTGTGAATACTTTCATATGGGTAATCTTTCATAAGGTGATGATCTATAATTCTCTGGCGACCCGGGAAAGGTAATCTTCGAGCAATGACGGTGCGCCAGTCATAGTCATGTCTGGCCGAGTATTGGAGTGAACCGTCAGGATTCAACAAGCAGGGTCCAATTACAGCGGCCCTCGGAAACTTCTCAAACTTATCAACAAGACTCTGAAGAGACCCCGGATCGATGATTATGTCGGGATTGAGAACAATGAAATAAAGACTATCCGTCTTCGAATAGACAATATTATGACCTCTTCCATAATCATCATTTTTGTGGTTACGTATCTGTTCAACCCATGGATACTTCTTGTCGACCATTTCGGCGGAGCCGTCTGTTGATTTATTGTCTAAGACTATGGTGTGCCAATCCTGGTCGATCTGAGCCCTGCCAAGGTGTTCTAAGCACCTGTCGAGCAAATCCTTTTGATTATAGTTGACAAGAGAAATGACAACGCGAGGCAAAGTTTATCCCCCCTTTTCTTCGACTAAATTGTCCAGAAACTTATCGATCGCATCAAGAATCTCAGTGCAACAACCAATTTCAGCTGGAACAAAATCTCTTGCCTGCTTTAGTTTTGATGCAATCTCGTTAGTATCATAGGCAACGAGCACTTTGTGTTCGGATTCAAGAGCCTTGGCTGTTTCGAATTGATGATCATCATAATGTTCACCCAAAGCCCTCTTTCGAGGAACAACCACCACAGGTTTTTTCTGTTTTACTGCCTGGCTTATCGTGCCAACGCCGGCGTGGCAAACGACCACACTGGCGGCGTTAATATTCTCCGCGAATTCATCAGGTGACATATGTCGCTTGGCCGTCAAGCGTTCCGGCTCATAAGTGCCGCGTCCTATCTGGGCAACAACCTCGTCGGTGATGATGCCGGCGCCCTTCAGTTGATCGACGGCCTTGACGAGGCGATCAAAACCCTTATGGTAAGTTCCCACAGTCAAAAAAATCAAAACAGCCTCCCCAAAAACTTGGCTCGTGGAAAATACTTCAGCAAGGTGGGCCACTGTACCAGAAACATATCTGAAAATGGGTACAACAGCCTTGCTGTTAAGGTTGGACGATTGACTTTAGCCATGGACTCTAAGAATATCAGCTTTGCACCACACATTTTGGCAAACAAGCAGAAAAATACCACAACTCCGGCTCCCGTGGTTATCACAACATCAGGTTTATCTGCAAATGCTATATATGCGGACAGAAACAGGCCAATAATCCAGGATAGCGGATTATGTCTGACAATATTGGGTATAGAACGGACCCTTGAAGTTTTCCTAAGTTCTTCTGCCATCCTACCCGAGAAGGTAAAAAAGAAGTGGTCGTGCTTCTCATATGCTGGGGCTAATTGTTTCGCCTGCACGAAATGACCACCGGGCGAACATGCAACACAAATCTTCAACTGTTTTGTCATTTTATCCAACGGATATTCAGACCTTTGTCCGTTACACTTTAACCCATGTCTTTTCGTTAAAATCATATCGCCGTATGATTCTGGCGGGATTGCCGACCACAACTGAAAAATCGGGTACATCCTTTGTGACAACAGAACCGGCACCTATAACACAATTCTTTCCAATTCGTATGCCGGGCAAAAGCACACAATTAGAACCAATCCAGACATTTTTCTCGATAACAACCTCTGCGATTTTATCGCCTTCGCGGGTAAAATCGCCTGAGACATCTTCAAACAGATGGGATTCACCACTGACAAAACAGTTCTGAGAACAACGTGACTTCTCACCAAGTGTCACCGGGCCTATCACAATACTTCCAATTCCTACAGCAGCACCTTTCTCCAATATTACATCTCCGTGCCATGTATTGATGACAGCCCATTTCTCAATAAACGCGCCTCTTTTGACTGCCAGCCTGTGTCGACTGTGATGCCGCTTATAAGGAATCACATCTAATATCGCGTGGATACTGATCGCCGACGGCATTTCCCTGTCAACATAGAAAAGCCTGGTCCAGATTTGAACACAGAATCGAAAAGCCCACTTAATTAGATCCCGCAACAGACCAAGAATTGATATAATCATAACTGAACAGCCTATATATGACTCCTTCGAACGAATTCGACCTTAGGGCGCATGTTTGCCTGGATCGCTGCAACGAAATAGCGGCCTCTCTATTCTTCGATAAGAACTCAGGTCTTACACAACTCATCCCAGACTATCTGTGCTTTGCTATTCCAGGAAGACTCTTGGACCCTTTTTCTTCTCAACGCAACTCGCTCTGGGCAATTCCCACCGAGAGCCTTTTTGATGGCTTCAGCAAAATCTTCAGGTCCGTTGGCTTCATACACAACATCAATGTATTGTTGTAGTTCGGCAAAAGCAGACGTGCTGACAATGGGTTTGCCGAGCGCGAGGTATTCCTTAAGTTTGATTGGATTGGCGGCCTCGGTCCATTTGTTGGGTCTCCATGGCAGGATTGCGACATCAAAACACTTGCCATAATGAGGAATCTGCTCATACGGTTTCTGGCCCAACAGCCAAATGTTTTCGGATGCCAAAACCTCACGGCATTCGCGAGGAGCATCACCGACAAATACAAAGGCTACTTCCGGCAAGAGCTTTGCCAACGTTGTTATCAGGTCAAAGTCGAGTTTGTGGTCAGATATGCCACCGAAGTATCCTGCAATAGGCCTTTTGATGCCAGCGATGTCAGCAGGTGGATCATTGTTTTGTTCAGAAAATGCGAAGAGTTGAAAATCTACGCCGTGGTCGAGGAAAAAGGCATTCTTACATTGGCTCAATTCCTCTTCGTACAAAGATGTGCTTGAGTAGAGAGTAATATCTGCGGCGGTCTTCAACTCTCTGTCGTACAGTTCAATCAATCGCGTATCAACGTTTGGGGTATATTCATGCCGGTCGGTTCGTTGGTATACCAGTTTGCTTCTGCTAATTTTGCTAACAACATTCCAAGCGGCGGGACAGGCCACCCAAACAACCGGCTGGCTTATTTTCAGCTTGCGACAAACAAGATTGATCTGCCAACGAAGGAGGGCTATATTTACCGCTCCGGCCCACTTTATATGGTGAACAGGCAATGTAAAGGGGCTATACACCCAAAAGCCTGCATCACTCTTTTTCAGTCCGGTTGCGATGCTTTTGAGCTTGCGGATGACTTTGTGAAAAAACCTTTTGCCTTTACCGAGACCCGGTTTTTGCATAACGATCGAATTGACATAAAGCACGGTTGTCTTTTTGGCAAAGCGTCGCATTAACTGCATGTCAACATGAGCGCGGTTATGGTACCACCAGTCTTCACCACCGAAACAAAGTATACTCACATTTTCATTAATTTCTATATCTCCAGTTTACTTTATAGTACATTCGCTTGGCTCATATCCTTCCTTTGACTACATCCTTGTTCATCAACAAATTTTTCCAGTCGATGAGACAATAATAGCCACCGCGCAAATAAGTTCCTGCGGTCAAGAAGGCTTGTTTCCTCTTTCCATTACAGAACAGGCCAATAGCAAACCAATAAGGAACTCTCAGCAAAAAGAACGAAGCTGCCAATAGACAAGCCAGCGGAAAGAGCAACTTGCTCCCGTACTTTTTCAGGAATATTAACTTGCTTCCGTACAACTGAAATAAGAATCGCTGCTTCATCTGTTTTGCCGTTGTTTGCCCTCCATAATGGATTATTTCCGCGTCAGGTGTGAACATGACCTTCCAGCCAGCCTTTCTAAAACGATAGCACCAATCAATATCATCGCTATATACAAAATAAATATCGTCCATAAGACCTACTTGTTCTATGGCGCTGGCCTGTACAAGAGCGAAACAACCGCGGACTGTCTCTACTTCCCTGGGCTCGTCGAAATCCCACCAGGTCATGAACTCCCTCCCGAAGAACTTGCTCCTCGGAAATATCTTGTAAAGGTATGTTGCCGCGAGAAACATGTTTAGCACTGAGTGACTCATGAAGGCGCTTCTTTGGAGGGTACGATCGTGATTCAAGGTTTTGCAACCAACCACTGCAGCTTCGGGGTGGGCATCGGCGAACTTAACCGTTTCTGCAATTGCATCTTCCAAAATAATTGTGTCGGAATTCAGAAGCAGAACATATCTGCCCTCGGCTATTTCAATTGCCTGATTATTGGCTTTTATGAAGCCCTTGTTCTCACTGTTTTCAATTATGTGCACCTCCGGGAATTCCCTGAGCACCATTTCAACACTTCCATCTTCGGAAGCGTTGTCAACATATATAACTTCAAAACTGACCCCCTTAGTCTGATCGTAGACGGATTTTATACAGTTATACAAGAACTCCCGAACATTCCAGGCAACAATAATTATTGATACATCCATAATATAATTGCTCAATGTTTGTCCAGCTTTTTAAATACTTTGATATTATAATACTTGTCTTTGTCATAATCCTCGAAATATGCCCTTTGTTCATACAAGTCTTCTATAATATCAGTTACGGTATATCTTGGCTGAAAACCCAAATGTGTTTTCGCCCTGTCAATAGTAACTTTGTAGTTTCGATAATCTTCAATCTGCTTGATTGTTATGCCTACTTTTTCACCTGTCAGTTTTTCCACTTCGTATTTTACCATATCACCAACTTGACCGACTGTGTAATTATCAGACGCAATGTTGTAAACGCCACTTAAAGAATAATCTGCCTGTACAGCCCTCAAATACGCGGTAGCAGCGTCCCTGATGTCCAGAATCGGCCGCCAAATGGACGCGTTATTGACCGTAAGGCTTTTCTCTGACATCGCAAATTTAAACATTGTATTCACAATTAAATCCAGCCTCATACGCGGACTGTATCCGCATATAGTACCCTTTCTTAACGCTATAACTGAAAATTGATCATCACGCTGCTGAAGTACACCTCTTTCACCTTGCAATTTTGAAATCCCGTAAGGTGAATTGCTGGTTGCAGGACAGTCTTCGTCGTAAAGTTCATTAACAGTATATCCGTAAACAGAGCACGATGAAGCGTAGATGAAGCGCTTCACACCCGCGTTCTTTGCAACAAAAGCTAAATATGAAGGTAATGCTGCATTGTAAACAAAGTTCTTCGAAGGGTCATACTCAGCCATTGGGTCGTTGGAAAGGCCGGCAAGGAAAATAATCTGGTCATATATTTCCAAATCTTTCTCTGTGCACTTAAATAGGTCTCTTTTGGCAACCTTTACGCTTTCAGGCAAATAGTTGCCAAACCACATCAAGTCAACGACCTCAACTTCGTATCCATGCTCCAGCAAAACAGGAATTAAATAAGACCCGACATATCCTGCACCACCAGCAATTAAAATTCTCATTTTCTTTATCCTTACGAATAACTGCACTTTCGAAAAAAATGACGGTTAATTTAGCTCTTTAACAAACGATATTTCAATAAAAATGGCTCATCCTTCCGATGTGTCTAATGGAAAAAAAAGACACAGTAGGAAAGGAGAGCCTATGTTTACTAAATGGATTTTTCCAGACAGCTGGCAAATAATAGCAATAGCTATCTGCTCGGTCCTGCATCAACGCTCGGCCTGGCGGCTTAGTGTAATCATTGCTGGTATTGTCTTTGCCAAAGGCCGGAAAACCGTTACCAGCTGGTTCAGGGCAGCCGGTATTAACAAACGGTATAAAGCCTTCTATTATTTTGTCGGCTCGATTGGACAAAATACTGAAATAATCGCAACAGCATTGTTTGAATTTATGATAAAGCTTGTTTACAAAAATCAAAGCAGGGTCCTTATGGCTATTGATGACAGTCCTACACCGAGATATGGCCCAAAGGTTGCCGGTGCGGGAATTCATCGCAACCCTACACCGACACCGGACGGCAAAAAGTTTATCTATGGGCATATCTGGGTAACTTTGTCGGCTATTGCGAGGCATAAGAATTTTGGAACCATCGGCCTGCCTCTGCTGGCGAGAATGTATGTTAAAGCCAAAGACATCAAAGCCATCGGTTTGTCCTTTAAAAGTAAAACCGAACAGGCGGTTCAATTGTCTAAATGGGCTTACAACTGCTGCAGAAGCCTTGGAAAACGGCTTTGGCTCGTTACCGATGGCGGCTTTACCAGAGCGAGTTTTCTTAAACCGGTTATCAGAATGGGAGCTGTTATTGTAACCAGACTGCGAAAAGATGCGGTGCTTTACGCCGAACTTAAGCAACCGAGAAAACGCAAGAGAGGCCGGCCTCGCAAATACGGCAAAAGGATCAAACTTAATAATGTCGTAAAAAGTTCTGATGGCTGGTTTAATGTCAAGGCGTTTCTTTATGGCAAACAGGAAATCAAAGATGTTAAAGTTTTCAAGGCATTATATAAATCTGCCGGATGCTTGGTTCAGGTGCTTGTTATTCACGAGGGCAAGGACTGCTTCAGGGCTTTTATGTGCACGGACTTGACCGCCTCTGCCGCTCAGATTCTTGAGGCAGTTGCCGACAGGTGTGCGATTGAGCAGAATTTTAGTGACCTTAAAGAAATCGAAGGGGCAGGCCAGCAGCAGGTTCGGACCCTTTACAGTAATATCGGAGCCTTTCATTTGAATCTTTGGTTGTACAGTATGGTGGAGATGTGGGCCTGGAATAAGTCTGTGAAGGCCCTTTGCAACCGGGGTAACAGCCCGTGGGATGATGCAAACCGACGTCCATCTCATGCCGACAAGTGTTCGGCTCTTAGAAGATAGGTTTTGAAGCGAACATTTTTTGTTAGTTCTGCTAAAAACCATAAAATCAACAAAATTCATAAACAGTTCTATAAATTGCTAAAGCTCGTTGCTTAGCGTTTTACTTTTTGGAAAGTGCAGACGAATAATTAATCTTTTACTATTTCATTATATCTATCACAGCTAAGTGACGTGTCAACAGGCACAACAAAATTGACGTCACCTATAGACAATTCTTTTATATCTTTGGTTTCATCAAGACTTTTAGCAAATTCAAATACGGTTCTCCTGGGACCGCCTACATGGAGAACACCGGTTACATTCTTGTCAATTAGCTTGCTAATTTTCATGGCAATAGTCGAGACACTTTCCCGGCTTGTCCACTGATCGACAAAGGCCTTTTCGTAAGGAAAAACGTTTGGGCCGAATGTTGTTCGAATTATCAGCGACTTGTCATACAATCTCACCGCACACTCTCCACCCAATTTTGACCAGGCATACTTATTTACAGGATAAACCGGATCGTCCTCTTTATAATTGCCTTTGTCACCCTTGAAAACATAGTCGGTGCAAACGTAAATCAGCCTGGCGTCATGCTCCTTGCACAGTTTTACCACATTAGCAGTCCCAATAATATTGACTTCAATTGCCTTTATTGGATCTTTGTCAATCAACGGAGGAGAAGTAAAGGCCGCGGCATGGACTATCAACTCACAACCGTTTGACTCCACATATCGTCTCATTTGGTCATAATTTGTGATATCAAACTCATCAAGAGGCGGATAGGTTATATCCGGCAATATCTTTTTGACCTCTGTCCCTAACAGTCCGCTTTCGCCGGTAAATATGATTTTTGATTTGTCCACCAATTATTGTACTCCTAAATTAAACTTGTTACAATTTGCCATAGATAAAATTGTCAGACCGCTCATCACCCTCCCAGCCTGAAACACTGAAACCTTCTTTATCTTTATCCGTAATCAAACTTGTAGATGGTGCAATGTCATCGAATAGTTTTTTCAATTCAGGCTCGCACAGCGACCAGTCAATATCACTGGCTAAAGGAGATATTCCAGCCTCACACCCCGGACTGTATTCTCCCGAGCAGAAATATTCGATAAGCGTCTCCTCCGTAAAGAAATTGCCGTGTGCAAATCCCGGAGGAACCCAAATCCATTCGCTGTAATCTGCCTCGGTGCTGGTGGGCATGTCATAACAGACAATCTTACCGAATGTTGGCGAACCCTTACGAATATCCAATACCATATCTACCATCCTGCCGGAGAGTGCGCGTACGAGCTTGCCCATGTACGGATTCCACTGGAAATGTAATCCGCGTATTGTGCCAGTCTGTGAGTAGCTCTCATTAGCCTGGACAAACTCAACCTCTTTCATAAAATCCATTTGTGGGTGATTGCCAAAATCACTCCTCCGAAACTGCTCCGTGAAATACCCCCTGTGATCGCAAAAGCGAGCGAATCGTATCACTTTTACCACGTTAATGGCTAAACTTTTGACTTCCAAAAGCTTCATGTGAACTCCTTCTATAAAAAACTTATCTTAACAAAAAATCTTGGACATTTCCCAAGCCATCAGCCTTTGAGGGGCAAGGATGTCAGCTCTGTAACAAGAGCATCGACTTTGCTTCGCAACCTGACAGGGTCGGCATTGTCCTTTGCCCAGGACCGTGCCCCTGCAGCCAAACAGTCATATAATTGACGGTCCTTTATGAGTTGGAGCATTTTGCCTCGCAACCCTTCGACATCACGTGTTTCCACCAACAAACCGTTCTGGCCGTCCGTGACGTAATCGCGGACTCCTGTCAGGTCAGTACATATCACGGGCTTGGCCAGCATTAAGGAGGTAACGATGGAGATTTGGCCGCATGAAGGCTCGGAGCCATCAAACATAAAAACGGTGAAAAGGCATTGACTCACTAGCTTATCACATTCGGACAGTGGAATATTACAAAATGCCCTCACGTTATCGGGAACGTTAAGTCCTTGCAGATTATAATCTCTGGCTACAACGATTGCGCTTAAATCCGCTCCACCAATCGCCCGAAAAAATGTTTCGTAGTCTCTGGCATTACCACCGAAGCTCATAATATAATCTCGTCCGTCATCGAACAAATAAACATCATTTGGAGCGCCGGGAGTCGGGGCTTCTCTGAGGTAAGGATGATAAGTGAAGCGTTCCTCACACAGATCGTACAATTCTGAAGAAAGGTGGATGTCATACGTACTGTGTACAAAGAAATGGTCGACTCTGCGGTAAAATATGCCTAAAAGCCATTTCCAGAATCTTGTTCGATGCCGGGGGACATTAAAATTGCTGACAGCGATTCTGTGTCCCCACTTTCCCATAAGAGAAAAAGCCGAAACGATCAAAGCGGTTATGGCAGTATCAACAATCAAGACATCATATTTTCGCCAGATAAACCAAAGCTTCAGACCCATGAGAAAACGCCGGACTAAGTCTTTGACTCCAACATGCTTGCCCTTGGCGTAAGGATTGGCCTGCCATCGACCCGGTCCCAGCGAAAAATACTGATGCAATTTGCTCGACTTAGGCGCAAGCACAGACTCTTGTCCATCAGTTAGAAAATTGTTGAAAATCAGGACCTTGGCCATCCAAATTCTCCGTACAAACACGGGCCAAAAACATTCTATTCTCAAACATACAAATGCGATAACTTATGTGCTGTCGGTAATGAATCTGGCCGCTGTTTGAATCCGAGCTTTTTCTCCGGCGAGATAGCCAACCATAGCCAACACCAGATACCATAATACCATTATTTGGCCAAAATAGGAGACGCCGAAGAAACTGATACAGTGCGCACAAACCACGGCAAAAAGAACCCATGTAAACATTTGCTGCTTTGCTGCACTCGGTCTCTGGAAGTGCCACGTTAGTGTCTTGATAATGATAGCCAGCTTTACCATAAACAAAGACAGCGTAAGAATACCACCCCGAACACCCTCGAGAACAAATTGATTGGTCACATCCCACATCATCCAACCCCAGTGCTCGGTAGTGCGAGTTCCAACTAATGCCCATTCATCAAAATGCTTTATAGCCTGGTCAATGACATTAAAGCGATGCCACCCGGTTGAGCCGCCGATAATCTGAATCCTTGAGATTAAGTGCCACACAGGAGCCTTCATGCAAATATGAAGTCCCAGGAGAACGACAAACAATGCCACCCACGCGTGGTTGCTGTAGTATCGCCACTTGTACAAACAAAGAATCGCCAAGCTCCCAAACAAGGCCATAAGTGGTGTGCTGGATGCAGAGGCGATTACTGCAAAGGTGCTGGCTAAAGCGGCGCTGCAGTACAACATTCTATTCTCGGCCTTTATGATTGCCATGCCAACGAACAAGGGTGTTAGTGTGGCCCAAAACAGCCCACACATGATCGCGTGAGGAAAAGCACCCTGGCATCGTATTCGCCCTGCACGTGCATGTGTTATGACAGTTCCAAAGTAAACAAAGGGATTGTTTCCCGTGGACCACTCCAGCAACAGCAGAGGCGCGAGCACGAGCGCACATATGGCAAAAACCTTGGCGATAAAATCGATCTCATTCCGGCTGCGTACATACTGCCTGAACATCCAGTATAGGCCTATCACATCAAACATCACACCAGACTTGTAAATCACCGCGCTCATATTTTGCCACAGCATCACATATATCACAGAGCCGCACGCCGCCCATATCAACACTATCTTATCAAGGATGTTCCATTTGATCTCGATCTGTTCCTGCCTAAAGAATATGCGTAGTACGCCGGCGACGACAAGTATCCGTAAAATGGGAAAATCCAGCTCTATGATTATTATGCGCTGATCGGCGGGAACGAAACACGTGGCTACAATGTACGATACCATAAAATACCTGCGCGGTACAACCCACGTCACAAGCACCATACATATAACAATAATTAACGTAGTTTCCTTGAGCATGTGGATTACAGGACCTATTGTTTGTGTAATATGTGACGATAGATACGGAATAAGCCCACACAACAAGCAACAAAATACGCTACCGCCCCAAGAACCATATAAGACACCGGGTTCTTAAATCGCATGAATTGTAACAAAACTAAAGGTATTATAACAATCAGACAAAGCCATATATCCTCGAACCAGCAATATACATATGCTTTTATGGACAGGCCAATTCTCTTGTGGAGCCAATAAACCTGCATGACCATGGCGATAGCATTGCCCAGTAGGATCACCGAGGCACTACCAACCAGACCAAACGCTACTGCCGCTGGGTAGATAAGTACAACAATGATAACTGCTCGCAGAGCAATAAATCGTCGGTGCAGATGTGGCTGCCCGATTGCCAAATACATGGCAGTGGCGATAACTTCCTGTGTCCGTAATAATGAAACGATTGCGAGCAACCTAAATGCCACTGAAACCTCGGCAAAGGATGCCCCGAAAACCAATGTCAACAACGGCTTGGCATATAGAGCCATGAACAATATCAATGGAACTCCAAGCATGGCTATTGCCCGGACGAGTCTTAAAACAGAATCACTGAGGTACTCCAGACTGTCCTGTTTTTCCGAATAAGCAGAAAGCATAACCCGGCCGAACATCTGCACGAATAGCTCCATTGGCAATCTTGCAAGTGTATAGACCATAGCATACTTGCCCAGTTGCTCAGTCGTTACGACCTTGCCCAGGACGATGACGTCCGTCTGAATTGCCAAGAAAGTCAGTATAGGGAGCCCAAATACGCCGCGGGCAAATTTCAAAATCGCTCTGTGACTTTCAGGGTGAAACTTGAACCGCGGCCTGAATGGGCAAAGATATAGCTGAATAACAAGCGGCAGAACCCCTCGATAACGAAGCCAATGACCAGCGCCCATACATTTCTCATGAAAAGTGCCAATCCGATTGTTACCAGAGCCGAAAGAATGCCTGAGCCCTGAGTTATTATTAAGGCTCTGCCAAACTTAAAGTGCTTTTCCAGGACGTGAGCGCGAGGGCTTATGAAACCATTAAAGAGAATCACAAGAAATACCAGCCGAAGGAATAACACCAGTTCAGCCAGATCATACAGCGTCAAAACCTCCGACCTGCTTTGAAAATAGAAGCGGCACACCAACGGACTCATCAAAAAAGCCAAGATGTATATCCCCAATGCGCGCGCACTTTGAAGCCACCATGCCGCATTGAGATATTCGGCCTGGGCTCCATTCTTATTTTGGATAACCGATTGCTTTATACCTACCTCAGTGAAGGCTTCAAAGATAATTGTAGCAGCAATTATCAATGCCATCAGGCCAAGCTCTTGTGCCAACAGTAATCTCGCAAGGATCATGTTGCGGATAAAGCGCAATCCCCGCTCGGCCACCGTTCCACAGCCCAGAACCATCACACCGCGGGCGCTGCGTGCCTTAAGGTTATTCCCAGAAAAATGACGAGTCAGATTAGAAATTTGTGTTTTCATGAAAAAGATTTCAGCGAACAGTTTTCAGACATCAGATGACAGCAAACAGTGGTCAGCGATTAGCGGTTAGACTGCAGCAAATAGCAATCAGTGGTCAGTAATTAGCTCTCAGCTACCAACTCTTTATCTAACAAAATCATAAATTAGGCATATAGCTAAAAATGGGTTTGTTTGGTAATTTAGCGTTTAGCAGATAGCTATATCGGCACTCAGCGGTCAGTTTTCAGCGTTTAGAGCCACGTCAATTGATACGGGGGCTGAGACGGCCTGGCCAAGTCGTTTGGCCTGGAGGCGCTGGAGTTCGTGCAAAGCCCTGTATAAAACACGGTCGATGTGGGCTTCGTACCGGTGGAATTTGCTCAGAATGTTCGCACCGGCAAGGTCGGCCCTTACCAACTCGCCTAATGTGCGCTTCTGCAACTTATCCTTATCAGGTTCGGAAATCGGTTCCTCACAGATAGGCTCATCCACGTACCGATTGGGACTGCCCTCATACGTCTTGGTTATCCTAACCGTGAATGGAAGCTGCCCGGCTGAAGTACCACCGTCGGCTACAGATAAATTGTTAAGCAGCTCGACCTCTATCCTTCCGACACGGTTCAAACGCCAAATAGACGCAATTACGCGATCGGCAAGGTGCTGCTCCAATGGGCCGACAGGATTGAAACCGCCAAGCAGGTCAGCGCGAAAATCATTGAACTCGGCCTGGCTTTCACCATCAATAACAATATGACGTGAGAGCAGGCCGTGCTTTACTGCGTTTTTTGCAACCTTCGTCCTGCCAGTAGTCGTTTTGGGGCCGGTGGATTTTATGGCGTTCCTGCGATTAGCTTGTAATTGTTTTTGACCTATCGGTTTAGTCATATACAATTAAATGTAAAATGAAAAATGTTAAATGTTCATCAGCCTTCGGCTGAAATGTAGAATGAAAAATGTTAAATGTAAAACCATGAGTCCGCCTTAGGCGGTAAACTAATTATTTTTGGAATTTTTCAAAATAGCAGTCAAAATCGCTACGATCTGTCTGCTTTCATCTATTAGTTCATCAACTCCGTTTGATATAATTGAACCTGTTTCAGTTTCTTTGATCAACCTGAGCCAGTACAACGTCTCACGGGCTTCTTTGCATGATATTGAAACCTTATGGGTAAAATCCGGCTTAGTTGGTGA
>Ga0180301_10002436_pt1 | contig 14620 bp, 10 predicted proteins | sample GuaBasSediGuay16_FD_121797 | JGI IMG/M metagenome (GOLD analysis project Ga0180301, IMG submission 121797) | Subseafloor sediment microbial communities from Guaymas Basin, Gulf of California, Mexico - Guay16, Core 4569-2, 12-15 cm | ecosystem: Environmental > Aquatic > Marine > Hydrothermal...
ATTCAAGGGTATATTAAGAAAATAATTTTTTACTCTGATATGACGAAAAAACCGATTTAGTCTAAAAAGAAAAGGCTCCACAAATGAAGAAATTTGCCAAATTAGTTATCAGATTCCGGTTTCCCTTACTTGTCGGGATTGTGATCTTAACCATCTTTTTTGCATATCAATTGACTAAGGTTAAAATAGATAGCGATATTCTAAATTACCTACCTCAGGACGACCCTGTTGTTGTGCTCTTTAGAGAAATCGGTGAAAAATTTGGTGGAAACTCCCTGGCTATAATTGCCCTTGAGACTCAGGATGTGTTTAATCCCGGTACTTTGGCCAGGATTGATACAATTACTTCAAGGTTTCAAGCGCTTCCCGAAATCAGCCAGGTGCTAAGCCTTACTGATATTCTCGACATTAAGAAAATCCCCGATGGCATTGAAGTCGGCAAGTTGATTCCAAGGGGGCGCATCCCCCAAGACCATGAAGAACTTCAGAAGTTGAGGGATTATGCTCTTTCGAAGGAAATGTATCGTGATAACCTTGTCTCTTCAAACGGCCGCATAGCCTTAATCATAGCCAGAATTCGTGAGGGGTCAAGTAAAACTGAAATTGCTGAGAAGATGAAAGAAATCGTACAAGCTACTAAAGGGGATGAAAAAATATATTATTCCGGAATTCCTTTCCAGATGGTATTCCGTACGGATATTATCACTAGGGATCTCGGCACACTTATGCCCCTTGTCTCACTGCTGGTGGTATTGGTGCTCTATTTGAGTTTTCGCAGTATCCGGGGTGTGTTCCTTCCTTTGGCAACGGTGCTGATTAGCACAATTTGGGTGTTAGGTATAATGACCTGGATGAAAATTGATCTCACGATAGTTTCGGCTGCGATCCCGGTATTACTAATAGCGATCGGCAGCGCTTATGGCATTCATCTGATTAGCAGGTATAAAGAAGATGCCGAAAATCAGGAAGATAAATTAGATTGTATCCGGCAATCCACAGCAGATATTACACTTCCCATTATAATGGCCGCGGTTACTACTCTAATAGGTTTTTTAACTTTCCTTTTTTCCTATTTATCCATGATCAAAGAATTTGGCGTATTCGCCTCCTTGGGTGTATTTCTTGCTATGGTATTGTCGTTGATCTTCATACCGGTTGTCCTATCTTTTCTACCCTCCTGGAAGCCACGATTGAATACCAAAGATCAACATGTTACCTGGGTTACCAGACTTATGGACCTGCTTGCTGGTCAGATCTTAGTCCATGAAAAGCTGATTCTACTGGGTGGTGTTTTGGTATTAGTAGCTGCTATAGTTCTTATCCCCAGGCTACACCGGGAAGTTAATATGGTAGAATACTTCAAGCAAGACAGCGAGATTCGCCAGGCAGAGGATATGATGGAGAGAGATTTCGGCGGTTCCATACCGGTGCAAATTTTGGTACAAGGAGATATTAAGGATCCCCTGGTACTGAAGCAGATGTATACTTTTGAGAAATATCTGCGCACTCTTCCCGACATCAACAATCCTCAATCCGTAGCTGATTTGATCGTTGAGCTGAATGAACAAATGAATGATCGACACACAATTCCAGATACCCGTGAGGGCGTTGCCAACCTCTGGGTTTTTATCGATGGTAACAAAATCATGGAACAATTAGTGGCTGATAATAACACTCATGCCCAAATCCAAGCTAAGATCGGAACGGTGAGCTCAACCAGGATTATAGCGGTTGTGGACAGCATCAATCAGTATCTTGACATGAACGTTCCCCAAAAACTATTCAGGTTGAATCTTGCAGCTTTAACCGATTCTATTCGGGTAAAAGTACAAAAGCATCGATTATCCCAGGTTGCTCAAATGATTTTATTTGACGCTAAATATCATGGGGTAAGCCAGTTGGATTCAAATTTAGTTTTATCTGTATTAAGAACAGTCGATTCTCCTGCAGTTCAACATCTTGACCTCCAAGAAATTGATACCATCAGTCAGATCCTCACCGCTTATTTTCAGAGTGATGCGGCTGATATTATCATTGATGATAATTCAGTGATCCAGAGGGTGGTCTCAGGGTTGGCACCCCTCTTTACAGAATCCATTCCAACAGAGGACCAAATTGCGTCTGTGTTGAGTCAACAGGTTCCAGCATCAATGTACATTGGCGATCCGGAGGCAATTGAGTATCTATCAATCGCTTTAAGAAGAATCATAGCAGAAGGTCGCCGCCAGGTTATTGTTAACAGCCAGATAGATAAGATAACGGAGCTTACACCAGGTATTTCATCAACAGAATTACTCGCTTTTCGCAAAGATATTCAGGGCGATATCTGGACGCTTGTGGAGGATTATGCGAGTTTGCCGCTCGATCAGGTGCCATCAGCGGAATTTTCGGGGCTCTCAATAGATAACCAGGTAGAACTCACCACGCGTCAGACCGGCATGCCCATTATCTTCAAGAATCTCGATTTAAACATATTGAAGAGCCAAATTTTTAGCCTGTTGGCGGCAATTGTATTTGTTTTTCTACTCCTTACCTTCCGTTTTCGCTCCCTTATAGGAGGTTTGATTTCTATTACTCCAATCACTGCAACTATCCTTTGCAATTTTATCCTTATGGCAATCTTAGATATTCCTCTTGATACAGTCAGCGTGCTGATAGGGAGTGTAGCTGTAGGAATAGGGGTAGATTACACAATTCATTTCCTGACTCGTTTCCAAAAGGAATTTCAGAGTGGAAAATCAGAAAAAGAAGCCCTTCGTGTGACTTTAGAAACCGCCGGTAAGGCTATCCTCATCAATGCATCTTCAGTGATGATGGGATTTTTAGTTTTGATCTTTGGAAATATCGTCCCCATGCAAAGATTCGGCTATCTGTTAGCGTTTACAATGGTCACCAGCGCTCTTGGAGCAATCACTCTACTGCCGGCGCTTATCCTGGTAACCAGGGCGCGTTTTATCGGCGAGTTCGATTGGGCAGTACAGAATATAAGCCGTCGAATTAATGGCTTTAAATCTTTTGGCAATATAAAAAACAATTTTACGAAGAGTGAACACAAGGACAAGTGAGTGCAGGTTTATGTATATCGTCCCGGTAAGAACGAAGAATGAAACCAAGGCTTTTATAGAACTACCATTCCAAATCTATAAAAATGACGCAAACTGGATTCCACCGCTTAGAAAAGAAGTAGAAAAGGTTTTTATTCGTGAAAGTAATCCCTTCATGGAGCATGCAGAGATCGAGCGTTTTCTTTGTATTGAAAAAGAACGTATCCTGGGAAGGATTGCCGGTATTGTCGATACCAATCACAACCAGTTTCACGATGAAAAAACTGCCTTCTTCGGATTTTTCGAATCAATCAATGATTCTCATGTTTCGTCAATGCTTTTTGATTCAACAGCTGTCTGGGCTAGGAAAAAGGGAATGGAGCGCTTAAGAGGACCGATCAATCCATCAATGAACGCCGAATGCGCTTTTCTTTTAGAAGGATTTGACAGTTCCCCTGTATTCATGATGCCCTACAACCCTCCCTACTATCTGGAATTGGCTGAGAAATATGGTTTCCGTAAAATCAAGGATCTTTATGCTTTTTACAAGGATAGTTCAAAAGAGGTACCAGAACGTTTTAAAAGAATCGTTAAGGTGATTCACAAGCGGACCGGGGTAACTGTCCGTCACCTTAATATGAAAAAACTGACCGATGAAGTTAATATCATCAAGCAAATATATAATTCCTCCTGGGAAAAAAATTGGGGATTTGATCCCATGACTGAGGCTGAGATGGATTTAATGGCAAAAATGTTAAAGCCCCTGGCCGTCCCAGATTTAGTTCTTTTTGCTGAAATAGAAGGTAAACCTGTAGGGGTTAGTATCACTATACCTGACTACAATCAAGTCCTGAAACATCTGAACGGCAATCTTGGCTTATTGGGGCTTGCAAAATTTGCCTATTATCGACGTAAAATAACCGGGTTAAGGGCATTTGTTTTTGGAATACTGGAAGAGTATCGAAAAGCTGGTTTGCATGCTGTGTTGTATTATGAGACAGAGAAAGTAGCCAGGCGACTTGGGTATAAGTGGTGTGAGCTTTCCTGGAATCTTGAGGACAATGACGAGATAAATAAGTTTGATGCTTCACTTGGCGGCGAATTATATAAAAAATATCGCATTTACGAGATGGGTTTATGAGAAACTTCAATTTAAATCAACCTGCGGGATTGGCTTTGGGCAGTGGCGCTGCTCGTGGATTAGCCCATATCGGTGTTTTAAAGTATTTTGAGAACACCGGTATCAAAATCGGTTGGATTGCTGGATCAAGTATGGGAGCTTTAGTTGGAGCTGCCTACGCAGCGGGAATTTCTAGCCATGATATGGTTCAAATCGTCGAGAATCTTAACTGGAAACTTATGATTAAGCTCTTTTCTCCTTCAATTTCATCCCGTGGTATGATCTCTGACAGATCTTTAATGCCATTTTTGCAATCGTTATTTGGAGAAGTAAAAATCGAAGATCTGAAAATCCCTTTTAGTGCTGTATCAACTGATCTCTACATCGGTGAGCAGATTGTCGTCTCTCAGGGGAATCTTGTCGAAGCCGTAAGAGCCAGTATCTCCATACCGGTAATCTTCCATCCAGTCAGAATCGGAAAATATACCTTAGTGGATGGCGGACTTGTAGACCCGGTACCAGTTGACGTGGTTAAGCAAATGGGGGCTGATAAGGTTATCGCTGTTGATGTTTCATTGTCTCCTATAGAAGCGATAGGAATATCTGATAACAACCAGAATGAATCTCATCCCAATATCAGTTCGAGAATATATCAGAAGATTCCCTCTGGGACTATTTACCAGCGTATGGCGCGTTTTCTACTTAGATCGGATAAAGCTGATAACTCCAGTCCGGAAATTCAATTAACCGGTGAAACTACAATGATCCCGAACCTCTTTAAGATATTCTGGCAATCGGTAACCATCGCTGAACAGGAATTAACCCGTCTCCATTTCGAGATATGCCCACCTGATATTATTATAAAACCTGATGTTGGCTTTATTCAATTATGGGAGTTCACCCGAGCCAAGGAGGCCATAGAAGCAGGTGAGCTAGCTGCCAAAAAGGAGCTTAATAATCTTATTAAAAACTAAAATAAGGAGACCGCTATGCGCGCACACCAAATTTACATTAGCATGTGTTTGTCACTAACCATTGGTTTATATGCCCTTGGTCATGCTTCTAATCCTGTAGAGATCCTCCAGGCAGTGGAAGATGCTTTGAATGCACCGATCGACCGAGAGGCAATCGTGAAGATGCAGCTTATCGATAAGAAAGGGAACATAAAAAATCGTGAACTAACCATCTTTCAAAAAGGACCTGAAAAACGTCTGATCCGTTTCAATGCCCCGGCTGATGTCAAAGGGGTTGGTTTCTTAGTATTAGAAGATGATTTGATGTATCTGTACATGCCTGCATTTGCTAAAATCCGTCGTATCGCCTCGCATGTCAAGAATGAAAACTTTATGGGAACAGATTTCACCTACGATGATATGGCGCAGAATGATTATGTAAAAAACTATACGCCAGTTCTCAGAGAAGAGACTGACCAGTATTACGTCCTGGAGCTAACGCCAAAACCAGAATCCGAGATTGATTACAGTAAACTGGTTATGTGGGCTAATAAACAAACCATGTTGCCGGATAAGGTCGAGTTTTATGATCGATCGGATCGTCTCCTGAAAATTATGAACCAGACGGATACCGAAAAACTTGATGGTTACTGGACACCTAAACATATCGAAATGGAAAATGTCCAGGAGCAGCATAAGACCATTATGGAGATGACAGATATCAAGCACGATCAGGGCATTCCTGATAAAAAGTTCACCCAACGGTATCTGAAAAGGCGTTAATTTTTACCAACTCTAACAGTAAAATGGAGCCTGAGATGAAAACATTTTTCCTATGCGCTGGAATAATACTCACCATACTGGTTCTTACTACCAGCGTCAAAGCTGAAACTAATATTGGCGGTTATATCAATACCGATAACCGGTTGCGACCCAAAGGTGATGACCAATATACCTGGAACGAGAACCGTTTAGGATTGAAGGTTACCGCAAGTGCAGACGGAGTTTCAGGGTTTAGTGAACTTCGCTTCCGTAACTTTGGCTTTCCAGATATCCAGCAAACAGATCGGCTTCGTGATAGTGATTATATTCAGCCATTGAGATTAGAACTCTATGAAGCATATGTTGATATTTATGGTTTATTCCTTGAAAATTTAGATATACGGGTCGGGAAACAGCGTATCGCCTGGGGTACAGCGGATAAGCTGAACGTAGTTGACAACCTGAATCCGGATGATTTCGAGGATATCCTAGATTTCAGTCAGAAAATACCCACCATGTCTCTGCGGTTTGATTATTACCCTGGAGATTTCATTGTCACAGGGGTTATTGTCCCGGTTTTCACTCCTGCAAGGTCCTTGCCTTCAAACTGGCAGGCGCCTGTTTCGTTTACGCTCCCACCAGAGTTGAATCTACGAACTTTAGATGATGAGGTTATCTTACCAAAAAACCGTCCTCAAGATTCCGCAATCTTAGGATTAAGAATAAAAAGGACTCTGCTGGACTATGACTGGTCGCTTTCTTACGTGTATGGGCGGGATGAGTGGGCGTTGTTAACCAAAGCAGATATAATTACTATCGATACCCTTGGCACTACGGATGTCCATTTGACTTTAGAATACCCCAGGCATCAGATTGTAGGAGCAGATATGGCTGGTACCATAGGTGATATAGGCATATGGGCTGAGTGCGCTATGTTCCTACCGGAGAAGAAAATATATACTATTATTACTTCTCCCAACGAAACACAGGAACAGCTTGTCTTAGATGATAAGCCTTATTTTAAATATGTTGTTGGCGGTGATTATACATTTAAAAACGGAATATATATCAATGGCCAGTATCTACATGGATTTTACACTGACCGCGGCGTTGACAACATAGAAGATTATTTCCTCATTGCCCTTGAAAAGAAATTCTTTCACGAAGACCTGAAAACCCGAATGGTTATAGCCGCTGAGGTTGCAAATTTCGATGACATAGAAAATCGTTCTGCCTACTTCGGGGGTCCTGAACTGACTTACTACCCCAAGGACAACATAGAGTTGATTACAGGTAGTTTTCTGCTGGCCGGAGATTCATCAACGCAATTCGGGCAATTCAAGGAAAACGACGAAATTTATTTTAAGGTAAAATATTCATTTTAAATCACGCCCTTAAACAAAGGAGTCGGTTAAAATGAACATCGTAGATGCCATACCTCAAAAGGCTGAGGTCAGTATATTAAACCTTGCTGCATCTGTATCGTTTCTCAGACCAACCGCAGCGAAGTTTTTAGAGAAAGTTGCCTATCATTACATGATTGAGCGTAATACTAAAAATTTCCCTGTAGGAGTGCAGAGGGATAAATTGGACATGTTGAAGGCAATGATATCCTCAACTGAAAGAGGTCTTTCACAGGGGCTTATCGGAAAAAATGCACAACACAAGCTGGTTGAGGTTCTTCTGGGAAAGATTATGTTAAAGCCCGATGATATAAGCCAGCAGTATGTTAAAAAACATGGCATGAATCCACCAGGATTTATTGTTATCGCTCCCACCGGTCGCTGTAACCTTAAATGTAAAGGCTGCTATGCCGGTAGTGACCCCTCGCGAAGAACTACAATGCCATACGAAATTATCGACAGAATAATGGAGGAAAAGAAAAATCTCTGGCGAAGCCATTTTACAGTGATTACAGGCGGGGAACCCTTCCTCTACAAAGATGATGGGGAAAATATACTGGATTTATTCGAACGGCACTCCGACCAGTATTTTCTTGTCTATACCAACGGGACCCTGATTACTCCTAAAGTAGCTAAACGTCTTGGCGAACTGGGAAACGTAACACCGGCTATTTCTGTCGAGGGTTTTGAAAAGGAAACGGACGACCGTCGAGGCAAAGGAGTATTTAAACTAATTTTAAAAGCTTTTGAGAACCTGCGTAATGCTGGTGTTCCTTTCGGCATTTCAACTACCGGCTTTAAACATAATGCCGAGCGCATTCTTGATGACGAGTTTATCGATTTCTTCTTCGAACAACAAGGTGCATTGTATCAGTGGCTCTTCCAGTATATGCCTATCGGTCGCAGTTATACCCTGGAAATGATGGTTACCCCGGAACAACGTCTTAGCATGTATGAACGCACCTGGAAACTGGTTCGGGAACGGAAACTATTCGTTGCCGACTTCTGGAATTCAGGTGTGGTGTCTAACGGGTGTATCTCTGCAGGAGGCGGATATGGTGGTGGATACTTTTATATTGACTGGAATGGAGCAGTTGCTCCTTGCGCCTTCAATCCTTTTTCGGTGCACAACATCAAGGATGTCTATGCCAGCGGAGGTGATTTGAATACGGTTGTTTTCTCTTCGCTGTTCAAGGATGTCAGAAATTGGCAGCGCAAATACTTTTACGATAAACCAAACTGTGAAAGAGGAAACTTACTCGTGCCATGTCCAATTCGAGACCATCATCGAGAAATGCGAGCCATTATTGACAAAGTTCATGCTCTGCCTATTGACGAAAACGGCGCTAAGGCATTAGAGGATCATGCTTATGGGGAAGGACTGGCTGAATATGGAGATAAGGTTGGGCATATTTCCTGTCCTATCTGGGAAGAGAAATACTTGCTTCCTGAGCGAAAAAGAATGGCAGGATAGAAATAGTTAAGACGATAAATAGTATGGATATACCTGCATGAGTAACATACTGGGTATCATCGGCGTAATAATATTTCTGGCTGGATTTGTTGTCTCAATCTTGCCGGGAACTTCCATCAAGTACTTGAACCTAGCAGATTATGTGAGTGAAGGAAAGATAAAGGTCTTAGGATTTGTCTTCGGAGTAATCGGGATTGTTCTGATAATTATTTCAAGGAGTAAATATTTGTGAAAGTGATCAAAAGCAAAAACATTTTACAATAACCTTGGCTCAGGGAGATTAGGCTATGATCTATCGGCTTGATGATATTTATGTAAATGAGGCACCTGTAGGAGATTAATGCCCACAAAAATCTAAACCGCCGTTTATGGCATAACAAGGAGGTACTTTTATGAAACGGGTGTTTTTAGTGCTAATGCTCGGGGTGGCACTTGTTATGACAGGTAGTGCGTACGCCTTGGATTTCTCAAACAACGTTTCTGCTGGCGGCAGGTTCGGCGGCATATTACCGCTAAACGGTGCCTACGACACTCAGGACGACCTTAAAGACATAGTTGACCTGGGACCTTATTTCGGTTTGGATCTGGGTTACACGGTCGTAAAGGAGGTGACTGTCCGGGCCGGATTTAACTACAGCTGGATGAAGGTCAAAGAGGAAAAAAGGGCGCCTAATCTCGAACCAGTTCTGAATTTCCCATCAGCCTATTTGAAGGGTGTTTTCAATTTCGGTTCGATAATGCCGGTGGACTCGAAGATTAATCCCTTCGCTTCTTTGGGACTCGGATTCTATCCCTGGAAAATAACCGATGATGGCTTAACCGGCGATGCTATCGTTTTACCGAATGGTGAAGAATTCAAAAAATCCAGCCTTGGCATAAACTTCGGAGCAGGATTGGAAGGATTCCCTGTCTCGTCTGCCCCGGAACTGGCTTTCTATGGGGGGTTGGATTATCATTTTGTTTTCATGAAAGACGAGGACAAGTTTGGCAACGATTTCGAAAATCAGGGATTTTTCACTTTCGGTGCTGGTATAAGGTATTATTTTCCGGTTTCTAAATAAGATGCTAACGTATTATGCCCCATATCTTCAATGGTATGGGGCTTAACGGAAGTCGGTTATTCCTAAAAAAGGAAAGACTGCTAGAGCGGAACCTTGGAGCTTTCTAGAAAGTCAATGCCTAACTGGATTGAGATTAGGGAAGAGTTTGGCAGATTTATCCGGATGTATTTTTTATTGGACGTTGTAATTTCAGCGATTAAACCCCTGAGCAAAAGTGGTGTGGTTAATGATAAATCAATGTAAACCGGCAATCAATGTAGGACCGCGCGAATGCCAGAAGAGAAAGGAGATTGGGACCCTAGTACTTGGAGCGGTATCAATTATTGCCATAGGACTTATTTTCTCCGACAAAAGTCGCTGGTGACGAGTCTGCCTATTCTTGCCATTCTGGGTAGTAGCCATAGGCTTACTCCAAGCGCGAGAGAAAACCTGAATAGTCTTAGCCGCGTGAGGCTCGCGTAATATGGATCAGGAAGAAAAAACTCCGGGATAAGACCTTAATGGATCGGATTCGTTCGAAAGCATGTGGGATCCAATTTGAATCTGCTATGAAGGCTTTTCTGCTCACAGCTCTGTTGTTGTTATTCCCCTGCTGAGAAAAGCGTTTGATGGGATGTGAAATGAAGAAACTCTACATATGCGTTGAAAAGGAAGCAAAACTGGCTGTATGGCGTCAAATCAAGTTGCTATCAGACGAAAACCGCCAGTAGATTGCTCATACAGTGCAATGGGATGGCCCAATAAAATATCTGATTTATATCGATACCTTATCATGATATTGGTACTCAACGTACCACCGATCTACTTGATCTTTCTACTGAATATGAGACATGTCAACTTTACTCCAGTGACATGGTTTTATTTTTCATGCGTTGTTTTAGGATATTATATCTTACCGCTATTGATAGTTGCCTCGCTATTGCTCCTGATATTTTTTCCTTTTAAAAAGCTGTTGTTCATCCCCCTTGGTGCAGTAATTACAATATTCGTTCACTACCTGCTGATAGATCATTTTGTTTATAACATAGCTAAGATTCACATTGATCTCTTCTGGCTCGAATGGATATTATATGATTTTAAAGCTTTTGGGCTACAGACTTCTACAATCCGTAACATAATTATGGCCTTGTTTGGAATTATCGGAGCTGAGGTGGGTATTTTCGTTATCGCTTGGAGAATCAAAAAGCCCAGGTTTCTTGTTGCGACCTTCTGGTTACTTACGATCCTGACTTTTGGCGTCAGCCAGGTTATCCATGTCTTTGCCTATGAGAGAAACGTCAACCAAATCACCAGTCTTACACCTCATCTGCCACTCTACATCCCGATTATTTCACATAGAGATGCTGTCAAGTATGGGAAACTTTTTCCTATCAGTGAGTCTGAATCAGTAAGTATAGCGAAAGAATCACAGAGTTTATTGAATTATCCACTAAGCGAAATGAAGTACAGTCCGTCTTCAAACAGGAAGCTTCCGAACATCGTCATTATTTTTTTAGAAAGCTGGCGTTTTGATATGATGAACGAGAATGTAACTCCGAATATCTTTTCTCTCTCTCAGAAATCATCTGTCTTTCTTAACCATTTCAGTTCGGGTAACTCAACAGTCGCTGGTATCTTTGGCTTATTTTACAGTCTTCATCCAACTTACTGGACGGCGGTAAAGGCTAATAGTGACTTCATCTATAATCCGGTATTCATCGATGCACTAAAAGATAACAAGTATATTTTTGGTATTTACGCCAAGTCACAATTTAAGCGGCACAAGATCAAAGATACTATTTTTCGTGGTATCGAAATACACGAGTCATTTGCCGGAAAGAATAGTGTGGAACAGGATAAGGATATGACCGAACAATTACTCTCTTTCATACGAAAACAACACTGCAGTCGGAATCCATACATGGCGTTTGCTTTTTATAAGTCTAACCACTTTCCTTATAGATATCCCAAAGAGGATTCCATTTTCCTTCCTGCCGAAGATATCAATATAATGTTTGCTAAGGATAACACAGACCCTGTATATTATCGGAATGATTACATGAACTCAACTCACTATGTTGATCGGCTTATAGGTGAAATCATTAAACAGATAGATTCGCTTGGAGACATGGCGAATACAGTAATCATCATCACGACCGATCATTCTGACGAGTTAAACGATAATAGAGCTAATTACTGGGGGCATGGAGGTAATTTCACTAAATATCAAACCATGGTTCCGCTGGTCCTGTATATACCAGATAGGGAGCCGCAGCAGATTGAGTATAGGACATCCCATATTGACGTCGTGCCGACCCTTCTTCAAGAAATCTTCGGCTGTACGAACGACATTGGGGACTACAGCAATGGGAGAAACTTGTTTGAGAAGCAAACTGAGTTGCGTCCCTTTGTCATCGGAAACTATGTCAATCATGCATTCATCATTGACGATAATGTCTATGAGATATATCCCTTTTACACCAAAAAATACAAGTTAGAGGATATTAATCTGAAGGCATCTAGACCGCCACCAGATATCTTAAAAATTGTCATGGAAGAAATTAACCGCTTCTACAAAGATAATGACACAAATAAGCGCAATGAATCCGGGGTATTCCTAAAAGCGAATAGAGAAAGTCTTTATGATGTTACACGCTGACAGGCGATATGATTTTTATCCGGAACTCGATTCAGGGCCCGTCTAGGTCGAGAATGACAATTAAGCTGAATGACATATTGGAACAGATAAGAAAATACTTCGAGTCCATTGCAATGTCGTCAGTATGACAAAGCGTTTGATGTGAGAGGGAACAATGTTCAAACATGTCGGATACCAGGACAGGTCACCTTTGGAGATGGATCTTCAATTTCTCGCTCTATATCATAAAAGAAGGACCCGGAGACTTACTCGGTTTCTATGCGCAGGCTTCAATATCCTCTTTTTTAAATATAATAGGATGAATGGTTGGCCTAATTAGTCGCAAATGGCAGGCTTAATGGAAGTGAGATAATCTATTTTATATAAGGATTTTTTTGTAGCGTTACGTTGTAAATATTGGGTGAGTTTTTAAAAGGAGGAATCACGTCATCCTGGTATGAATATTATATTGATAATTAGCGGGTTTATAATATTACTGGCAGGCGTTATAGTTTCCATCATGCCAGGGGTCGTTATTAAACGTTTGAATTTAATGGATTATGTGAATAAGGAGAGAATAAAAGCTATAGGGTATATCTTTGGAGTAATCGGGATTGCCTTAATAATCATTTCAAAGGCTGGATATTGGTGGAAGTAATGAGAAGCAGAAAACTTTAAGCAATAACTTAGATTTCAGGAGATTAACTTATGGGATCAGGGCTAAAGGCCAGAATAATCGGAACAGGATCATATGCTCCATCTCGTCGAATGACTAACGCCGATCTGGAGAAGATTGTAGATATTTCTGATGAATGGATAATCAGCCACACCGGAATCAAGGAGCGACGAATAGCCGATGATAATTTAACTACCTCCGATATGGCTATGGTCGCTATTCAGCGAGCTATATCTAAAAATATAAGAAATCCGAAATCATAGTCGGTGGGATATATGCTACCTTATGTGAAAGGCATCTGAAGGAAACTTTTAAAAATAGAATCAGAATCCATAAGGGCTTGTATGGTAAGGCTGAAAATATCCTGCCAGATTATTCCTTAGTTCCGGAATGGAATTCAAGCATTGTTTTCTCCTCCAGAGGGTGCATAAGAAACTGCCCTTTTTGGCACTTTCAAAGATTTGCACTATTTGATCGGATTCTCCTTAATAACACCCCATTCAACTGCTTTATTGAACATTGATTTCAGTAAAGACAAAAAATTGTTGTAGGAACGCGCATTATGGTCGTTAAGGATAAAAGATTGTAAAAGTTGGACTTCTCCAGGGGTTACTTCTTCCAAATACTTGATTCCCTGCCGGGCGAAATATTCCTGAATCTGTTTTATGCGATGTTATTGTATTGATTAGACTTAAGGCCAAAAAAATAAAAGCTGGGGTACAGGGATTCGAACCCCGATAAGCAGATCCAGAGTCTGCTGTCCTGCCATTGGACGATACCCCATAATAGAATGTCTTTTGATAGGTAGTGCAACTCTAAGGGGGGATATATGCTGCAGCTAGCCTTCAAAAGACACTCGTTTTATATATAAAAATATTTTTAACAAAGTCAAGGAATTTGTTTGAGTTTTTCATAGTTTTATTGCCATCATTGAAAAGTATATCATTTATACTTTGTTCGGATATACTCTATGGCTTTTTCTATTCTTAACAAGCATTTTTCTTTACCTAAAAGTTCCATAACCTCGAAAAGCGAGGGGCCTTTCGTCGTGCCGGTAAGAGCTAAACGTGTAGGATGAATTAAAAGAGAAGCTTTTATTTCCAATTTTTCGGCCAATTTCCTTAAAGCGTTTTCCAAGGATTCAACATTAAACGACTCAATGTTTTTTAATACGCAAAGCCACTTCTCCAGATTTTCGGCCACCTCAATGGAAACAAAATGTTTTTTAACGCCTTTCTCATCGTAGTCGAATTCATCGGTGAAGAAATAAAATCCCTGGGATATAAAATCGGTTAAAAGCCGACAGCGCCCCTTTAAAAGCCCAACAAATTTCATCATGTAGTCCCAGCGAGTGTTGATGAATAGTTGAGTTACCAGTCCCGATTCAACTAAAAATGGTCTTAAAAGGTCAATTAAAACATAATCCTCGGTTTTGCGTATGTATTCGCCATTCATCCAGTTAAGTTTATTTATATCAAAAATGGCGTTTGTGGGATGAACTCTATCAAGA
>Ga0180301_10002437_pt1 | contig 14619 bp, 14 predicted proteins | sample GuaBasSediGuay16_FD_121797 | JGI IMG/M metagenome (GOLD analysis project Ga0180301, IMG submission 121797) | Subseafloor sediment microbial communities from Guaymas Basin, Gulf of California, Mexico - Guay16, Core 4569-2, 12-15 cm | ecosystem: Environmental > Aquatic > Marine > Hydrothermal...
CCTACGCTCGAGATCAAGGAGGTCGCCACATCCGAGATATCAGCAACCTCGAGGGAACTGACGGAGTACTTCAAGCAGCTCATCAGATAGAAGGTTATGAGGCGGGATGAGGTAGCCGAGCTCAGGGCCCGACTGGAGGGCTTCAGAGGGAGCTTGAGGAGAAGGAAAGGCGGATCGAGCAACTCGAACACGACCTAGAGCTCGCTCAGAGGTTCAGGATTGAGATTCCGCCTGAGCTCCTCAAGGTTCCAGGCGTGAATGAGAAGCTTGAGAAGCTTGAAGAGAGAATTATGGATCTGTATGCGGCTCAGGTTTAGAAGGCTAAGAGGCTGGCTGACGCAGACGAGAGGCCGCTTCAGAAACAGGATTGAAGATAACGTCGCCGAGAGGATATCGAAGTCAGCTGGACCCGCCGAGGAAGTGCCATGCACAGTCATCGAAAAATGCAAGAGGGAGGTCCTCACATTCATCCGGTCATTATGGCGGAATCGCCGATGCCAACGACCCTAGACATATTCTTTTCAAAGAAACAGGAGAAGTGATCGGAGTCTGAATCCTCAACGCCAGAAGAGAAAAAAATACAGGAAAATCTATATGGTTACGCGAAGAGCATATGAGAAGTACTGCTCAAAATGCAAAATGCTCTTTAAGGCCGAAGAGATAGAATCGCCGATGTTCAGATACCGCGTGTTCTGCAAAGCGGAATATTGCCTTGAAAAATGATATATTAGATGTGAACGGAAAATGGGCTAAACGAGACAATATTGTCTCGTTTAGGGACTTATCTGTTCACGGCTAAAATATAGCCTCTAAAAATTTTTCCTCGAATCCTTCTACGAGTCTTTTCTAGACCTATATTATTTAGAATAATGGCAACTTTATGCTTTGTCCAGTACTCCTCGAATTCTTTTCGGCTCGCGAAGAGACCCATATCTTTTGAGAGTTCCCACATCTCCTCCATTATCTCATCGATTGTGGCCCATTTGACGCCTCGGAGGGTGAACCGCCTAACTGCCTTCTCAACGATTTCCTTTTCTAGAACCTCCCTGGCAGCTTGACGTGCCGCTTCAAACCCCTTCTCTGTAACCTCGTAGAGATAGCTTCTAGCCTTTGTGAGGTTGAGGTTTATGCCATCGATTTCTCTGCACACTTTCAGGTAGTCTCTATTCTTGAGGCGGTAAAGTGCCATCCTGAACTTCTTCAGCTCCCTCTTGTCCAGCAGAATATCCGCTGACGGCGCGATGCCCGGGAAAATATGTCCGTTCAGATTTAAATAGGTCTTCAAATCATCCAGATGAAAAATACGGATTTTTTGGCATATGAAAAAAATGTGGGTTAGGAGGATCTTCTCTCGTCTTCCAAGCTTCTCATGTGAGGCTCCACTCGACCTTTGCATCGCGGACATCGACTTTTCCTCTGGCATGGCATCGCGGACACTCGACCTCTATAACTGCCGGGAGGGTGGATTCGGACTGGAAGACTTCGCTTCTCTCTCTTTCCCTCACCTTCTCGATTGTCTTCTTCTCAAAGTCAACCTTGTAGCGGATGCCGCATTTGCAGATGAAGTAGACCGCTTTTTCCTCAGCCGCCTCTAAAACCTCTACTGGCTCCGCTTCCGCCTCTTCTCTATATTCTTCTTCCTCTTCTGGCATGGGCTTTTCTTCTTTGAGTTCTTCCCCGTCAGCCTCTTCCTCCTCTACTCGCCCTTCTTCAGCTTCAATTTCAGGCTTCGCTGGCTTCTCGGGTTTTGAGGGCTTCTCAGCCTTTGCTGTTCTTTCAAGCTTCTTCTCTTCCTTCATTCTAGCACCGTAGATGAGGAGAAGATGCTTCACTCCGCCGAGGCCGAGATTCTTTTCGGCTATCATCCTCGCAACTTCAGGCTGAAACTCCCGGGGAAACCGCGTTACAGCATCGAGGAATTCAAGGGAGAATGGCTTCTTTTCTCGATGCATCTTTCGCAGGATTCTCTTGGCTTTTACATCGAGGTTGTTGAGTGACAGAATGATGCGAATTTCCTGTTGGGTAAGAACTCCCTCATAAATCGCTGATAGGTTAGCTCCCCTCGCAGCTTCCTCGGCCATGATCTCCGCGAGCTTAAACCAGTCGGCATGCCCCCTCAGCACATTGTAGCTTAGGCATAGCTCCCTCACCTCTTCATCCGTGAATTCCTTAATGATTACGGGTATGGTCTTCCAGCCGAGCTCCTTCGCTATCCTCCAACGCTGCTCCCCATCCACGATTTCGAAGTAGCCATCCTTCTCCCTCACGGTTAACGGCTCAACGGCTCTCAGCCTATACTTCGCCATCTCTGATCGTAATCTGCTCCTGGCATCCTCGGTTAGGAAGTTGACATTCCACGGATTAGGCTTCAGCTTCTCGACTGGTAATTCGATTACCTTCTCCATTTTCAACCCTCCCAGAACGCTTGAATTACATATTCCATGGCCTCTACTGGTGGAGTGACCTGAGAGTTTTTAAGGCGTCTAATATTCTTCGCGAATGATCCGTTCGCGACGGCCCCGATGATCTCGGCTATCCTCTCGCATCCAATCATGTGCGCCATACGCTCATCCGCGGCTGCGAGCGCCTCAGCCGCAGCGTAGAGGGGGGCTTTAGATGCGGCCTCCCCCTCCATGCGGAGTATCCTGCATGCGTACTGCTCCGTCAGGCTTAGATAATGCGGGTCTATCCCCTTCTTGGCGAGTCTAGCCCCGATGAACCTGACGTATCGTTCAGGCGGTATAACGGTTTTTGGCAGCTGGTAGAAGCGGCTGATCCTGGCGAGAAGCCTGTATACGCCGTTTGGATCCATCCCCACGGCCTCTGCGATCCTCTTGAGGATGTATGGATGACGCGACTCTTTGCATGCGCATATGACTCCGGCCACGGCCGCCTCATTCAATGTGACTCGATGTTTTGTGCCGCGTGATGCCCTTAGGATCCTCCGGGCGTGGGCTGCCGCCTGATCAACTATATGCCTTGGAAGCGCCAGGTCTGAGCATATCTTCGCCGCGATGTTAGAGACTATTATCTCGGTCCTCTCCCTGCCCTCGGGCGGCAGCGTGCCGATGTTCAGCTTTGTCCGGTTCAGGTATGTTTGTAGCTTCTCGTCATGTCTGATCTTAGAAACCATGACAGGCTCATTACCGATGACCTCCCCGCATCTCCTGCATATCACCTCTCCCGTCTGGGGATCCCAGATCCTCATCTCCTCCGGATGGACGCAACCCTTCGAAGACTCCTTCCAGACATTCTTAGCTGCGGATGATCCATCGTTTCTCTTCATCTCATAAGTGGAGAGTTCTGAGAGTTTAAAAGGCGTCCTCAGGAGGAGGGGCTTCGATTCCATGATTGCCGCTGGAGGGGAGTGTGGGCTGAGCTGGGCTTCTCCGATAGAAGATGTTCCGACGCTGCTTGTTCTATGCGACTCCGAGAAAGACGTAGCATGAGTTAAGCTTTTAAATCGGATTATACCAAAAATGTTGTTGGGGGCTCGTCGGCCGCTGCCTAGCTCGCGTTTCAGGCTTGGCGTGGCATACGTCCTGGCAGCTGACGGCCCCCACCATCCTATTCCATCACATCACCTCACTTTCCATTCTTACATGCCTACAGTTTTAAGAGATATCTTAAAACTGTTGCGAACATTTCGGGTACGGGGGGACCCCCTCCTTGATTTCCTCATATAGCATGTTAATGATCTGGTTTCTAGTATGTGGGTTTTCTATACCGTTAATAAATTTTGTAAGCTGCTTGACAATATGATCATAAACAGGATGGGATGAAAGTTCAATCTCAACAATATACAATTCACGCTTAGATAGATCGATCACGTAAGCATCAGGTATAGAGCCTATGCCGGATAAAGAGCTTCGCAGGATATCCACGCTTACTCCATTATTTGCTAACGCGAAGGAAAGTAAAATATTTGGGAAGAGGACATAACAAAAATTGAAATGTCATTGTTGCCGAGAGCCAAGTTTATGAATTTGGCAGTTATCCTTATATTAGTCGTGCTTAGTGGTAGTTTAACGTTTATATATTTTCATTTCTATCTCCTAAGGTATGAGGTAGAATACGTTCTTGAGAAGAGATTGCCGCCTATGAAAAAACTCGAGTTATTAGAGGATGTGTACATTTCTGAGAATAAAGATCATCTTTACTTTGGCAATAGATACGTCGAGCTTGTATTTAGCAAGAAGAATGGTTGTCTCCACAAAGTCATAGAAAAAGCAAGCAATGTTAATGTAATAGATAATGCGGAGGAGAAACAAACAGAAATTATTATGGTAGATGGCAGAACAAAGCGTATTTCTACGCCGCCATACAATATCGTCGTTGAATCATATGACATCGGCCCGAAGGAATATTTAGGAAGACGAGTCGATATAATCAATGATGAGGGCGACATTAAGGTTAAATTAATAATCTATTCCAAGGCGGACAGCTGGTACTTCTATTCAACCTATACGATCAAACCTAAATGTAGACTGATAGAGAGAAGCCTTAAAGTTGCATATTTTGGAAGGGATCGTCATCTTATTAGAGGAATGGAACTTATTCTATCAGGAGTGGGGCTAAGCGAATCTGAAGACTGCCTCTTTGAGGCTCCGGGCTTGATGGTTAAGCCGCACCTTCCACTTAAGCATCTTCAAAATTTAAGTAAAATCTCGCCGTATCCAGATCTACTGCCCAAGCCCGGTTTTATTTTTGCTGGAATATCACCGATTCTGTCTCCGGGAGTAATGGTAATTCATGATCCTAAGTCTGCCGTAGGCTTAATGTGGTGGGCATACTCGGACGTGGAGCCATTTTTGACATATTTAAGCGTTAAAGAGGATGGAAGGATTTCGGTTATTCATCATTCCGTTATAGCCGATCGCTCCTTCAATGGTCATATCCTCACATGTAAATCCCAATACATTTATGTCTTTAATGATACTTGGAGGAATGCTTTGAAACACTTTAAGGATTGGTGGGGAACTGTTGGATTAAGTGCGCCGAGAGATAGACCTGACGAGATTATGAGATTCAATATCTATGAAGTTCATATAGGCGATACCTATCCGACATGGAATTATAGTTACTCTCCATTTCCGGAAATCGATGATCTGATTGCCGCTCTCCCTGAGATTAAGAGGCTGGGCTTTAACGTTATCCTCTTAATGCCTCACATGCCATTACCGCAATACTCTGTTGTAGACTACTTTAATGTAAGTAAGACATACCTATGGGAGACTAAGGATGCGGATGAGAAGTTTAGGCGGCTAATAGATGAGGCTCATAAGCTTGGAATAAAGGTTATACTCGACTGGATTACGCATGGCTCAAACGTAAAAGTCTCGAATCTTCACTTGGAACATCCAGAATGGTACATGAAGACGGAAACCGGAGACATTGCAATGACATACACGTACTCCTTTAACTTAGCAGATAGGGAAGTTCAGGATTACATAATTGAAGCCATGAAATTTTATGTCCGTAAATTCGATGTGGATGGATTCCGCATAGATGCTCCTCAATGGAACTTCTTCCCAAATTGGGATCCAAAGATCCCATATAGGGCGAGCTATTCAACTTTCGGCGGAGCACAAATCCTCCTTGAAAGGGCGCGTATGGAGCTAAAGAGAATAAAGCCAGACATCATCTTTTATGTAGAGAATACCGGTCCACAGCTAATAAGGATCGCCGACATTCTATATAGTCATGAGGAGCAACGTCTTCATATTGCTCTCGCAACGGGAGAGATTACTGCGAGGGAGGCTGCCGAGTGGCTTGAAGAACGTGACATGGCATTTCCCAAGGGATTCATTAAGGCTCATCACCTAGAATCACATGGCACGCACTACCATAGCGGAGGAAAGTTCAGATGGGAACTTTTAGGCGTTAAGCCTTCCAGGGCTCTTTTTGCTTTATGCGCATTCATGGGAGGTCCAGTACACAATTATGTTGGTGGTGAGAGGGGCTCAGAGGACTTTTACAGGAAAGTGTTAGACATACGCAACTCGATCCCAGAGCTCACCTATGGAGACTGGAACTATACCATTGTTAAGAGCACAGATGATATGATCTTTACGATTCTGAGAAGCTATAACGGAAACCATACAGTTGTAGTTATAAATTTCAATCCGAAGCAAGCTGATTTCAGGCTGCAAATACCGATTGAAGACTTGAATTTAAATGAGGAGTTCAACTATACGGTGTATGATGCCTTCAATAACATCTTTCTTAAAGATCCGAATGGCAGAATGAACTTTAAAGGAAGAGAATTATCCAATTTAAAGATGAGGATGAATCCATATTCAATAGCAGTTCTTCAAATTAGAGAGGCCGAATCCCCTGCGAGAAAGGAATGATAGAAATCTACGTCAATGTTGCCATGAAGGTCTGTGATTAACGATATACCATGATATACCTTTTGGATACGTAAAAGCCAAAGAAAATAGACTATTATTTGCCATTAATTGGCTGTATTGCGGCGGCCTAGTATATATAAATCGCGGAACGGTTAAACACTGGGTGAGGGATGGCGTCGTTGCAAATCTTATCGCATGGGGCGGTTCTTCATTCACGAATAGAATGAGCTTTTCTTGGGCTGAAAGAACGCAATATGATATTCGCCTTTATGGTAAGCAGAAGATTGAATATTTCTTGGTGCCCTTCGGCGAATTTGAAGGAAATAAAATAGTGAAAGAAGTAAATAACTTAATTTTTCCAGTATTTATGGCGAGAGGTGGAGGCGAAAAATCCCTCTACAAAGTCGAAGATCAAGACTTAATTATAACTTCAATATATGAAAAGGGCGGATCTATTTGGATGAGAGGCTATAAACTGCCTTCAAAAAGAAAATCAGAATATCATGACTGGGAGATCTCCAATATCAATAAACCTCTTCAACTTATCGAGTAAATATTTAATCTGTCAGTTTAAAAGTTAAATTTATTATGGTCATATGTGCTTGTTATAAAGAGCGGTCTCTTCTAGAAGAGCTACTAATAGAGTGAAGCCTCATCAGCTTCTATGTTTTCAACCGAAATTTTGCGGATTCATCTGAGAGGAACAGCGGCTCCTCCCGAAAATCCTCGAAGCTTTGATTACTGGCGGCGCACTGACATTCGGCATCGCCCGGATCAGACGCGCCTAGAACTTTTCGTCACGCCTTATCTTTGGAGCTGGAACTTGCTCGGAGCCGATAACCCCGTCGCATCTTCCACATATGACCTCACATGCATCGTGGTTCCAGTCGTTTTCGGGATGGTTGCAGCTGCTTCACCGTCATGTGACTGTTTGTCGCGTTTCCTGCGCCGCTCTCTGTCCACGCCGCTTCCTTAAAAAGCCTCGTGACTTTTCATGGGCGGTGACGATTGCGTTGTCAAACGATGCTTTGCTGGTTGTTCCGAGGAGGACGCTTGAGGAGATGCTAAAGCGGCTGGAGATGCTGGAGAGAATAGTGCAGGAGATGCTTGCCGAATTATCTTCGAAACCAGAGACTTCAACTCGTTGATCTCGTTCTTCATCCTCAGTAATTCCTGCTCCATCCGCTACTCCCTATCCCGCTCTTTCTCCTCCATTTTGAGGGCTGTCTCCCGGTCTAGGATGAAGCCGCAGAAGCCGCATCGCACGCCACCAGGCGGGTTCTCGTGACCGCATCTCGGGCAGTTCACGATCTTGAGGATACCGCACTTCTCACTTGACTCTTTAAGGCCGTGAAGCTCAAGAACAGAATCTTCCAAGTCACGTGCGGAGAAGTGAACGTAGCGCCAGCTCATCTTTGAACCGTGAACCCAACCCGCGTACTGTTCGAGGCGGGCTTCAGTGAAGACCTTCGCTAGGTTCGTCAGTGTGGAGTGCCTGAAGAGATACGGCCATACATCCTTCTTTATGCCAGCCTTTCTGGCAAGCTTCTTGATTAAAAGCCGGAAATGCCTGTAAGTGAGCCTCTTTCCCTTTAATTATTTGCAAGTGAGCACCAGAGAGGCGCTTCGGGATCGGCCTTCTTGGGGTGGTTGCTAAGCCATTCAAGAAGCGGTTTATAGCTGACCACGAGGGGTATACGTTTTATGCCTGTCTTCCCGTTAACAGTGATCAGGCAGTAGTTATCTTTGAAGTTCACGTTTCCAACAGTCATGGTTAGAAGTTCGCCGGGGCGCAAGGCGGCTTCGAAAATGACGTATACGAGCGCTCTGTCCCTGGGGTTCTCGGTAGCCTTAACTATTGCTTCAAACTCTTCTTTGGAGAGCAGGCTGTCCGGCGTAACTCTAGAATCCTTCTCTTTGACTTTGAGGCTGAACCAGCTTACTTCTCGAGGCAGAGGCGTATTTCTATCGCAGCTTCCATACTTCGCGTATTGAATCAGTTTTCTAAGCACCAGTTTCTGGTCGTGCTTCGTCCACTCCCTGTAGGGCTGACTGTTTATTAAGAATACCGCAAGAAAACCCCCACCTTTAGTGGGGAGATGAATTGCGGTAAAGGCTTAAATGCGTAACTGGCAAATTTTGAGTATGCCATGTTGCTGATGACGTGGCATCCGCCCCGAGACTGGAAGCGTCAATAGCCCATAGGGTAATGAGCTCTATGGGATGGGGGAGCTGTGAGCCCCTGAACTGGCAGATGTGACTGGAGGCGTAAAGCACCAGCCGAACGCTGGAAGCCTCCCACCTCAGTAGGGGGAGGCTCACCCAAGCAACAACCCTCTCGACATCCTCTCTAGTCGCATCAGCCAGATCGAAGTCTATGACTCTTAGCAGTGCTGGAAGGTGACTTGCATACTTCGAAGCCCTTGCAACCGACAGGCCTAAAGCGGCTAGATGATCCAGAAACTTTAATGCTAATCCGCCGTTCCTCAGCCCCTTAATGATCCGCCTATACCTCTCAAGCCTCTCGTCATAATCGTATATCTCGCTCCTCATTCCGTTTATGGAGTGATCTGACGGCTTAAAAGGCGAAGAAAGGGATTTGAACCGAAAATAGTGGCGCCCTGGCCGGGATTTGAACCCGGGTCGGGCGGGCGACAGCCGCCTATACTAGGCCGGACTATACTACCAGGGCTTTTCGCCGTATATTACTAGCTTAATTTCTCAGATATATTTTTTACTTGTTGATTTGCGGCGTATTTGCGGAAATCATATAAAATTGTGAATTGTTTTTGGTGTGTGGTGATTGGAGTGCCATATCCATTTAATTTTGATTTGACGAGGGTTTCGAAGGCCTTCTTTAGGGAGATCATGAGGGTCACGTATGATTATAACATGCATAGGAGGATGGGTGAGGCGGTCCGTCACCTGATTGAAAAGTTCAGGATCCGGGAGATTACGGGGCTTGATCTAACCGAAGCGATACAGCTGGTCGAAGATCTCATTGAGATTCACATAAAGAATGCCATGAATAGGGAGCGATTTGAGTCTGCAAGCAGGAAGGCTCTTTTTCTTCCGCACTGCTCAAGGAAATACATGGATAATAGATGTAAGGCTAGATTTGACCCGGAGATTCCATCCTATTTCTGTTCTCATTGCTCTGGTGACTGTCTAATACATCAGGCAACGCTTCTCGGAGAAAAACGGGGATACGATGTTTATATTCTGCCTGGAGGCTCATGCATAAAGAAGATACTGTCGAAGGGAAAATATGATGCTGTCGTTGGAGTTGCATGTGGAATGGAGATCAACATGGCCGAGAAGATATTGAATCAGCTGGGCATCGCGGGGCAAGCCGTCCCTCTCATAAGGAATGGGTGTGCAAACACTAGATTCAGCATTGAATCTTTAAGGGAGATCCTGTAATTTCTCATCTTTCAGTCTATTTGGGGTTATATCTCGAATTGCGCTATTACCATGGCATGATCCTTCTCGTATGGCTCGAGATTGATCGTCTCTGCTATCTTAAATCCCCTCTCTTTAAGGGTGTTTATTTCCCTCTGATATATCTCTGACGGTTCTTTCGTGACATCTATGCTTCTAGCCTTCACTGCAAGCATGATCCATCCGCCCTTTCTAAGGTAGATCCCCGCGTTATCGGCTAGGGTGCTGGCCTGCTCAGGCTGGGCAATATCGCAGTATATGACATCAACCTCGCCTACTAGCGTTGAATATTTGATTGGGAACCTTGCATCTGCAAGTATCGGCGCCATATTCACGCGGAACCTACAGACATTATCTATTAGGTCACGGATCGATCTCGGAGAGAATTCAATACAGTAAACGTAGCCTTTCTCTCCCACTATGTCTGATACGTGACTTGCTGTTGTTCCGGAGGCAGCTCCAAGATAAAGAACTCTACTTCTCCCCCTAATCGGTAGATCTTTCATTCCCTTCAGTATTGCAGCTGCAAGTTTGCTTCTGTAGGGATCCCAAATTCTATACTCCGACTCATCGATTCTTATCAGTCTTTCGCCATAGACGCTTCTTCCAGGAGTGAGGTTTCTCGTGGCGATCCTCTTAGTTCCATCCTCCAAGATTATCCAGTAGATTCCCTCAAATCTTTGATGCGGAACAGCCTTTATGTTCATCTCCGCTTCCCCCTACGCTTCTTCCTCGAAACTTTTCTTCTTGAACCCCTTTTTCTTATCTCCTCTACCTTCTCCAGGAGGGCCTTCTTCAATTCATCTCCAATGTAATTCCCGCTGAAAACGTCGGTTCTCGCGGCTATGGCTATCTTCCCAGCAAGCAGTCTGGAGATTTTTCCCCTAAGAGATCTCTTTGATCCATGAACGAGAGCATGCTGGAAGAGGACTCCATGCTTGGGGGGACGCGCCCCTGTAGTTAACGATCTAAAAAGAGCCTTCTCAGCGCCTAAAACCTGTATTGTGCTAGATGGCATCTTCGCTAGATTCTCAAGTCCACCTGCAAGAGCTATTAGTCTCGCGCCTAGTATCGGCCCGGTTAGCGCCGAGATGTTTGGGGCTTCCTCCTTCATCATCTCACTTAAATATCTCTCGATTTTTCTTCTGGTCTCTGATAGGCTCAAATACTGACTGCAGAGCATCCTTATCTGTTCCAAGTCCTGACCATTCAGGTCCGCGCCCATAGATGTTTGAGCAGCCCGTACGATCTCTTTAACTTTATCTTTTGGCAGATCGAATACTTCAAGATTCTCGTTTAAGAAGTTCCCTCTCCTTCCTAGCTTATGTACTAGCCTCGCATATAATTCATGTTTACTTATTAGATGTGTGAGTTCCGGAAAGTGGAGTCCATACCATTCACGTATCCGACCTGCAAATAGATTTAATGTCTTATCTAAATCATCTAGCGCTTCAACGGCCTGTATTATCAGGAAATCCCTCCTTTCAGCAGCTTCTTTAACTGATGTTCTCGAGATCTCCATTGAGACTTCATGGATCAACCTTGGCAGATCTAAGGTGGACTTTAAAAAATCGAATTCGACGGCGTATTCTCCTAATTTTTTGCGGAGTGACCTGCCGATTTCAGATTGAGGCTCAACTTCAGAGGATACTCTCAGCTTCTCACGAATATTCTCCGCGAGATCCAGATCCTCAAATATGAATGTTTCATAACCCTTATTCTTGAGTTCGCTGATCAGATCCTTCATTTCCGGTATGATCTCTCCAGAATTTATTCGCTTAAGCCTCTTCGCTATCTCCTTTGGATCCCTAGGAAAAAGCCTCTTTCCTATGAGTTCACCCTTCTCTCCAAAACCCAAAATTCCAATGATCGACGGAATTATGAAGGCCTTCAACTCTTCTTCACCATATTGCACGAAAGATTAATGTCCGCTTTCACCAATAACGTTTTCCATTACCTGAAGGACTAGAGATCATCTATTTTATTAAGAGAGGCTACTCTTTTAAATAGAGACTGGTGAGAATGAATCTGATGGACGTTTCTTTAAAGACGGAGATAGCGGGACTGAATCTTAGAAATCCAACAATCCTCGCATCTGGAATACTTGGTTCCTCGGCTGAATATCTGCGTGAAGTCGCCCGTGCCGGCGCAGGGGCAGTAACGACGAAGTCAGTCGGTCCTAAACCTAGAGGCGGATATAAGAATCCAACAGTGATACAGGTTGATTGCGGATTTCTAAATGCCGTTGGCCTTCCAAATCCTGGAATAGAAAAGTTTGTCGATGAGATCAGGAGATTACGTGACTTGGAGATTCCTCTGATAGTCAGTGTTTATGGATCCTCGCCTGAGGAATACGCTGAAGTATCTAGTATGGCTGTTAACGCGGGCGCAGATGCTATTGAACTAAACCTCTCATGTCCTCATGTTAGAGGGGCTGGAGCTGAAATTGGCAGAGATCCATGTTTGGTAAGCCAAGTAGTTAAGATGGTGAAGGAGTCGGTTAATAGTCCTGTATTCGCGAAGTTAACTCCGAATGTATCGGATATAGGGGAGATAGCGGCCGCCGCGGCCTCAGCTGGCGCCGATGCCATAACGGCCATAAATACCGTTAGGGCAATGGCCATAGATATTGAGACGTGCAGGCCGATACTTGCTAATAAAGTGGGAGGCCTGTCTGGAGGCGCAATTAAGCCCATAGCCGTGAGATGCATATACGAGATTTATGAGGTTGTTGATATTCCCATAATTGGCTGCGGAGGGGTTAGAACGTGGAGGGATGCTGTCGAATTGATTCTGGCCGGAGCATCAGCAGTTCAGATAGGATCGGCTATTGCAATTGAGGGATTATCAGTATTCAGATCGATCGCTAAAGGTATAGAATATTATCTTCAAAGGAAGGGCTTTAAGAGTGTGGGGGATATAGTTGGCTTGGCACATAAAAAATAATGTTCTCAGAATCGTTAGGATAGTTAAGGTTAAGGTCGAGGCGAGAGACGTTAAGACATTATACTTCAGAGATGATCTCTGCAGTCAAGCTAAACCGGGTCAATTCATTATGGCTTGGATTCCAGATGTGGATGAGATCCCATTAAGCATATCATCGGCATCTAATGGATTAGCGTCCGTAACCGTTAAGGATGTAGGTGAGGCAACCCATGCCATAAGCCAAATGGAAAATGGTGATATCTTAGGCATCAGAGGCCCCTTCGGCTCCCACTTTAGGATTATGGGAAGAAATGCCCTTATAGTTGCCGGGGGTATAGGAGCGGCTCCACTCCTAATGCTCGCGGATAGGCTCTTAAGTAGGAATGTGAAGGTATCTTTTATAGAAGGGGCGAAAACTCGTTCTGAGATAATCTTTAGGGATCAGCTTGGCTTCCTTCGTGATAAGTATGGCTTAGAAGTGATATTTGTAACGGATGATGGAACTTATGGTTTGAGGGGAACGGCAGTTGATGCTGCCGAGGAGGCTCTCTCCAAGAAAAGGTTCGATTCGCTTTATGCCTGTGGAAGAGAATCTATGATCCGTAAGCTCTATTGTTTGGCTGAGAAATACTCGATTCCAATGCAGGCCAGTCTGGAACGTATCATGAGATGTGCGATTGGGATATGTGGGAGCTGCGTGATGGGAAGATACAGGGTATGCAGGGATGGTCCAGTATTCGACTCATGTATGCTGAGAGATGTAATGGGGGAGCTCGGCAGGTTTAAACGTAACTTTAGGGGGGAGAAGGTTCCAGTCGAGGATTGAAGTGTCATTCGATGCCGAAAATACTCTTGCGGAAACAAAAATTTTTGAATGTAATTCTCAACTGCTTTGTTCCTCGGCCTTGACAAGCCCGATCTTTAATGTTTCTCCTCCGATCTTATAGGTTGCGATGTAAGCTTCTTCTGGAGGCTCTGACCTTCGAATAACCTTGGATAGAGTTTCATTTGCTATGTAATCCTTAAACTCCTCGAATACCCTCGTTAATTCAGGCCCAGCCTCATAGTATGTTTCTATCCAATCTGCAATCTTGAAGTTTGCCTCTTTCCTCTGGTTCTGTATTCTTCGAACGATGTCTCGTGCAAGTCCCTCCCTCCTCAGGTCATCGGTGATTCTAGTATCGATCGCCACGAGGATATTGTTTTCTTCGGCAATCGCATAATTCTCCTTTGGACGCGTTAAAACTTCAACCTCATCTGGATGTATCTCTATTCTTTCATCTTCGATCTTCAGTGATATGCTTCTTCCACTCTTGAAGGTCTCAGCCAGGTCATGGGCGTCAAGTTCCTCCAGAGCCTTCTGTATTTTCGGGAATTTACTTCCATACTTCCTGCCCAGAATATCTGGTCTTGGCTTAACGGCGTATTCGAGGGCCTCATCTCTATTGGTTGTTAGGAGCATATCCTTCACGTTCAGCTCTTCAACTATCAGCTCCTTGAGTTTATTAATTCTGTTGAGGGTCTCTTTGTCTGCTACAACGATCATCTTTGAGAGCGGCTGACGAATCTTTATTCCGGATCTGCCCCTGACGGATCGTCCTAGACTGCAGATCTTTATTGCCAGATCCATATCAGCCATTAATTCCTCATCAATCAGTTCATCATTCGGTTTTGGCCATCTCTCATGATGAACGCTCTCTGGAGCTTTTGGGTCGACGCTGCGAACTATGTTCTGGTAGATCTCCTCGGTTACGAATGGTATGAAGGGAGCGAGCATCTTGATGAGCGTTGTAAGGCAAGTATAGAGCGTCGTGTAGGCCGCGTTCTTATCCTCATCCTTCTCGCTCTTCCAGAATCTTCTCCTAGACCTCCTAATATACCATGTTGAGAGTTCCTCTAC
>Ga0180301_10002438_pt1 | contig 14612 bp, 13 predicted proteins | sample GuaBasSediGuay16_FD_121797 | JGI IMG/M metagenome (GOLD analysis project Ga0180301, IMG submission 121797) | Subseafloor sediment microbial communities from Guaymas Basin, Gulf of California, Mexico - Guay16, Core 4569-2, 12-15 cm | ecosystem: Environmental > Aquatic > Marine > Hydrothermal...
ATTGAGGACAAAGGCTTAAAATTTGAAAAGTTCGAAATGAGAATTATATTCAAAGGTTAACAAGAACCACCCGGTGGAAAGGACACGGACTCCCTCACGAGAATCTTCTTCTGATAAAATTGAAGCGACAGCTATTTAGATTTCACCTGACTCGTGAATTCTCTGTAGGCATCCTCGATTGTCTGCACTTCCTTAACGATAATGGAGTATCCGGCCTCTCTGAGATAGTCTTGAAGCTCAACTAATTTCTTTTCATACTGGATAATCGTCAATCCTGGAAGCGGATTAGACCTGTGTGGAATGTACACTACAATTTTACTCTGGCCCTTTGGGACGAGAAAGACCTTTGAGCCATTCGCCGCTGCGGCTAGGGCTTTCTCCGCGATTCCCCCAACGAGACCTATTGATTCATCGTTGTTTATTGTGCCGGTTATGAAGACTGTCTTGTTAAGACGGTCTCCTCGTATCGCTGCTATAATCGCTACTGTTATGGCTGCGCCGGCGCTTGGCCCGTCGACAATCTCAACTTCATTCGACGCTTTTATCGTAAGTACAACATCCGTCTTTCCAAGCGATACGCCAGTAAATTTTTCTGCTACCTTCACCGCTGTTGTTACGCTTGTCTGCACATCGATTCCAATCTTAGGTACAGTGTTTACAAGTATTCGTCCTTCTCCTTCCCTTAGTTCGACGTCCACAGTCATGACTACCCCTTCAAATTGAATATTGAATCCTCGTTGAACTGCTCTCACCGCGACGATTGGCACAGTCGCATGTCCCATGACCCCCTTTGTAGCCACGCCTGAAGATATGAGGCTTGAATAGTATTCAGCCTGTTTCTTGTAATATTCCATCTGAATCTTTGTTAAATTGAGTTCCTGTTCCAGTTTTCTGAGAGAATCTGAGAGCCTATTCATTTGGAATCTAAGATTATACCAGTTCCAAACTGCATAGTATGTTGCGGAGGCAAAGAATATGTTGACTATGAGGCTTATGGCCAAGAGTCTTGAGCGATTTGAAGATTCATGTCCCATCATCGGTCACCCTTGGGAACAATGAAAACTTCCTCCTCCTTTCTTATCAATCTTCTGAGAGAAGATTCTTCAGATTTGAGAATCTAATTTTACTCTTCTTTCTTCTGATCTTTTGTTAATGAAAAAAATTTAAGGAAGCTGAGTAGAAGCTTTTAATTGATTAGGTTTGGATTTTAAAGAGGTTCTGACATATTATTCCAAGCCTCAAGTAAAAGAGGAAATCGCAGCGTATTGTAGGAGAAGATGGGTTGCCCTCGAAGGGGTTTACCCAGATGGTGGAAGGGCATTCCTAAGATATAGCCGCCGCGGAAATCCATTATCAATAAGTGAGCCGAAGAATGTCGATCTGCTTCTGAAGAGGTTCAAGTTTTTTAAGCCGAGAACGATCTATGCCTCTGTGAACTCCTATAAGATTTTGGAGAACCGGGAGAATACTGAAGATCCGGAGAACATCGTTAGGTCTATGCCTATCTGGGATGTTGATGCAAGCCTCGAATCTTGGGAATATGCCTTAAAGGCTTCGGAGATTATTGTTGAATGTCTTGATAAGGAGGGGGTCAGCCGTTCCGTCTTTTTAAAATGGTCTGGACGAGGAGTACACATTCATGTTCATAGCTGTGCCTTTTCGCAGAAGCTCTTAAAGAGGCATAACCCGCTCGACGTTGCATTTTCTGTAGTTGAGTATATTTTAAGGAAATCTAGAACTCAGCTTGCTAAATTGGCTGAGAAGGCCCCGCGGATAGGAGATAGAGAGCTAAAGATCGAGAATAAGATGGACTTAAAGAGAGTTTTCACAGCGCCGCTTTCACTTCATAGACAACTCGATCTATGCTGTGTCTGCTTTAAACAAGATGATATCCAAAACTTCTCTCCCGACTGGGCCAAAATAGAAATATGCCGCCACGACCCCTCTTGGAAAATTTACGAGGAGGGGGAAGGAGATCAGCTAGCTAGTAAGGCCATTGCCGAGATTGGAGGATATGACGGTTATCCTCAAGCTCCAAGAAGAAGACACAGAAAGGTATCTACGGAGATAAAGAAGCCTCCTATAAAGGTTGAGAAGGAGATCAAGCATAGAAAGATTGGGAGATTCCAAGTTATGGGGCTTCTTCAGGCTGCTCGTTACTATCTCCTCAAAGGAGATATTGAGCGTGCAAAGTCGTTTGGCCTTAATAGAGCTATCTTCTACGCTTGGGCGAAAAGATATGCCCGTGACAGGCTAGTTGCGATTAGAAGAGGAGCTGGAGCCGCAACGGATAGAATGGTGGCTGCCGATTTAAAGATTGAACGTGTGGGGGATGAGACTGCTTACTTGTCCCCTAACGGCTGGTTCATGATAGGTGGAACTGAGCAGTCAGCGAGGGATTACGATCGGCAGATAGCTAAACGTATAGAGGCTGCAGCAATACGATACGAGGATGCTTGGAAGGCAGCTATTAACTATCTCAGAAGTTTCCCGAAAGACGTACTTGTTAATCAACAAAAATTCTATAAAGAAGTATACCGGCCTATTAGGGATAGCTTCCATCTGAAGATAAAGCATGGATCTAAGGTTGGAGAACAGCGAACTCTCGATGGCTACTGAGGAATATTCCGAGGCATCTTGAAGGAGCTAAATGAAGATTCTATTAGAATTTTATAGGTCTCTTCTGTGGATATTTGGGATTAGCAACTCTTTGAGTATTACTTAATGAAATAAATCGTTTCGCTCTGTTATATAAAAATGGATTTTCGGTTCACTAGATTTAAAAAGGGTTTAATCAAAAATTCATCTACTAAATGATGATGCGGGAAGGAATAAAGCTTGAAACAAATGTCCGCTTTTAGAATAAACCTGAACGATATTGAGGGAACTGGAGATTTTCCATGTCCCTCATGCGGAGTGATAATCTCGCCTGATGACGATTCGGAAGAAACATACAAGATAGTTGAGATTAAAACACTCAGGGACGGATCGCTTAAAACTTTAACGTTGCTCTGTAAAAAATGTCAAGCTACAATAATCTTAGAAGGGTTTGAGGCTCTAAGCGGATTGGATGATATGAGATAAGCTCCATCCCAGCCGTCTCTGGAGATTAAGAGTCTAGACGGAATCTTTTTCTGGATCTCCAAGATCCTTATTATGGGTGATAAGTCTGGAACTAGAGGGGATTTTTACCTCAACTATTGGTAGCTTTCCATTAGACGATACCATTTGTAATAGAAAAAGGTGTATTGAGGACCTTTTAAGGAACGAAATAGACTTTCCCGCCTATCCTCAGCTAAAAGACATGGATAAACAGTTCTTGGAGGACCTAGTGGCTCAGGATGTGGGAATAGTTATTGAAAACGGCACATACATGCTTAAGAATAAAAAATTGAGAGGGGAAGTTTCGCCTCCTGGATTAGATCCTCTTCTCTGGACAATCCAGTATTTGAAAGGTTTAGGCTTAAAAAGCAAAGTTCGGTTAAAAGCTCCAATTATAGGTCCGTATACACTTGCATCATATATTCGCATTCAGACAAGAATCAACACTTTTCCCTTTAATACGGCAGCTTCTGATCCTGAATTAGTACGGCAACTCGCTGATATAATCAAGAAATCCTGTAAAGAAGCTTCGAGATATGCGGAGATAATCTCTATTGATGAGCCTATCTTAGGGATACTTATAGGTTCAAGAGCTACTTTTGCTCATAAAGAAGAAGAGATTATTGAGATAATAAATGGGCTTAAAGAAGCATGTGGAAAAAGAATTGTGGGGACTCATATATGTGGCAGAATATCACCTAAACTTGTGGATCTTCTTCTTCGCACAGAACTTGATTTTCTAAGCCATGAGTTTTATGATACGCCTGAAAATATTGATGTGTATTCTCCGAGAAAACTTAGAGAGAGTGGAAAGATCCTCTCTGTTGGATGTCTCTCAACAAAGAATCCTCAAATCGAGACTGTAGATGATATTCTAAGTGTAATGGAAAAATTTAGAGAATATAATGAATGTTTGATCTTCACGCCTGATTGCGGTTTCAGAAAGTTGTTAACAAGCAATCTGGACAAAGAAGAAGCATATGAAATCTCGATGAAAAAGATTAGAAATATGGTCCAAGCAGCAAGAAAGTTTGCATATAAATATAAAAAACTGTTCGAATGACCCATTTAGAAATTATACTAAGATCCCCGGATTTATATAGCCTTCAGCAGATCAGATCGTGTTATGATCCCTACAAGTTTTCCTTTCCTTGTTACTAAGACTCCTGAATGAGTTTCTAGGATTGATCTTATCGTAGCTACATCCGTGTCTTCAGGGACACTTGGTAATGGCGGCTCCATTATATTCTCCACAGACTCTTCCGCTATATTAGATCTTAGATTTTTTACGATCCCCTCCTCTGTAATCATGCCGACGATTCTCCCTCTCTTCACGACTGGCACCTGAGAAATAGCGTTCTTTACCATGATCTTGCATACTTTCTTGACCTTTTCCTTTGGACTCGTTACGATTACATCTCGGGTCATGATCTCGCTGCATTTCTTTCTTTTTCTGCTAGTGAGGATCTCGAGGATCTTATTCACTGTTGAGAGTCTAGGGTCAACTTTTTCGCCCTCGATCTTAGCTATATGGGCTTGAGATACTCCTACCATCTTGGCTAGTTGGCTCTGAGTTAGCCCTGCCTCTAGCCTCATCTTCTTCAAAATGGATCCTTTAATAATCAATTTAATAACCCGTAGTTATTTTTCAAGATATATTTTGATTTTTCAAAATATTTATTTTTCGGATCCCGCATTGAATTATGCAAAATATTGCATTATTCCCCGTCAAAATTTAACATAAATTATATATTCGTCTTAAAAGTTAATCACGAAAGTAAAAATGGTGAGCCTCTTTGAGAAACATAATCATAACTGAGATGAAGCAGACCCCCCTAGAAGAGCAGATAATAGAAGTTGTCGAGAGGAAAGGACTAGGACATCCAGATACAATCTGTGATTATATAATGAATGAAGTCTCAGTTAAACTGAGCGAAGAATATCTTGCAAAGTTCGGGACAATTCTGCATCATAATATCGACAAGTCGCTTCTAGCCGCAGGCGAAGTCGAAGCAAGATTCGGCGGCGGTATACTGAAGAAGCCGATGAGACTAATCTTTGGAGACCGCGCGACCTTTGAAGCTAACGGGGTGCGTATTCCGGTTGAGGAGATAGCGATTCAGACAGCGAAGAACTGGTTTAGGGAGAATATGAGGTTCGTGGATCCCGATGAGCATGTTAAGTATCAAGTTGAGATTCAGCCAGGCTCATCTGCACTCACTGACATATTCAGAAGAGGCGGCCGCATTTTGGAAGCTAATGACACCTCCGCAGCTGTGGGATGGGCACCTATGACCAAGACTGAAAAGATAGTCTTGGCGACCGAGAAGTATATGAACTCGAAAGAATTCAAAGGAATGTTTCCTGAATCTGGAGAGGACATTAAAGTTATGGGATTTCGGAAAGATGATGAATTGGAACTCATCATTTCAATGGCCTTTGTAGATCGCTTCATTGAGGATGAAAGGGACTATTTCGAAAAAAAGGCTTTGATCTTGGAAGATATACGTAGATTCGTTGAGAAAAAAAGCGGATTTGAAAAGTTTAAAGTTCAGCTAAATACTTTAGATATGCCAGGAAGGGGTTTAGATGGCATTTATTTAACAGTGCTTGGCACAAGTGCGGATGGTGCTGATTCAGGTCAAGTTGGTAGAGGAAACCGAGTAAATGGACTTATCTCTCTAAATAGACCTCAATGCTCAGAGGCTGCAGCGGGTAAGAACCCGGTTAGTCATGTGGGGAAGATCTATAACATATTGACGCATGAGATTGCGAACGAGATATATGAAAGTGTCCCTGGAGTTCGTGAGGTTTATGTTTGGATGCTGAGTAAGATAGGTCAACCCATAGATCAGCCTATAGTTGCATCCGTTCAGATAATACCGGATAGCTCGGAACCATTTGATAAGATCAGTAGGGAAGCTAGGAGAGTAGTGGATTATAAACTTGAAGATATAGAAGAATTCTGCATGAGGCTTGCACATGGAAAGATATCCATTTGTTGATTCTCCCGAGTTTATTTTCCAGAACTCTTTTAATTTTAATGTACTTTGTTCATGTTAGGTTCGTCATGTCAGACGATAGTATCTTTATCGATTATACCAATATCCTTATAAGCTTACCTTTTCTTTTCAATAAAAACCAAAAAGCGGATATATAACATTTTGTTAAAAGGTAAGAAAACCAAGACTATCTAATAGGAGAAGTCGATGATGTATAAAGTATTAGCAAAGGAAAACATGCCTTCTTTCTTTGAGACCCTTAAGGGAATAGGTAAAGTCTATGGACCAGTGAAGGTCGGCGAATCAACATATGATTTCAGAGAGGTGAGCTCCCTAAGCGAAGTAAACTTAACGTATGTAAGGACGATGATTCCGCCGAAGAAATTTTTCTTGAAGCCAAAAGAAACGATCTTCGAGTTTGATGAAGAGCAACTTGAATATAGAGAGCCGCCAAATGGAGAGACTATTGTGATCCTAGGCATGCATGCATGTGATATCAACGCTCTCAAAATTCTTGACAAGATATATATGGATGAGGCTCCAGACAGATATTATACGCAACGAAGAGAGTCCTCATTCATTGTGGGAATCAGCTGCACACCAGACGAATATTGCTTCTGCGAATCCATGGGAACAAGCTACGCATTAGACGGCTTCGATCTATTTCTCCACGAGATAAGCAGAGGATATGTTGTGAGGATTGGAAGTGAAAGAGGCTATAGGATTGTCGATGAAAACAAGAACTTATTTGAAGATCCTAAAACTGAAGACATAGAAGAGTTCAAACAGAACGAGAAGAAACGCCTTGAAGCCTTTAAACTTAAACTAAACGTCTCAGGCATCCAAGACATGCTTGAAGTCTCATACGAGGACCTTGTTTGGAAAGAAACGGCTGATGAGTGCTTCGGATGCGGAACATGCAACCTTGTCTGTCCAACATGCAGATGTTACGACGTAATTGATTATGTAAATCTAGACATAAAGTCAGGTGAAAGAGTTCGAAGATGGGATTCATGTATGCTTAGAAGACACGGATTGGTTGCAGGAGGCTTAAATTTCAGACCAACCCGCATTGAAAGGCTTCGAAACAGATTTAACTGTAAGGCGGGCTTAATCGATGGTTCAATTAGCTGTGTGGGATGTGGCAGATGTACTGTTTACTGTCCCGCTGATATCAGTTTTGTCGAGGTTATGATGAAAGTTCGAGGTGAAGCATAAATGGGTGAGAATAACGTTTTATCTCCAAGTCCGGCTAGAATCCTTAAGACAGAAGATATGACATCCATAGAAAAACATATAGAACTTGAACTAGAAGACAAAGAGTTTGCAGAGAGCTTTACTTATAAGCCGGGCCAGTTCGTAGAAGTCGGAGTAATGGGGGTAGGAGAAGCACCAATCTCCATATGCGCAGATAGGAAGAAAGAAGACTTTCTGGAGTTATGCGTGAGAAAAGTAGGAAAGGTAACAAACGCCATTCATAGGCTAAAGGTCGGAGATATTCTATGGATTAGAGGACCATACGGAAACGGCTTTCCAATGGAAGAGATGGAAGGAAGCGATCTTCTTCTAGTGGCAGGAGGACTAGGAATAGCTCCCCTCAGAGGAGTTCTTCAATACGCTCTAAACCGCAGAGAAAAGTATGGAAAGATAACTGTAATGTATGGAATCAGATGTTACACCACTATGCTTTGGAGAGATGAATTTCTCGATCTCTTCTACAAAGGAGACGAAAAAAATGTTGAATTTTACCTTTCATACGAAGACTCCTCTGACAAACAATGTTATGAACTTCAATGCGAAAGAAGCGACAGATGTATACAAGGAGTTGTGACGAGGCTCTTCGAACTTAAGGATGTTAAACCTGAAAACACATATGCTGTTATCTGCGGTCCGCCCATAATGTACAAATTCGTTGTTCAAGAATTGATGAAGAGAAACTTTGATCCGAAAAAGATCTACATGACTCTTGAGAGGAGAATGAAATGCGGCATAGGCAAGTGCGGCCACTGCATAGTTGGAACTGGTAAAAACATTAAATACGTATGTAAAGATGGACCCGTCTTCACTTATTGGGATGCACTAAACACGAAAGGAATGATCTAAAGAGGAGGAATGGATTGGAAATGGTAAAGTCTGAAAAACCTAAACTTGGCATATTCAGCCTAACGGGATGCGGAGGGGATCAACTGATGATTCTAAACCTAGAACCTATGCTTCTAGATTTGCTAAGCAGATTTGATATAAAGGATTTCCAGGAAGGGAGCAGCTATAAGGAAGAATGCGAGTTGGACATCGCTTTGGTTGAAGGCTCAGTAAGCACAAAGACCGACCTTGAAAAACTGAAAAAGATCAGAGAGCGATCAAAGATGCTTATCGCAATAGGCGACTGCGCAATTGGCGGCTGCGTTCAAGCTATGCGAAACGGTCAGATGAGTATGGCGGAAAGAATGAGAAAAGTCTATGGTGTGGATGAAGACTATTACGATGTGCTTGAGCCTAAAGGCCTAAGCAGCTATGTAAAGGTCGACTTGGAAATTCCAGGATGCCCCATTGAAAAAGATGAAATACTACATGCTATCACATCGCTTCTTCACGGCGACATGCCTGAAGAGATAGACTATCCAGTCTGCGTCGAATGCAAACTGAACGGTTATCCATGCGTTTTAGTCGAGAAGGGAATGCCTTGTCTAGGCCCTCTTATCACAGGGGGATGTAACGCGAGGTGTCCAAGACTCGGCTTAGACTGCATCGGATGTAGAGGCCCTATACCAAATGAAGCAAATGTTGCAGCGGAACTTAAAGTGCTTCTTGAGAAAGGATTTGATGAACAGTATATTTACAACAGGTTGAGGTTCTTTGGAGGAAACTTTGAGGATATACAGAATCTTACTAAGAAAGTCTCTGAAAAAGCTGGAAAGAAGGAGTAAATAATGATGAAAAGGATGATTGAGGTTGAAGAATTAACTCGTGTAGAGGGGCATGGACGAGTCGAGGTAGTCATTGAGGGATCCGAAGTAAAAGACGTTAAAATGGCGATATTTGAGGGGCCGAGATTCTTCGAAGCATTCATCGAAACAGTTCATTACGAGAAGGTTCCAGACATAATGAGGCGAATCTGCGCTATATGCACAGCTTCTCACAGTTTAGCATCGATAAGAACAATAGAAAACGCCTTCAATGTAGAAGTAACTGAGCAAACAAAAATTCTGAGGGATCTCCTCATACATGGAGAGATCATTGAAAGTCATGCTTTACATGTCTTCATGCTTGCTCTCCCAGATTTTCTCGGATTTCCAGACGCCATCACTATGTCATCTAAGTATCCAAAGGAAGTTAAGGCAGCCTTACAGCTCAAACATGCAGGAAACATGGTGCATAACTTGGTAAGCGGAAGAGAAGTTCATGGCATGAATGAGCGAGTAGGCGGATTCAGCAAAATACCTTCCGAAGAAGAACTAAAAAAGATTCGTATGGCCATGACCGCAACTAAATCGACCGCTGAGCTCGCCGTAGAGCTATTTGCCAAAGCTGATATTCCAGACTATGTGGAATCCGAGAACATTTTGATGGCTCTGGATCCAGGGGAGAAGTTCGGCTTCATGGGAGATTATGTTCTCGTCTCAGACGGCACAAGACATCCAGTTAAAGAGTATCTCAGTTTAACAAATGAACGAACCGTAAAACACTCACATGCGAAGTTCTCTTCCTACAAAGGCTCTAGCTATATGGTGGGGGCTCTCCCTAGAGTTCTTCTCAACAAAGACAAACTAGACGGCACAGCCGCGGAGCTTTACGATAAATATAAAGGTATTTTGACGAGCAGAAACACCATAATGAATAACCTTGCACAAGCAATCGAGCTTGTTCACAGCGTTGACAGATGCATAGAGGATATTGATGTCTTACTTAGTAATGGCTTGCAGAAAGAAGGATTAATTGAGGTAGAACCTAAAGCAGGTAGAGGAGTTGGAGCAGTAGAAGCGCCTAGAGGAATCCTTTATCACGACTACACATTTGACGATAATGGATGCATCTTAAAAGCGAACGTGATAACTCCTACGGCTCAAAACGCCGCCAACATGGAGAAAGACTATAGAATAGCTGCCGAAAGATTGATTGCTGAGCCCGATAAAAAAATAGTGAAGGCCCTTGAAATTATAGCGAGAGCTTATGATCCCTGCATCTCCTGCTCAGTACATCTAACAAGAATCCGATGATCCCAAAGCATCCTATTTATTTTTAATCTAAAAATCCTAAAACCATTTTGAAAGCCTACTTTTAGAGTAAAGGTCATTAGTTAAAAGAAATCATTATGATCTTTCTCCGCAGTTCAAACACTTCTTCAGATGAGAACCAAAAGATCTTTTAAGTTCTAAATCTTATCTTAACGCGCATGATGAAGGACACAACGTTCTGAGCAAATAGTGATGATGAAATGGAGCGACACTGAAAAAATCGATAAATCAGATTCCTTCATAAGGCATAATTTATTTAATGTGTCCTTTTCAGAATTCTTCAAGGCATTCATAAATGTCTTGTATTCATTAAGGAAGTATATTTAATCCATTTAATTACTATGTAGACTTCATCTTGAGCAGGCGTTGAATAATGGCGGAATTTGAGATAAAGAAGAGAGATCTCCTCGCTAGAATAGGGAGACTGAAGACTAAGAGCGGAGCTGTTGAGACTCCGGCCTTCCTTCCCGTAATAAATATGGCGAAACAGTCAGTGACTCCACGAGAGCTTTGGGAAGAATTCGGTTGCAGAATATTGATAACTAACGCTTACCTCATCAGGAAGCAACGTGCTGAAGAGGCAGTTAAGCTCGGGATCCATTCTTTTCTTGATTTTCCAGGAGTAGTCATGACTGATTCCGGCGCATATCAAATACTCACGTATGGAGACATAGAGGCTAAGCCTGAAGAGATCATTAAGTTTCAAGAGGAAATCGACACCGACATTGCTACAATTCTTGATCTGCCTACTGGATGGGCAGTTTCAAAAAAACATGCGGAGCACACTGTTCAAGAGACTATTAATCGAGCGAGAGACCTCGAAAGATTGAAGAGTCGAAATGATATATTATGGGTCGGACCGATTCAAGGCGGACGATATTTAGATCTAGTCGCCAAATCAGCAAAAGAGATGAGCAGAATCCCATTTGACATACATGCTTTGGGAAGCCCAACGCCCGTTATGGAGCAGTATCTATTTGATGTGCTCGTTGACATGATCTTTGCTGCAAAGATGAATCTGCCTCTTAACCGGCCTTTTCATCTCTTCGGTGCAGGTCACCCAATTATGTTCGCACTTGCAGTTGCGCTGGGATGTGATCTGTTTGACTCTGCAGCCTATAACATATTTGCTCAAGATGACCGTTACCTAACAACCTATGGAACAATACATCTAAAGGAGCTTGAATATCTGCCCTGCTCCTGCCCTGTCTGTCACAAACGAACCTCCAGTGATCTGAAAGAGATGTCTAAAAGTGAACGTGAGGTTGAGTTGACCAGACATAATCTTCATGTATGCCTCGCGGAGATGAGAAGAATTAGGCAGGCGATAATTGAAGGGAGACTATGGGAGCATCTGATAATTAGGGCTCATGGACATCCTTCAATGCTTCAAGCGATCAAACGACTTAAAGATTACGGTGCCTTCATAGAGAGATATAGTCCTTTGGTAAAGAGACGCGGCCTATTCTTCTTTAGCCATATTGATCTTGCAAGACCCGAAGTGATTCGACATAATAGACGATTAAAGGAGAGGTATGTGCCTCCTGAGAATGTAGAGACTCTCATACTATTTCCCTCATTCGGTCCGAGACGAACTTTAAAATTAAAACGTTACAAGAAGATTCTCTCTGATATCTGCAACAAACTTCATGCTAAAGAGAACGGTATTCACGTCTGCTTTTATGTCCCTCCTTTTGGCGTTGTACCCATAGAGATCTGTGATGTCTACCCGCTTTCGCAGTTTGAGATTGCACGTCCAATAGATGCTGAGACGATGAGGCATGTAGCTCAAAGAATCGTGGAATATGTAAAGAGAAGCGGCTACAAAAGAAAAATAATGATTATTGAATCTGGAACATGGCAGGAAGAAACGGCACAGATCTGCCAAGAACTCTTAAGAAAGAGAGGAGAGGTAATAGAGTTCTTAATAGTCTAACCTCATTAAATGATTCTGTCTTCGGAAAACATTAAAATACTGTTGAGAAAATCTCCGGGTAAAAGCTTAGTAAAAAATAGACATGACAATGTTAATTGGGTGAGAGTAAACGTTTATTAGCGTCTAAGAACATTTATAGCAGAAAATCGTATTTAAAACGAAAAACCATGATTCATGTTAATCTTGGATGGTGAGACGAAATTCCGCTAGAGATCACGTTTCTAGGCAGTGCAAGAGAGGTAGGAAGAGCGGCGATATACGTCAAAACCAAGAACACAAGGATTCTTCTGGATTATGGAGTGATGCTTAATCACACTCCAGGATTCCCCATGCATGTTCCGCCTAAAGATGTAGATGCAATAATCGTTACACATAGTCATCTTGATCATTCAGGAGCGGTTCCCATATTTCATATAGGCGAGAGAAAACCAGTCTACGGAACAAGATTGACGTTTAATCTAGCTAACGTTCTCATTAAGGACTTCATCCATCTCTCAGGCTATTACCTTCCCTTCGAGTATCTTGAGCTCCGATCGATGATGAGAAGCCGTAAAGACATTAATTATAGGGAAGAAACCGCTGTTGGAGACATCAAGTTCGAGCTATTAAATTCAGGGCACCTTCCTGGAGGAGCTTCCGTGCTTGTAGAAGCAGCAGGCAAACGTCTCATCTACACCAGCGATTTCAACGCTGTCGAGACAAGGCTTCTGCCACCTGCCGATCTCGACTATGGAGAGATCGACGCGTTAATAATTGAAAGCACGTATGCGGATGAGGATCATACTCCTAGGGGAGAACTTGAAGAAAAGTTTGTTAGAGAAGTTACAGAGGTTGTTGAGTCCGGAGGCACCGTTCTTGTTCCGGCTTTTAGTGTTGGACGTGCGCAGGAAATTGCCTGCATTCTCGCTGCTCATCACTTTGAGTATCCAGTTGTTTTGGATGGAATGGCTAGAGAAGCAAGCAGAATAATGATGGGGCATCTTGACTTCATAAAGGATCCGAAACTCTTTATGGATAGTATTCATCTAGCAAGGTGGATAGAGAGCTGGAGAGAACGAAAAGAGGCATCGAGAAAACCGGGAGTGATTATTTCCCCCGCTGGAATGCTAAAGGGAGGACCGGCCGTTTCATATATACAGACTGTTGGGAAAAAATCGAAGAATGCTATTTTCCTAGTCGGCTATCAGATTCCGGGAACCCCTGGAAGGGAGCTGCTTGATAAGGGACATTGCATGATCGATGGGAAAATACGGAAAGTCAAAGCTAAGATTGGATTCTTTGACTTCTCAAGTCATTCCGGAGCTAAAGAGCTGAAGGAGACTGTGAAGAATTTAAAAGGAGACCCCAAAGTCTATGTTGTGCATGGAGCTGAAGGCAACTGTCCAAAATTCGCAAAGTGGATAAGAGAAAAGATCGGTCTTGAAGCGAAAGCCCCCAATCCGGGAGAATCCTTTATTATTTAACAATGGAGAAATAATAAAGCTATATGGTGAATCCTTGAAAATTCTGATTTTGCCTTTTGAAGTGAAAGAAAAAGAGATATTAAGTAGCATACAGGATGGACTCATAGAGACTTTACCCCAAGCCAGATGTTCCGTTTCGACGGATTCGCTTCCAATCCCTAAGATTGCCTATAACATCTCCAGAAGACAGTATCTTTCATCAGTGTTTCTACGAAATATTTCTGATTATGCCGCAACTAAAGGAAATAGGGAGGAGTTTAACAAAATTCTTGGAGTCACAGACGTCGACCTTTACGCTCCTGGCTTAAACTTCATCTTCGGCGAGGCGCAATTTTTAGGTAAAGCCGCCGTCATCTCGCTATATAGACTTAGACCAGAATTTTACGGTGATCAACCTGATTGGGATCTATTCGTTGAGAGAGCGATAAAAGAAGCGGTGCATGAGATCGGTCATACAATAGGATTGCGTCATTGTCCTAACCCACCGTGCGTTATGCACTTCTCACTCCACATAGGCATAACTGATAGAAAACATAAAGAATTCTGCGGAAAGTGCCGCTTGAAGATTGAAGAGATGCTGAATATGTCTAGAGATCTATAATCTTAAATCTTGAAGGCTAATCCTTTACAGCTTCCTTTACGCACATTAGGAACCTCTCAAGATCCTCCTTCGTATTATAAAAGTGAGGGGAGACTCTTACTCCATTCATCCGAGCAGAAACAACTACCCTCTTTATTTCTAGTTTCTCAACAGTCTCGCGGGGGTTCCGAACCTTAAAGTTTACAATCCCTGAACGATTAATACGGTCTTCAGGCGTCTGAACCTTAAAGTTCTCCTCCTTAAGCCTTTCAATTAGATAATCTGTCAGCTCAA
>Ga0180301_10002439_pt1 | contig 14609 bp, 24 predicted proteins | sample GuaBasSediGuay16_FD_121797 | JGI IMG/M metagenome (GOLD analysis project Ga0180301, IMG submission 121797) | Subseafloor sediment microbial communities from Guaymas Basin, Gulf of California, Mexico - Guay16, Core 4569-2, 12-15 cm | ecosystem: Environmental > Aquatic > Marine > Hydrothermal...
AACAGAATCAAAACGGCTAGGGAGCAGGGCCTAGAGGAAATCGACGTCTACATTGTCGAGATGGACGATAAGGACGCGAGCATAGCCAACATAATGCTGAACGTTGCGAGGGGCCAGCAGGATCCCATAGGCATAGCCGTCGCCATAAAAAAGGCCCTGGACGCCGGCGCAACCATCGAGGAAGTCGCCAAGGCATTCAACCGTACACCCCACTGGGTCAAGTTCATGGTGGGCCTGCTTGAGCTTCCGGAAGAGTATCAGCGGGCCCTAGAGGAAGGCAAGCTTAACGTTAGTCACATCCGCGAGGCCATGCGATTGCCCGACCTCTACGAGGTTGATGCTGCACTGCAGACGGCCATGCGGCTCAACTGGCCCGCAACCGTCCTCAAAAACTACGTGGACAACCGCCTTGAACAATTGCGCCGGCATCAGCAAACCGTAGAAGAAACAGGCGTTGCCACGCCTCCTCCCCCGCCGGAGCCGGAAAAACTAGTCAAGTATGGACAGTGCCTCGTGTGCGGCCGCATGGTTCCAAGAGAACAAATCTACTTGCCTGCCACCTGCAAAGACTGCTATGAGCTCGCCCAATACATAGTGCAAAACGTGGGCACAGGCCAGAAAGCCATGAACTTTCTTTATCAGGCCTTAACCAACTACCAGGCGTTCCTACACTATCAACAACAATTTATGGCGCAGAAACAAATGGAATATAGCGGCTTTAACCCTCAAATGATACAGCAAACAACTACAAGTAGCAATCAACCAACATACACAGTACAGCCTCCTAAACAAAAACAAGACCAAACAGATGAGCAAAATCGATAGTAAAACTTAAATAAAAGGTACGACAATCCACATGATGCATGATAACCCATTTCATTTTTTAAAAACTACACTACTATAATCGCTTTTTACGGTTAACGCCATTCCCCCCTAGGCAACCGCGTAGCTAACGCTGAAACGGGCCTTCGGGGCAGCTCCAACCTTAGTAATCGTAATCTTCACGCGGTTAGGAGGAACCCTAGCCTCCCTAAGCAACGTATATATCTGCGGCACCAAGGTTCCAGCCGTAATATCCCAGTAATGGGGAAACAACGGCTTCTCTTCCTTCGGCACATATACCCTAACCGCCCTAACAACCTTTTCTTTAGGAGCACCAGGCCAACGCGGATGAATCGTCATCTTTCCAAGCTGCCAATCAACCACCGTGAAGCTAATAGTCTCCCCCGGCTTCAATTCAAGAATCTCATAGGGAGGCTCAAGCTCCTTCAACGCTTCTAACTCGGCCAAACCACTTTCACCTCACAACAACAATAAACCCCCCACAAATAAAAACCTAAACAAAACATACCGGTCCCTAAGAGAGCACACTTGAACTTTCGCTGTTTTGTGCGGGGCTGCGCTGCAAAATTACATGTGAGTCGCATATCTATCCTCTCTCCACGTAGGCTCCTGGCGGTCTACGCCTTCGTATGCCGTAGCGCTGCATGTATGGGACTATCCATGGCGGCTGGTATAGTACGACGCGTATGCCTTTTTCGTGCGCCATGGCCCTGTGGTACGGGCTGTCTATGGTTGTGAGCAGAACCTTTTCTATTGGCTTGTCCCAGTGCTCTTTGAACTCGGGCGTGTTTTTGAAGGCGCGTTCATACTCTTCTAGCTGGAGCATTTTCCACCATTCCGGCCTGACCAAAGCTTCTACTATCACGACTTTGTCTGGCAATAGCACTACGGCGTCAGCCTGAAAGGTCCACAGTTTTAATGCTCTTCTTTCTTCTGGTGTGACTGTGCGCTCTAAAAGTTCCTTGCTTACGGCGCCTAGACGCACGTTGGTTCTCCACGTTCCCGCAGGATAATTCTTCATCAACCACTCAAGCAAATACTGCTCATGCACTAAAGTATACCTTCTAGGCATTTAGCTCACACTCACCTCTAACCTTTGTAGCATGTTTAAGTTATCCCATAAGTAATATTTGATGATTTAGTTGAGGCATATATCATCTTTAAATCGCTCCGTTCATGTATTAAGGCGTCCATTAATTTTTTGGCGCCTGGATGTTTAATCTCCCAAATATGCATAACTTCTAACGCCTTCTGTCTTTTCCGACCGTATAGAAATGGGAAAATCCATCTGAGAAAAGCGTAGGCTTTATGCCCAAGTATATACCACGTAAAAACATCTCTTCTTGCGGTAGCGTTTCCCATCTTACGCCCAGCTTTTGCCTGTAGATGTATTTTATATCCAAAATTCCTCTGGAAGGGCAAAAGAAGCTCTATATCTGTATTTTGAATTCTACACTGTAGGTCTAACCATGTATTGCCCTTTCTATTCCGTCGTTTGCTGAGCATAATGTATCCCTCTCCACAGAAAAGACCGCCCATCCAAGCTAACTCTTCTAATGAGCCCTTATAACGCATACCAATCACTCTCTTTTCTTTACAATAAAATAAGATATTTAAAACATTCCCTGTAGAATGTTTGGTGAGGTGAGTGAGTATGGCATTACCGGCTCCACCAGCTGGAATGCCCTCCAAAGCATCCGTCAAAAGAATTCTTAGCCCAGACGAGTGGCGCAAAAAGCAAATTGAAACCCTCAAGGCTGTCGGAGAAGCCAACTACAAAATCGGAATTGCCTCTCCCAAAAAGGACCCGATAGCGGCCGGAATAGCGGCTGAGGACAAGTGGGCTGAGCGAATCAGGAAGGCGATTGAGGAAGAGAGGCGCAAGAAAGGGTTGATGGCAACCAACATTGATGAGTGGTACGCGTATGCTGCGGCCCTCGGTGCTCCAAGGCTTGTTGACGGCGTTGTCAAGCGCGAGAAGGAAGTAGCCGACTTCGTGAATGCATGGCAGCCAATCCTATCCGAGCACGTCTCAAAGATTGATGAGATGCCGGCTGTGACTGACAAGGATATGGAAGAGCGTATGCTGGCTAACCTTAGAGGTCTGAAGGCGCTTAAGGGCGCATGGAGAGGCCGCTAGGCCCTCACCCCCCTTTATTTCCGTTGGAGAGTGAATAAGCATGGTTAGAACAGTCCCATTAGACAAGATAATTGTGCAGGGAACAGACTACAGAACCCATCCCAGAGTAGCCATTAAAATCAACAAGATCGGCACGGACACCACAACGGCCAGCTACATCGAAATCGACGGGAAAACTACAGGTTCAATTATTCAAGACGTTGCGCCTCTGGCGAAAGATAACACCAAGATAAACGGGCCCCTAGACATAAGCAGACTTCCCTTGGTGATTCCGCCCGACACGGACTTCAGCGTTCAGGGAGGCTCCGGCGCCAAGTTCCGCATCATAGGCGTACTCTATCAGCTTGCGCCTGGAGAAGCTGTTCCAGGCGACTTGATGGCAAGGTTCAACGAGCAAGCCAACAAGTACATTCGCTATGTAACCGGCACATATGACTTTGGCGCCGCAACTTCATGGTCGGCTGGAACAGAGGTTGAGCTGTACAGCCTAACGCCGACAACGGTTGAAAAGTACGTCTTCAACGACTTGCTGATGATAGACTATACAGGCTTCACGGCTACTCCCGGAGACATCGCAATCAAATTCTACATCGACAACAACCCGCTAGAATACCTTGAAAGCGACAATCTAACGAGAGGCGTTGACATGCTAAGCATACCTCACCAGGACGACGTAGCCGTAAACGAGCAAGTATTCACGCTTAAAGACTTCCCAATAGAGGTGCTTGGGGACCACACGCTTAAGATTACGGCTGAAAACGTGAGCGGCTCCGCTATATCGTTGTCTTCAGCGGCTATAACGCTGTATGCGGTGGCCGAATACGAGAAGAAGGGCTGAGGTGAGCAGCGATGGCCTTCTACACCTTCAAGCAAATCGAGGTCGGCTCTATAGCCGCCGGCAACACGGCGACCGGAAGCTGGACCGCTGACGACGACTACATAATCCATAAAATCTACATTAAAGAGGCTACTGAAACCGAGATAGGCACAAGATTCCTTAACGTAACCTTAAGAGTTGACAATTACGTGTTTACCAAGGACGAGGTGAGAGCTGAAATCTTCGACGGCTACTATGGCCAGGTGCCGGAACTAAACATAGAATTCGGCAAAGGCAAAACCTTCTATTACAGCATCACGAACGAGCATAGCTCAAGCGCCATCAGTCCTTACATAGTGCTGGAACTGCATAAACCCTAAACTTCCCCCCTTTTTTAGTCTCCCTTCACATGCTGGACGGTTGGAGGTCAAGTAGGATGGATAATATTCATTCAGTTGCCTATGAGCTTACGGCTGCCGCTGGAGAAAGCGGCGAGGCTGTAGCCTACACGGTCACTCCCGGACGCAAATTCATAGTCAATAATGTCCAGTTTGTTTTTCCGGTTGGAAGCGGCTTCGCGCTTAGAGTCTGGATTCAGCGTGGAACAGAAAAAATCATTCCTAAAAGCGGCTACATTGTGGGTGACGGCCACCGCATACCATTATTGGCTAATGTCGAGTTTGAAGGTGGCTCCACAATAGTCGTAGGATACAACAACACAGATGCAACAAACAGCCATAAAGTGCTAGTTATCCTGGAGGGGGTGCTGAAGTAAGCCATGGTTCAGGATTTCATACGCCGCACACTAGAAGAGTACAGGGACGCCAAAGACTACAAGTATGTGAGCTTCAGTGATGACACGTCTGGCACGACGCAGGCTGTTTGGACTCCGGCAAGCGGAAAGGCAGTCCGCCTAGCCTGCCTAATAATAAGCGTTGACGGAGCATGCAAGCTGGAATTCAAGTGGGGAACTGCAACATTTACGCATTTAGAGCTTGAAGCGCGCAGGTCAATGCCGCTTTTTCTTCCCTACGACATTAAAGGCGGCGTGGACGTGGCTTTAAACGCGTATTTGCTTGCTGACTCGGGAACGGTGAACGCTTATATAACGGCTGTAGGCAGCGAAGAATAGGAGGGGCTGAAACGGCGATGAGCGAGTTTGTGCGCATAATTGACCCGTCCGGGAAAACGTTGAGGAATGACCTATACAATAGCCCGCCGGATGTAGCCAGCTACATTATCTTTAAGGATGGAGGCTTAATCAAGGCTAAGAACGGCAGGACTGGACAGATTGAGTTCAGCAGTTCGGATGCGGCGGCGGTGATACAGTATGCGGTAAATAAAGCAGACGGCATTATTTTTATCAGGAATGGAAGTTACGATATTGCATCAATTATAACATTAAGAAATGATACTATAATTGTCGGTGAAGGAAGAAAAACAATACTAAATAATACAAGTGAAGGCTTTATGATTTACATAGACCAGTATACCTCCAACGTTAGAATTAGCAATTTAAAGATTACCTCTGAAACTAGTGTAAATGGAATAGACTGCCACGGTGATAATGTTATATTTGATAATTTATTTCTAGAGAAAATGGCTTATGCGATTTCAATGACAGCGCATGTGTCATGCGCAACTGTGCGGGACTGTTTATTTACAAACGGAGCGGGGTTTTCAACTGCAGGGTCGGATGTTCTGATTTCAAATAACATATTTGATGAAAGTGGTATAGTTACTGTAAGTGGCGGAAACAACATTAACTTCTTATCTAACGTTTTCATCAACTCATTCGGTCGTGTTGATTATCAAGGAGCAATTCATGTAGACGTGGTTGTCACTAACATTAATGGGGTAGTTATAGCCCATAATCTTATACGGTTTACAGAGAATCCTCCACATAAACAACACGGAATAGTTGTAAGTGGCGAAGCAAGAAACACGCGTTCTACAACCAACGTTATAATATGCAACAACATTGTAGACGGCGGAGCCTTCGCTAATTCATTAAAGGGCATTTATCTTCATGGCTACTCTGCAGAATATCTAAACGTAAAAAACGTGTTGGTTGAAGGTAATATTGTAAAAAGAACCACCACCGGGTTTGGAATTGCCAATACTGACACAGCCATGTTTATCAATAACAGATTGTATGATGTGACAAACCCAATTAGTATGGATGATGTAAGTCTAAACATAGTTTTTAAACAAAACACCGGTTACATTACCGAGAACAGTGGAACCGCAATCTTCAGCGGAGACGGAACGACAGACGATTTTAGCATCGGCGCTCATGGCTTGGCCGTCACAGACCCAAACAGGATCGTCGTTAAGGTCTCACCTATAAGCTCGGACGCCATAGCTGCTAGCCCATGCGTGGGCTACGTTGACCCGGCAGACAACACAAAAATAAGAGTCAAATTTGCAAGAGCGCCCGCATCAGGAACGGACAACGTAAAGATAATCTGGGAAGCACAAGCCGCCTCATAAAAGAGGGGCAGTGGGTAAATGCCAGTTTACACGGCTGCAGTGACCGTTCCAGCCAATACGCCTGAAGACATCCCGGTAACCTACGAGTTCAGCGTTGAAGAAGACTACGTCACCAGCATAGACGTATATTTTCCGCCTGGCTGCTGCGGACTGTGCAGGGTCCGCGCCTATTATGGCAGCGAGCAGATTGCTCCCAAGCCGGCTGGAAGCGACTTCAGAGGCGACGGCGCACTAGTCAAAAGTCCGATGAGGTGGCGCATTCCGGAACGGCCGTGTCCCATACGCTTTGAACTGTGGAATCTAGATGACACCTATGAGCATACGCCGATACTATATATTGTGACGGCGGAGGAAGAGGAAGCCAAACCATACAAGGTTTTATCCGACTTCGTGAGTATACTTAAAAAGTTGATGGGGATAAGGTGATGAGCAAGGCTGAAGTTGACCCGCGCGGCTGGCCCGACTACACGTATCCCATGACCATTATAGGCCAGGAGCTGAACGTAGCCATAGACATTGCGGCGCAGTCCCTTCCAACCCTAAACGTTAGCATCGCTGCAAGCGACGTCACGCTAGACGTTAATATAGCCTCCAGCGCCGTCACACTGAACATCAACGTAGAATCTATTTCTGAAGGCGTAGTCTTTAATGTTGCCCAGTCTGGAACCTGGACCGTTAACGCGGCTCAAACTGGAAGTTGGACCATCAATATTGGTGCACCCTTAGATGAAAACGGCTACCTGCAGACGCACATTATGGACAGCGTCCAACTCGATGTTAATATTGCTGCTTCAGCCGCAACTCTTAATGTGAACATTGCTGAAAGCGCGGTCACCCTTAACGTGAACATAGAGTCGATTTCTGAAGGTGTAGTTTTTAATGTTGCCCAGTCCGGAGATTGGACCATAAACGCCGTGCAGAGCGGAAGCTGGAGCATCAATATTGGAAGCGTAACTGAAGGAGTAACGTTTGACGTTAACATAACAGGTTCAACCGCCACGCTTGACGTGAACATAGCCAGTTCAAGTGTAGCCATCAACATAAAGACCGAGACGGGCGCCAACATTGTAATCGACAAGCTGGTGGAAAGCGCCTACACAGAGGAGAGACGCACCATCTCAAACAAAGGCACAACCGCTCTAGGCTATTACCTACCCCACACATACATGACAGGCAAGTACTATCCTAGAGGATGCAGAGGATTCATAAAAAACATAATTGTAACCGCTAGGAATACTGATGCCGCCAGCCATGACGTAAGCGTCTACATTTCACCTCAACCTGGCATGGGAAAACTGGCAGAGGCAACATTTACGATTCCAGGCAACACAGACCCTACAACATTCACCGTTAGCATCAACAGATACTGGAGCTATGACAGCCTATTCGTATGGCTGTACACAGATGCTACTTCAGGCGTAGGCATAGCCTATGATTCTGGAACGCCGTGGGACGCCTATCACAGCTCAGACGGCTTCTCATGGACAGTGCAGACTAGAAGATATTGGATTGACGTAGAGTATTCAGGGCAGACAGTAGGCGACTTGCCTGTAAGCGGAACCTTGAACACGATTAGGTTACCGAACGTTACGACTAGACAGGAAGTTTCAAATGTACCTGTAAATGCTGGAACTGAAGGTACAATAATAACGGTTGATGGTGTAGGCGAACTTGTTAGACTAGCCATAGGCTTGAACCCCCAAACTGATAATGAAGATGTTGAAATACGATTATATTGTGATGGAGAAATTGCATGGGCATTTAATCCGCTTGGTCTATCAATACAGAACTATTCGGCGACTACTCCGGGTGTGCAGCTTCTAAGATATACCGCCGGGGGCGATATAGGCATTCAGGTGCTGCTCCCGTTCAGCTTCAGAAGACAATTTAAAGTAACAGCCCTAAACGGAACGAGCTATACGCAATACTTAAACTGCACAGCAATATTTAACTTAGCTTCATGATATTAAACTTTATAGAGGTAAAATTATGGCTAAGGCAGGATTGCAGATTAGCTTGACCGTGAAGGAAATATATGATAGGCTATGCCCAAAATGCAAGAAGAGGCTGCGTGAACTAATCAAGGAGAAGATAACCGACAACATGGTTAACCAGGTGCTGGCGGAAGACTCATGAGCAGGCGTAGAGAATGCGCCGAAAATAACTGTCCCGCACTGGATAAGATAGATGTGAGGCTCGCAAAGCTTGAAAGGGACCTTTACTGGATTAAAATTTTGATAATAAGCGTTTTCCTACCAATTCAAATTGCGGTGTTAACGCTACTTTTAAATATGCTACGTTAGAAGCCTAAGTATGATGGAAGGCGAAAAGCCATGCTTGAAACTCTAGGTCTCGGCGTAATAATAGGCATTTTATGGGGGGCCTTCGGCTACGCAGTGGCAAAGGTTAAGAACGACGAATCCTTCAGCCCTAGAAAGTTCCTAAAGACGCTTGTGTTGGGAGCCATACTTACAGCTGCAGCTAAGGGCCTAGGCGTACCAGTAACAGAAATAGAAGGCATGACCGTAAGCGGCTTCCTCACCATAATAGTAGACAAGCTCTTCGGCCTAATACTCGAATAAAACTTTAAAGGCCCCGACAACCTTCCCCATTTTTGATGATGAAGCCTTCGCCCCATCCCTTCTCCCAGCTTCCATCTCCTAGATGCTTGAACGGGGCGAACTGAAAAACATACATAAATCATACACCATACACAAACCTTAAATACAACATATTACATGTTATTATGCTTGAGGTGATGGATGTATGCGTTTGACACCTATAAGATGCGATATATGTGGAGAACTTCTATATTTAGAGGAATCCACCGTCTATAAGTTGAAACTAGAGGGACTTTCCAATTGGGTAAAAGATGACAAGTTTGAATTCGACTTGTGCTTTAAATGTAAAGAGGAACTTCTTAGATGGATTAATGAAATGCAGGAAAAAGCGGAGGAATAAGCCATGAAAAAAGTTAGGTTTTCCGTGATGCTAGACAGGAAGCATCTAGACTTCCTCGCGGATATGGTTAGAAGGGGAGAGGTTGAAAGCATGGGGCAGGGCATACGACGCTGCATAAGCTTCTACATGACATATGTTGAAGGAGGAAAGAAGCATGACTAGGTATTTTCATTTATATGCAGACGGAAAACGCATACGAGAAATCAGCTGGGATGAGTACCTGGATACGGTTAGAAGCAATCAAACCTCCCTATACAAAAAGAGACTCATGTGGGTTGGAAAAGACTACATTGGAATAAGTAAGGGCGAGGATTATATAGCCATTTCCTTGAGACAACTTCTTGAAGTATTGAAGGTTTGCGGCGTGATTAAAGATGAGGGTTAAGGTTGAAATTATGCTTAGTGAAGGCAATATGGCTGAAGTCTTAAACATAAAAGTTGATGAGCATACGAACTGGGTGAACTTCACCGACCTGTTAAGGGCCCTTCTAGAGGCGGAAACCCTCATAAAGCAGCTGGTTGAGGAGAGAGCAGAGCATGACAGTTAAGCATGTAGTTGGGAAAATAATTGATATTTTAGCGGAAAGAGGCATAATTGCATCCTGGGAAGCAAACGAACTGTTGAAAGAACTCTACAAGGAGTAACCAGAGGCATGGGGAGTGTCGGCGCAAAAAAGGTGAAAGCCGTTGACGAATGATGTTTTTAAATGTATGCTTTGCGGAAGGGAAACAAAAAATAAGCCGAAAGTTTGGCGTTTCTATTGGCGTAACCAGCTTTTGGAAGAGAAGGTTGGAAGCATCTGTAATAAATGCCTTGAAGGATTAAGGAGGATGAAAGCCGTTGAGTAACGCCGTGAAGCCGTCCAGCCGTAAAAACACGATTATCTGGGACAACGAATTGTTGAAAAGGCTGTGCGACGCAGCCCGCCAATACGGCCTCCGCGAGTACTGGCCCGAATACATGAAACGCGTAATCCGCGAGCTGGCGGAGGCCCTAAACATAGAGCTTCCAAGAAGATAACCCTCCTTCTTTTCCACTGGAAACCACACATCCACCATCACAAATTTTTTATGCTTCGAGTATGTTAAGCAGATGTTGTGCTTGGTGATAAGTAGTGGGTGGTGGTGGGGGGCCTACTCTTTATAAGTGTGTTGTCTGTGGGAAGGCGTTTACTAAGTTGCAGTCGTTGATGGCGCATATGAGGGTTCATCGTGATATTGAGTGGGCTAGGCTTAGTGTTCGTTTGCCTAAGAAGATGGTTGATGATTTTAAGGAGTTGGCTAGGCGTCATAATACTACTACTTGTCAGTTGATTCATTCCATGCTTACGGCGCTTATTGAGGGTGAAAAGCGTGGCGTTGTTCAAATAGGGTCTAGTAACCCTATCATTATTAATTTGGTGAATGTGTTTAATGCGAGGCCTAGGGGTCATGGTAAGTATGATTTTTCGGCGTTGGTTCCAGACGGCCAGACTTGCAGTTTGTGTGATAGGCGGGCTGTTTGGGCCTGCTCTGATGTGTATGGTAAGGAGCTTCTTCTCTGCGATAAGCATGCGTGGCTTAGACATCAGTTTCATTCATTTAGGAGGCTTTAGTATTGCGGGTTCTTGTGTTGAAGCCGGGTAAGGAAACTGTTATTTTGCGGAAGGCTAGGAAGCAGCATGTTTGTCATGAGTGCGGCGGCATTATTCCTAAAGGCGTATATTATATTGAGGACCGCATTAACTATTTGCGGCGTAGGGCCCGTTCTGGAGAGGGCTATAAGTGGTATCATGTTCATAAAGTTTGTTTACTTTGCTGGAAAGGCCCTATTCCGAAAGAAAAACGTGTAAAAAAGAGTTAGATTTTGATTGCTTCTGCTAGCTTTTCTATTGCTTCCTTCGTTTTCTCCTTATATTTCGACTTTGCTTCTTCCGTCATGCCCCATCGCTTCCCTAACTTACTTTCTTAGATTTTTCAGTGAGAATGCGCATTATAGCTATCTGTTTCATAGCTATTTCGTAGTTTTTCACTCCTTTCTTAGTTAGCTTTTTCCCTTTTTTCCGCATTGATTCAACCCATTTCTTTGTCCATGCTTTAGCTAAAACCTTCGCTTTTTCAACATCTTTTTTTGTTAATTCAATCATACTCTATCAACTCGCTTTTCCAGCTTTTCTTAGGTTTTCTAGGTAGATTACTCTTTCGATTTTGTCGTCTCGCATGCCTAGCCTTGCAAGCTCGCTTCTAAAGGTTGACTCGTCTATTATGCCTAGCCTGTAGCTTTCAAGCAGAATTTTGTATTCTTCTTCTCGGGCCTCTCTTTCCGCTAGCATGTCGGCGCGGGCAAGCCAATAGTCCTGTAGTCTTTCAGGCAGTCCGAGATACTGCATTAAATCAATAAATTCTCTTCTCGTTAACCATCCGTCCCTATAATCGTACATGGCTTCTCTTACGACCGACTCTATCTCTGTCCTTAACGCCTTAATCTGCTCCACGCGTACCGCCAAGTCTACATCTTCAGGCGTGTAGCCTTCAAGTTCAGCCCCTTTCCTCAGTTCCTCATCGCTGATAAGCCCATATTCCCATGCGTACCGCAAATCTGTCAAGCTTAGCCGTTTAGGCTCCGGAGCCTTCACTTTGCTGCTTAAATACTGCTTTTGCGCATTCACAATGTCGATTCTAAGGCTGATTTCGTCTTCTGTGTAGCCTAGCTCCTTTAGACGGGCCTTAAAATCGTCCAGTGATATCACGTCTGAGTAGGCCAGCTTCTCCAGTATGGTGGCCAGCCGGCGTTTCTCGTCTGCGGTTTCACGTCCTGTCTGCACAGCTTCCTCTTCGGCTTTTCTGCCCTTGATTATGTATTGTGCCCTGTCCGCGCGGAGGTCTATCTCATTGCTTGAAAATCCTATCTCGGCCATTTTGCGCCGAAACTCTTCCTCGCTGATTTTGCCGGCGCTGTAAAGCGTTTCCAGCGTGGTGGCAAACCGGTTCCGCTCGTCTAGCAGCTCGTTGGCCATGTAGGCGTCTGCAACCGCATCTAAATAGTCTGGATGTATCCCAGTCTTGGCCAGTAAGTCCCTAAACTCGTCCTCTGTGATTTTTCCCCATCTCCACATCCATCGCAGGTCAAGCTTTCCTGGAAGCTCGTAGCTTAGCTCGTTCATGATGTCCAGGTCTGACTTGCTTATTCCCGGCCTCGGCTCCGGCTTATAGTCATGCCAGACAACGTACTTGCGGAACTCTCCCTCTGTTATTATGCCTCTCCACCATGCTTCACGCAGATTCTCAAAGCTTGGCAGTCTCCAGTGGGCCTCCCAATAGTTCTCAGCCCACTCTCTGCTTAATCCCTGCTTGGCAGCCCAATCATAGAACTCATCTGGAGTAATGACCTCTCTAACCACAAACGTGATTAAATCGCTGATGCTTGGAATAACCCACCAGCTCTTAAGCTCTGCGTCTATCCACTTGTCCTCATAGCCGAACCTGGCCAGCACGTCTCTAACATCATCCTCGGATACATAGCCTCTCAAATAATACGTTCTTAAGTCTCCCTCGTCAGGCAAAGCCAATCTGTATTCTTTGCGGAAGAACTGATGCAGGGCCTCCTGTACGCCTTCCTCATGCATTATCTGTAGTGGAGCCCTCAAAATTACATCTAGCCCCATCCACGCTATAATGTTGCCCATAACTTCTTTTGCTCCCCAATCCTTCACAGGATGGCTGGCGTCCACTGCAGTGGCAACACCGAATAAGGTTAACATTATTCCCGCAACTTCAGCCGCTACTGTCCATGCCCACCTATGAAGGGTCGTTATGTCCGCAGGGCTCTTCATGCTTTCTTCCATAATCCTTTTAAGCCTTAACTGTAAACTCTCAACTACTTTCTTTGCAGACTCTAAAGCTTCCTTCTCTGGACTCCCAGGACTAAACCACGCGCTAATTTGGTCATAGAACCCCTTAAATATCCCTTGAAAGAACCCGCCGACATTCTTGGCAAACCAATTAACCGCGCCGCTAATCACATTCCACAGCTGCTGTAGACCGCCCCAAATCCACTCTATAAGTTGCTGTAGGGCCCCGCCTAAGGCGGATGCCACTCCGCTTAGGGCCCCGCTAATCCACTCGCTTATGGTTCCCAATGCGCCGTCAAACATCGTCTTGACGTTGCTTGTAATCCAGTTCCAGCCGTCGCTTAGAGCTCCAACCGGGTCCTTCACGAAATTGCTTAGGCCGTCCCATATCCATTTGCCGGCGCCCTGAATAGCATTCCATACGGGCTCCAAGTAGGGCTTGACGTTGTCCCACAGCCAGTTGAACAGGGGCTTAACAAGCGTATACAGCACCGCGCTTGGAAACATGAAGAACCTAGCCATCACGCTCCAAGGCCAATCCATATCTTTTGTAACGTCGTACGTGATGCTCCACGCTTCATAGCTGAACTTGTATAGGCCGCTGCTAATATTATACCAAAAATCAACAAACGGATTAACCAGATTATCTAATATCCAGCTTGCAGCTGCGTTAACAGCCTCACTAACCCAATTCCATAATCCTTCAAAGAAATTCTGCACTGCGTCTAAGGGCCTTAGCCGGCGGCGGGTTTAGGCCCGCCGCCTATGGCCACCCTGTCATTTACCCGGCTGCCTCCCAACCGTCTTTTTTATCACCTCTTACACGGTTATGGTTGTCGGCTTACGCTTACGCCTTTCATCTATGTCTTTCCGTATCAGTTCACTGCGCTTTTTAAGCCATTCCTCATAGAGTGGGCCTTCCGCCTTTCTGTACTGCTCTGCAAACTCCTCCTCCTTTCCTGGAAACAGGTCGCTTACTGGAACCATGATGGTTGCAGATGGAATATCCGTGGTCTGGTAGCTTACAAACAGCGTGTAGGCTTTCTCGCCCAGCCTAGGCTGCGTCTCAACCAACGTCTCCCGTAGCAGCGTGACTACTTCCTTCTTTTCCTCGCCCGTTGCCTTTCACCTCCGCCAATATTTGGTAGTGTCGGCGCACTCGGAGGCATCAAACCCTCCATTTCTTGGCCGAGCTCGCGGACAGCCTCGCATACTGGACAGTCACAGTCAGTTTCAAAAGCCAACTCTATAATATTGATTATCCGCGTTCTACGCTTCCATTCTTCAAGCCACTTAGGCTTCTTCAAGCCTTTACCAGCCAAACACATCACCGTATTTATGAAAGTCTCATAAACTTAATAAGCCTTATCTGCAATTACAATTGTATGCGGGAAACCGGAGGGAAAATATGATGGGCAAAAAGGTTAAGATTGTCTGTGGGGGATGCGACGGTAAGGGATGGCTTCATGAAATAGAATATAAAACTGGAAAGGTAGTTCGCGTAGTTTGCCCTGTATGTAAAGGG
>Ga0180301_10002440_pt1 | contig 14608 bp, 8 predicted proteins | sample GuaBasSediGuay16_FD_121797 | JGI IMG/M metagenome (GOLD analysis project Ga0180301, IMG submission 121797) | Subseafloor sediment microbial communities from Guaymas Basin, Gulf of California, Mexico - Guay16, Core 4569-2, 12-15 cm | ecosystem: Environmental > Aquatic > Marine > Hydrothermal...
ATGCGGTATCTGCAATATTGCTAGTGATGATTGCGGTAATTCTTTCAAGAGAAATCCTCTAAAAGAGGATTGAAAGTGTCCCCTCTTTTGTCTCAAGCGCTGTCCTACTTGCTCACCTTTCAAGAGAAATCCTCTAAAAGAGGATTGAAAGAAACGAGGTCCTCGTACCATCCCTCGTGGATTGGGTAGCCTTTCAAGAGAAATCCTCTAAAAGAGGATTGAAAGGTGGGTCCTCCGGGCCTCGAAATTCTCCATCGGAGATTGTTCTTTCAAGAGAAATCCTCTAAAAGAGGATTGAAAGCGCAAGCATCCGCAGACTCTCGTATACATCCGCATCCACCCCTTTCAAGAGAAATCCTCTAAAAGAGGATTGAAAGTAGTCGGAGTTACAAGGCTTCACGCCGACTTGGGAGTAAGCTTTCAAGAGAAATCCTCTAAAAGAGGATTGAAAGATGAAAACAACTTCCCCTTCAACTCTTTTTTATGCAACCTTTCAAGAGAAATCCTCTAAAAGAGGATTGAAAGCTTTTTGTCAATCCACTTGAATAGCATCTCCTTTAGCGGACGTATCTTTCAAGAGAAATCCTCTAAAAGAGGATTGAAAGCTGGGAGGCTTGGCTATGGAGTTATAAGCGAAAACGTAACCTTTCAAGAGAAATCCTCTAAAAGAGGATTGAAAGGAACCAATCACGTAATGCTTCCTCCACTTTGTGAAAACTCAGACTTTCAAGAGAAATCCTCTAAAAGAGGATTGAAAGGTCGATGATGCGCTCTTGGGAGGACGTGGCCAACATCCTTTTCTTTCAAGAGAAATCCTCTAAAAGAGGATTGAAAGCACGAGAACAAAAGCAAGTTCAGCAACAAGACGGGAACAACTTTCAAGAGAAATCCTCTAAAAGAGGATTGAAAGCCCGTATCACCGGACAGTCTGCCTCGTAAAGTTCCTCCTCCACTTTCAAGAGAAATCCTCTAAAAGAGGATTGAAAGCACTTCTTGCCCCCGCCAATACTCGGGTTTAACGAACGCCCTTTCAAGAGAAATCCTCTAAAAGAGGATTGAAAGCTATTACGTCGATCATTTTTCACCCTCCGTTTCGACAATAGCCGAAGGTGGGTATTACTTTCAAGAGAAATCCTCTAAAAGAGGATTGAAAGAATTGTAAGCCGTGCTCGCTCTCACGCGAAGCCTCACTTCTTCTTTCAAGAGAAATCCTCTAAAAGAGGATTGAAAGCGTAAAGCGCACAGATCGCGTCTACCGTTCTCAGGATCTGCCTTTCAAGAGAAATCCTCTAAAAGAGGATTGAAAGCGTACTTATCTTGAGGTGGGGTTGAATGGAAAGGAACACACACTTTCAAGAGAAATCCTCTAAAAGAGGATTGAAAGCTGGACTTCGATCTTGATGTTTTCTGCGATTGCCGAAATCACCTTTCAAGAGAAATCCTCTAAAAGAGGATTGAAAGAAGGTTGCTTGTGACGGTCACATTGTTTATGTTGCTGATAAACTCCTTTCAAGAGAAATCCTCTAAAAGAGGATTGAAAGGTGATATTTTGTGTACCATATGGATAGTACGTGAAATCTTCTTTCAAGAGAAATCCTCTAAAAGAGGATTGAAAGCTTTATCACCTTAAATTGCTCAAATATCTGAAAAAGAAGCTCTTTCAAGAGAAATCCTCTAAAAGAGGATTGAAAGTAATTACTCGATTGGGAGTTTGTCGCCGAATGTTTGCTTAACCACTTTCAAGAGAAATCCTCTAAAAGAGGATTGAAAGCGTTATTCTCATCCCCCTCAGCAACGCAAACGCCTCCACCACTTTCAAGAGAAATCCTCTAAAAGAGGATTGAAAGGGTTCCTCTCGGGCGGCGGTGGCACATTCTACAACTTTGAGGCTTTCAAGAGAAATCCTCTAAAAGAGGATTGAAAGCATTCTGCATGAGGGCATACTGTCTGCGCGGTATGTTATTCTTTCAAGAGAAATCCTCTAAAAGAGGATTGAAAGTTTAGGAACTCTCTCAGCAGGAAGAGGATCTCCTCGTCGCTGACTTTCAAGAGAAATCCTCTAAAAGAGGATTGAAAGCATATCCACGAACTGGTGGAACGAATCAATAATCAGCAACGCCTTTCAAGAGAAATCCTCTAAAAGAGGATTGAAAGTATTTTTACGGGATTGGCCTCGCCCGCTGGAATTCTTGCCCGAACCCATCTTTCAAGAGAAATCCTCTAAAAGAGGATTGAAAGCTTTATGATTTTGGCAACTTTCCGATAGATGTTTTCCCTACTTTCAAGAGAAATCCTCTAAAAGAGGATTGAAAGCTTTTCCATCAAGATTCTCTAAGAGAGGAATGTAGTTACTCTTTCAAGAGAAATCCTCTAAAAGAGGATTGAAAGACGACTTCTGGATCGAGGGCAGGAAAAAGAGGCGTAAAAAAATCTTTCAAGAGAAATCCTCTAAAAGAGGATTGAAAGCCGCACACACCTCGCCCCAGACGTTCTCCTCGAACTTCAACTTTCAAGAGAAATCCTCTAAAAGAGGATTGAAAGCTATCGTTTTTCTTTTTTGGTTCCGTCCGGCGAGACCGTCCTTTCAAGAGAAATCCTCTAAAAGAGGATTGAAAGACCAGATATCCACGCTCCTCGTGAGGGACGACGCCTACGACGACTTTCAAGAGAAATCCTCTAAAAGAGGATTGAAAGAACTTTCTCCTCAGCCTGCCCCAATTGTCCTGTAGGATCTCTTTCAAGAGAAATCCTCTAAAAGAGGATTGAAAGAAGAATTCGGTGATTGCCTTCCAATACTGTGGTCTTAGGGATCTTTCAAGAGAAATCCTCTAAAAGAGGATTGAAAGGCGCACTCCCCCCTGCGCGTGCACCCTGCCGCTCCTCTCAACTTTCAAGAGAAATCCTCTAAAAGAGGATTGAAAGATTTTATCGGCAAAAGATCCTGTTATCTTCGTTCTCTGTTCTTCTTTCAAGAGAAATCCTCTAAAAGAGGATTGAAAGTCCGGGGCCTGTGGACGCGTACCGGAACTCTCGTCCCCTTGCTTTCAAGAGAAATCCTCTAAAAGAGGATTGAAAGCTTGCGGCGCTCGGGCGCCCTCCACACGCCGCAGATGTCGACTTTCAAGAGAAATCCTCTAAAAGAGGATTGAAAGGAAGATTACTACAAGACGCCCGCACATCCTATCTATTTCCTTTCAAGAGAAATCCTCTAAAAGAGGATTGAAAGAACTTGGTGGTGTTGAGGCTGAGGAGGTAGCGGTTCCCCCGCTTTCAAGAGAAATCCTCTAAAAGAGGATTGAAAGTCTGCTTGATGGTTTTGTCGATCATGGCATCCCAGTCGACCCTTTCAAGAGAAATCCTCTAAAAGAGGATTGAAAGTGACCATCAGGTGGGGGTAGAGGGTCAGGCGCATCAGCCCACTTTCAAGAGAAATCCTCTAAAAGAGGATTGAAAGTTTCGGGAGCCTTCGTGGTTGCCTGTTGCGGGGTTTCGGGCTTTCAAGAGAAATCCTCTAAAAGAGGATTGAAAGTTTCAACTTCGACGGCATGTATTATTTTGCGAATTCGAACTTCTTTCAAGAGAAATCCTCTAAAAGAGGATTGAAAGCTGCATGGCAGAACAACAGGGAGGCACATGAGATTCAAGCAATTCTTTCAAGAGAAATCCTCTAAAAGAGGATTGAAAGTCGTAACTTTGTAATCTCGATTTGTCTCAATAGTTGCTCCGCTTTCAAGAGAAATCCTCTAAAAGAGGATTGAAAGATTTTTCTTGGTGAAGAAGGGGCAGTACTGGGCTTCCCAGCCGCTTTCAAGAGAAATCCTCTAAAAGAGGATTGAAAGCTGGGAGGCCAAATAATCTCCACTCCGATGTACGATAGCCTTTCAAGAGAAATCCTCTAAAAGAGGATTGAAAGCTCGGTAACACTAAATACTATTGCTCGGAATTGGCCTCTCCTTTCAAGAGAAATCCTCTAAAAGAGGATTGAAAGTCGCTAACTTCTGCTTCCGTTGCAACCTGAACTTCGTATCTTTCAAGAGAAATCCTCTAAAAGAGGATTGAAAGAGTCTCCGTACTTGACGTAGCGCATCGTAGATAGTATCGCCTCCTTTCAAGAGAAATCCTCTAAAAGAGGATTGAAAGATCTGGAGGCCATCGCCAAGAAAATAATCCTCTCCGGCAAGTCTTTCAAGAGAAATCCTCTAAAAGAGGATTGAAAGCTCAAAGGATGTCACATATGTGACGTAGATGTGGGGGGAAAGACTTTCAAGAGAAATCCTCTAAAAGAGGATTGAAAGTATTGTCCATCGTACACTTGATATCCTTGAACGCGACACGACTTTCAAGAGAAATCCTCTAAAAGAGGATTGAAAGTAGGAACGGAGATCCTATTCATGCACTTAAAAAAGTAGCACCTCTTTCAAGAGAAATCCTCTAAAAGAGGATTGAAAGTCACGATCCACGACATCAACCGCAAGGACACTTACGCCGTCTTTCAAGAGAAATCCTCTAAAAGAGGATTGAAAGTATGTTAGAGGTCGGCAAATTGAGTATCAAGCAAAGTACAAGATGTCTTTCAAGAGAAATCCTCTAAAAGAGGATTGAAAGCTATTGTCGAATCCATCGGCATCAATCACCACCCCACATAGATCTTTCAAGAGAAATCCTCTAAAAGAGGATTGAAAGACGTTATCCTTTTCCGCACATATGTGACGCAACTTGGGGGTTCTTTCAAGAGAAATCCTCTAAAAGAGGATTGAAAGTGCATTTGTCACATATGTGACGTTACGTTTTTCTTTTTCCCTCTTTCAAGAGAAATCCTCTAAAAGAGGATTGAAAGCATTTATTTATTGTATCAGCAAGGCAAGATTTCTTGGTCCTTCTTTCAAGAGAAATCCTCTAAAAGAGGATTGAAAGGAGTTCCCGTTACTGAGGAAGGATGGCAAGAGTATGAAAATCTTTCAAGAGAAATCCTCTAAAAGAGGATTGAAAGTCCGGCGCAGACCGGGCGGCACGGAGGCGGACTCCCATGGTGCTTTCAAGAGAAATCCTCTAAAAGAGGATTGAAAGGCGAACTGGGACGCTTCGAGCACAGCCTCCTCATCGGACTTTCAAGAGAAATCCTCTAAAAGAGGATTGAAAGTGGTCTGCAGAACGATTTTCTTCTCTCCTCCGGCGAACTGGGACGCTTTCAAGAGAAATCCTCTAAAAGAGGATTGAAAGCTGGCAGTGGGGCTTACTTTTTGTGGTGCTGGGTTGTGCTCTTTCAAGAGAAATCCTCTAAAAGAGGATTGAAAGTTGGTGCAATTGCAACCCCAGCCTTCTGCGCCGCCTTCTGCTTCTTTCAAGAGAAATCCTCTAAAAGAGGATTGAAAGGCTGCTGTGCCTAGCCTACGCAGTCTACGTGAACGTGAGAAGATGCTTTCAAGAGAAATCCTCTAAAAGAGGATTGAAAGACTCCCCCTCTCCGAGGTGCAGAAGGATCTCGTGGGCGACTTTCAAGAGAAATCCTCTAAAAGAGGATTGAAAGGAATGAAACTCTGTGGTGCTTTTAGGTTAACTGGAATGTCTTTCAAGAGAAATCCTCTAAAAGAGGATTGAAAGATTAGACTATCCAGTTAGTGGAGACTACCCAGACTACAATACTTTCAAGAGAAATCCTCTAAAAGAGGATTGAAAGCAGACTACATAATCTTCGGGGAGGACACGGACGGCGACGGAGTGACTTTCAAGAGAAATCCTCTAAAAGAGGATTGAAAGGATAATTCTTATGGAGAAGTCCGTCGCGGACGCGCTCTTATCTTTCAAGAGAAATCCTCTAAAAGAGGATTGAAAGCAGAAACGTGTTCGAGAAGATAAACGAAAAGCCGTCGAGAATCTTTCAAGAGAAATCCTCTAAAAGAGGATTGAAAGAATTTTTTCAGATAGTGAAACAACATATCGCAAATATGTGACCCTTTCAAGAGAAATCCTCTAAAAGAGGATTGAAAGGAGTTGTGATACGTGCGAAGTTTGTGATACGTGTCAGAGTTGTCTTTCAAGAGAAATCCTCTAAAAGAGGATTGAAAGTATTAGTAGTTCTATCCGTGTTTGTGGCAATTTCCTAGATATCTTTCAAGAGAAATCCTCTAAAAGAGGATTGAAAGCATAAGGGTACGGAGAATTATTGCAAACATCACGCAGATAAACTTTCAAGAGAAATCCTCTAAAAGAGGATTGAAAGGAAATTCGATTTTATTGTTCTAATGGGAACCGACACCGAGACTTTCAAGAGAAATCCTCTAAAAGAGGATTGAAAGAGGAGTTGTAAAATACGACGTCATGAGCAAGAGGACGTGGCCTTTCAAGAGAAATCCTCTAAAAGAGGATTGAAAGATGGCCGTCGTGAGGAGACCGTACTCAACCGGGCTTGCCCAGCTTTCAAGAGAAATCCTCTAAAAGAGGATTGAAAGCCCAGAGCCGGGTGCACGATCGCCGCCGCTAGAACGATGACTTTCAAGAGAAATCCTCTAAAAGAGGATTGAAAGGAGGACTTCTCCTTCACTGAAAGCCCGAACTTCGTGATAACTTTCAAGAGAAATCCTCTAAAAGAGGATTGAAAGTGCTCTCCACCGCCCTTATACTGAAGGTTTCAGCGGTTGAGTTTCTTTCAAGAGAAATCCTCTAAAAGAGGATTGAAAGTCAGCTCCTCGATCTCGATTGCGCCGAGCCCGCCGATCAGCCTTTCAAGAGAAATCCTCTAAAAGAGGATTGAAAGAGAAGGAGCGGAGAACGATGCATTGCCTAGTAGGGAGAAGGCTTTCAAGAGAAATCCTCTAAAAGAGGATTGAAAGGTTTATTCCTAAATCCGCCTTGAGGAGAGAACGGAACTTTCTTTCAAGAGAAATCCTCTAAAAGAGGATTGAAAGCTTTCAACCTTTCCACGGACTCCTTTCCTTTCTTCTCACTTTCAAGAGAAATCCTCTAAAAGAGGATTGAAAGTCGGGGTGGAGAAGAGGCGGTACGCCTCGGGCGCGTGTTTCTTCTTTCAAGAGAAATCCTCTAAAAGAGGATTGAAAGGGGAGGCTCTTCTACTCCGAGGTTCGGGGGAACGACAACGTCTTTCAAGAGAAATCCTCTAAAAGAGGATTGAAAGGGTTTCACCTAATGTTTATATTGTCGGACAGCGACAGATGCTTTCAAGAGAAATCCTCTAAAAGAGGATTGAAAGCGTACATCTGGTGCCGCCATATTGCCTCGACCGAGTGCAGTCGTCTTTCAAGAGAAATCCTCTAAAAGAGGATTGAAAGTCGTCGGATTTTCAAAAGTTATGCCCAAACCGTCGTCTTTGCTTTCAAGAGAAATCCTCTAAAAGAGGATTGAAAGGTGAACCAGTAGTAGCACATTGAAGGGGGACAGACGGATCTTTCAAGAGAAATCCTCTAAAAGAGGATTGAAAGTTTCCCGCATCCCATGCAGTACGCATCAATCACGTCGTACTCTTTCAAGAGAAATCCTCTAAAAGAGGATTGAAAGGCCGTCCCTGATCATTTTCCTGCACGCGCACCATATTCTCTCCCTTTCAAGAGAAATCCTCTAAAAGAGGATTGAAAGGATTTGTACTTCACGGACGGCCCAATCAGTATGTCGTCCCCTTTCAAGAGAAATCCTCTAAAAGAGGATTGAAAGGTTGCCTCGTCTCGTCCAGCTTCTTTAGTTCCCCCGAATCGCTTTCAAGAGAAATCCTCTAAAAGAGGATTGAAAGAGATGCGATAGTGAGGGTCACCCCGACCACACTGGACGACAGCTTTCAAGAGAAATCCTCTAAAAGAGGATTGAAAGATCAATGATCTCCAAGCATACTTTCGAAGTACTCTGTAAACTTTCAAGAGAAATCCTCTAAAAGAGGATTGAAAGGATGGTGCTGTGATATTCGCTATAACACCACTATAAGCAAGTCTTTCAAGAGAAATCCTCTAAAAGAGGATTGAAAGCTATCACATCCTTTTTCAAATCGCAAGCTACAATATCGAGTTCTTTCAAGAGAAATCCTCTAAAAGAGGATTGAAAGACGAGGTCGCCGCCTTTTCTACACATTTCTTTACACCTACTTTCAAGAGAAATCCTCTAAAAGAGGATTGAAAGCTTTAGCTTCCTCGTCTCCCTCTAAAATTCTCAGCAATAACTTTCAAGAGAAATCCTCTAAAAGAGGATTGAAAGGATAAAACAAGAAAGCGTGAGCTTTGCTCTATACGCATATCCTTTCAAGAGAAATCCTCTAAAAGAGGATTGAAAGTCAGCTTCGGCATCGACTTCACCAAAGCGGTTGGCGACTTTCTTTCAAGAGAAATCCTCTAAAAGAGGATTGAAAGTCACTCCAAATCTCATCTTCGCTTTCATCTTCGAGTGTAATGTGCTTTCAAGAGAAATCCTCTAAAAGAGGATTGAAAGTTGTAGTGCCTCTAAATAGTACTCCGGTATTTTAACCGATCTTTCAAGAGAAATCCTCTAAAAGAGGATTGAAAGTCTCTAGAGTGGAGCCGGTGAACTTCTGTGCCTTCTTCCACCTTTCAAGAGAAATCCTCTAAAAGAGGATTGAAAGTATCCCGAGAGAGCCGGTCACAACCCCAAGAATCAGGTTGACTATCTTTCAAGAGAAATCCTCTAAAAGAGGATTGAAAGCAAGAACTTTGAGCAACTTAAACCTGCGACCGTACAAGTCTTTCAAGAGAAATCCTCTAAAAGAGGATTGAAAGCTTCACCATAACTTCCAAATCGAAATCGAGTATCGGCTCCACACTTTCAAGAGAAATCCTCTAAAAGAGGATTGAAAGTTGTCAGCTCCACTGATCCGCTTGTGCTCGCACTATACTCAGCAATCTTTCAAGAGAAATCCTCTAAAAGAGGATTGAAAGAAGTGCTACGAGGGTACCAAAGACTCAAGAGTGAGCTGAACTTTCAAGAGAAATCCTCTAAAAGAGGATTGAAAGGCATATACCAGCATTGAGGCATCACCTTTATAAATACCCAAGCTTTCAAGAGAAATCCTCTAAAAGAGGATTGAAAGTTCTGATCGAAGGCATATGTGCATTCGCCTTGATATTTGTCTTTCAAGAGAAATCCTCTAAAAGAGGATTGAAAGGATAGTGTGTTTGGTATCCTGTCAAGGCTCAGCGTGCCGCTCCTTTCAAGAGAAATCCTCTAAAAGAGGATTGAAAGTCGATATTCCCAACGCACCGAGAGTCCTCATAAGTATGTACTTTCAAGAGAAATCCTCTAAAAGAGGATTGAAAGGCTGATACGTGAGCGCCGAGTCATCGAAATCCAGCAGTCGCTTTCAAGAGAAATCCTCTAAAAGAGGATTGAAAGCACAGCTCTCTCGCATGGCTTGAATTCTTGCTGGAACGCGAGTCTTTCAAGAGAAATCCTCTAAAAGAGGATTGAAAGGATACTTCTCCGAGTTGAGCCATACCCCGCGGTCGGTATCGACTTTCAAGAGAAATCCTCTAAAAGAGGATTGAAAGTCCAGCAGATCGTGGAGCGGTACGTTGTTCTTCTTAAAGATTTCAAGAGAAATCCTCTAAAAGAGGATTGAAAGGCATCGCGCGATGCGGGGCGGGATCTTTGAGAAAAAAGGTCTTTCAAGAGAAATCCTCTAAAAGAGGATTGAAAGCTTTCGTAGGCGTTTCCAGTGCATGTGCGGCCTGAATTCGTCTTTCAAGAGAAATCCTCTAAAAGAGGATTGAAAGCTCAAACCTTTGGCCTACACGTGCTCGAAAGGTAGCAAAACTTTCAAGAGAAATCCTCTAAAAGAGGATTGAAAGTATGCGGGAGACAAGGTTCACGTCGTCCCTGAGAAGGGTCCTTTCAAGAGAAATCCTCTAAAAGAGGATTGAAAGGCACTATTGGCGTCTCCGCCAAAGAAAACGCATCCATGTTCTTTCAAGAGAAATCCTCTAAAAGAGGATTGAAAGTGGAAATCGTACACGCCGGAACCGAGGATTAAGAGTTCTCCTTTCAAGAGAAATCCTCTAAAAGAGGATTGAAAGCACTCTGATAAAGGGGGCTGATGGAAGAGTTTCATTCTTCCTTTCAAGAGAAATCCTCTAAAAGAGGATTGAAAGGTCGTTTATGAACTTCCCGATCTTCCTCAGAGGCCATACTTTCAAGAGAAATCCTCTAAAAGAGGATTGAAAGCTGCTATAGTTTCCGATGAGGCCATCGGGCACCACTACGACTTTCAAGAGAAATCCTCTAAAAGAGGATTGAAAGAGGAGTAGGTGGTGCTCGTGGCTTACAGGAAGGGCTACCTCTTTCAAGAGAAATCCTCTAAAAGAGGATTGAAAGACTATGGCGATACGACGGGACGGGAGACTCGAAATTTCAACTTTCAAGAGAAATCCTCTAAAAGAGGATTGAAAGCTCCACCATCCCAAGTTTCATAGTGCACTCCACACACTATCTTTCAAGAGAAATCCTCTAAAAGAGGATTGAAAGTATTCACAATTGCATTTACGGTATCGCTTATTCCAGAGAAAAACTTTCAAGAGAAATCCTCTAAAAGAGGATTGAAAGTTTGTTTTAACTCTCTGAGAAACTTCTCTTTTGTTTTTGGGACTTTCAAGAGAAATCCTCTAAAAGAGGATTGAAAGCCCTTTTCAGCTCGCCGTACCTGGTATCGACGTAAACGTTCTTTCAAGAGAAATCCTCTAAAAGAGGATTGAAAGAGCGGGCCGTCCTTCCCATCTCCCCCGCATACACATGTAGGAAAGGTAGCAAACTTTCAAGAGAAATCCTCTAAAAGAGGATTGAAAGGTAAAGGGGTTTAAAAATGCCTTAAGGGGACGACGTTAGAAACTTTCAAGAGAAATCCTCTAAAAGAGGATTGAAAGTCCTGAGCGTCTTTCTCTCAACCTCTATGCCCATGGCCTCCCTTTCAAGAGAAATCCTCTAAAAGAGGATTGAAAGCCGAGTTCGAGAGGTACAGGGTGGCGTGGAGGGAGGTAATCTTTCAAGAGAAATCCTCTAAAAGAGGATTGAAAGTGAAACATCAACAAAGGCCTTCAATGGCCGCCTACACATGTCTTTCAAGAGAAATCCTCTAAAAGAGGATTGAAAGCTCGCTGACCGCTTGGGTCATATGACCATATGTGCATTATATCTTTCAAGAGAAATCCTCTAAAAGAGGATTGAAAGTTATGTCGTTCCCGTTCACCCGCAGGTCTCCGCCGATCGTCCTTTCAAGAGAAATCCTCTAAAAGAGGATTGAAAGAAGAGATGATGATCTGGAAACTCACCAACTACCTTCACTTTACTTTCAAGAGAAATCCTCTAAAAGAGGATTGAAAGCTGTGGTGCAAAATTTTCAAATCCCTCGAACCCCGTCTCGAACTTTCAAGAGAAATCCTCTAAAAGAGGATTGAAAGATCGATAATCTACCACACGCTCGCAATGAAGATAGCAAAACTTTCAAGAGAAATCCTCTAAAAGAGGATTGAAAGAGTGACTGTGTGATCGTAACGCGCGTCGGGCGCCCATCCCTCTTTCAAGAGAAATCCTCTAAAAGAGGATTGAAAGGGGATACGCCATTGCGGGGAACCTAGTGACGGCGGAGACGGCTTTCAAGAGAAATCCTCTAAAAGAGGATTGAAAGTCTGTTTTGAAGCTTAGGATCAGAACGTTTATAGCGATCTTTCAAGAGAAATCCTCTAAAAGAGGATTGAAAGGAGATAGCGGCGTTTGCGGAGAGCGTCACGAACTACATATCCTTTCAAGAGAAATCCTCTAAAAGAGGATTGAAAGTGTGAAAATTCCGCACGCCCCCTTATAACCGCACGTGTCCCGGCGCTTTCAAGAGAAATCCTCTAAAAGAGGATTGAAAGCCCCTGCTCCCTCCCCCGAAGAGGAAGAGCCGGGGGAGGCTTTCAAGAGAAATCCTCTAAAAGAGGATTGAAAGGCGATTCCCCACGTCAGAATGTCGAGCTTCACGGTTATGCTCCTTTCAAGAGAAATCCTCTAAAAGAGGATTGAAAGTTGGGCCGGAGCGTCCCCTCATCCACCCTGTACCACACGGGGCCTTTCAAGAGAAATCCTCTAAAAGAGGATTGAAAGGATTTTGTCAAACAGCGGCACCACGTTCTCCGAAATCCAGGCTTTCAAGAGAAATCCTCTAAAAGAGGATTGAAAGGGGATGGTACTGTATTTTCCGCCTAACGACCGAGATCGGCCTCTTTCAAGAGAAATCCTCTAAAAGAGGATTGAAAGTCACTCTGGCCCTGTAGTCGTCGAGGTTGTCCAGCACGTCGCTTTCAAGAGAAATCCTCTAAAAGAGGATTGAAAGCCAGAAGGCGGTGCACCTTCTCGGCGAAGTCGTCCCACTTTCAAGAGAAATCCTCTAAAAGAGGATTGAAAGCGGGTTTCGGCTGCGGGTTCGCGGGCCCAAATTGGGACCGTTGGTCCTTTCAAGAGAAATCCTCTAAAAGAGGATTGAAAGCACATAAAGGTCGGTTGGATCATTGCGAACACCACGAACCTTTCAAGAGAAATCCTCTAAAAGAGGATTGAAAGCGACATGACGCTGAAAGCGGATCTCGTGATGGTCACCTCGCTTTCAAGAGAAATCCTCTAAAAGAGGATTGAAAGTAAAGCTACTGTTGAGTGGTTCCAAGAGAACCTTTGGAGGTCTTTCAAGAGAAATCCTCTAAAAGAGGATTGAAAGTCTCCTTCAAGAAATCAATCAGCTCCTGCGTCCTCTTGTCAACTTTCAAGAGAAATCCTCTAAAAGAGGATTGAAAGCAAGATGTATTTTTCAATGCATTGAAAAAAGCACTTAAGGCAAGACTTTCAAGAGAAATCCTCTAAAAGAGGATTGAAAGCGCCGAAGGGGGTTATCTCGTCCACGCCCCTCCTGTTGGCCCTTTCAAGAGAAATCCTCTAAAAGAGGATTGAAAGTTTGAAAATTCGATCTCGATCATGTTACCAGAATATGGGATCTTTCAAGAGAAATCCTCTAAAAGAGGATTGAAAGGCTGAACGAGTACCACGACCGGGACGTGGACGCGATAAACACTTTCAAGAGAAATCCTCTAAAAGAGGATTGAAAGTTTCTCCCGTCATTTTGCAGTAGGGGACGAGTACGTCTCCTTTCAAGAGAAATCCTCTAAAAGAGGATTGAAAGCCACAACTTGAGCCAGTACAGCAGGTCGAACAGTACGGCTTTCAAGAGAAATCCTCTAAAAGAGGATTGAAAGCGTATACTTCGAGATACCCGTCGTGAATCGCGAAGACGGACTTTCAAGAGAAATCCTCTAAAAGAGGATTGAAAGCTTGTTCTCGAACTTGTTGAGGTTCACTTCGATGTAGAGCGGTCTTTCAAGAGAAATCCTCTAAAAGAGGATTGAAAGCTCATCACTCATCCGAACACCTCCCCCGCGACCACTTCCATCCTTTCAAGAGAAATCCTCTAAAAGAGGATTGAAAGGCTTATCGGTAGCGGTCGGTGTACGGGTTTCTTTCTTCCACTTTCAAGAGAAATCCTCTAAAAGAGGATTGAAAGGTATTTCCCTCTTAATCAGTTTCTCCCACTGCCTTGGGTGTCTTTCAAGAGAAATCCTCTAAAAGAGGATTGAAAGCCCTTCCCTTATGGCACGCCTTATCTCATCTTCTGACGCCCCCCTTTCAAGAGAAATCCTCTAAAAGAGGATTGAAAGTGATATCAGTTCGTCGAGCACTTCGCCGACGCCGAGATCCTCTTTCAAGAGAAATCCTCTAAAAGAGGATTGAAAGTCCCTTGTCAGAACCTCTGTTTCGTGATCATAACAATTCGCTACTTTCAAGAGAAATCCTCTAAAAGAGGATTGAAAGATTCCTGAGAGATTTCCGTGATCTCATAATAAGTCTTGAGGAGATCTTTCAAGAGAAATCCTCTAAAAGAGGATTGAAAGCTGAAGTAGTCGCGGGAGGGCCATCCCCGTCACCAGAACCTTTCAAGAGAAATCCTCTAAAAGAGGATTGAAAGTAACGAGCAAGTGCCCGACCAAATTGGCCCCAACGAACCTTTCAAGAGAAATCCTCTAAAAGAGGATTGAAAGGATAGGGACATCCCTCTGGTTCACCGAGGAGGTCCATCCACTTTCAAGAGAAATCCTCTAAAAGAGGATTGAAAGCGATAGAATTCTGACCTCGAAGGTTTAATTCATCCTCAAATCCTTTCAAGAGAAATCCTCTAAAAGAGGATTGAAAGTTCGATCTTCGAACCGTTCATGGACACGCTTGGAAGGGGCTTTCAAGAGAAATCCTCTAAAAGAGGATTGAAAGGATAGTTTCAAGATCCCTGCCACTGAGGTATGTACCCACCCCTTTCAAGAGAAATCCTCTAAAAGAGGATTGAAAGCGTTCATCTCAAGCATCCACATAACGCAATACTTCAGGATCTTTCAAGAGAAATCCTCTAAAAGAGGATTGAAAGTATCGAGATCCGTGTCTATCGTAATGCGACTGAGCGTCCTGTCTTTCAAGAGAAATCCTCTAAAAGAGGATTGAAAGCTCATATCCTGCTTTTCTCTCTTCTCTCTCGCCCCTCCTTTTTCTTTCAAGAGAAATCCTCTAAAAGAGGATTGAAAGCTCACCCGAA
>Ga0180301_10002442_pt1 | contig 14604 bp, 15 predicted proteins | sample GuaBasSediGuay16_FD_121797 | JGI IMG/M metagenome (GOLD analysis project Ga0180301, IMG submission 121797) | Subseafloor sediment microbial communities from Guaymas Basin, Gulf of California, Mexico - Guay16, Core 4569-2, 12-15 cm | ecosystem: Environmental > Aquatic > Marine > Hydrothermal...
GCCACAAGGATTGCGCTGCGTTCCTGAGGGGAATGGACAAGAAAAAGCTCTCAGATGGCGCGGACCTGATATCGGCTGCTGTGACGCTGAAAGGCAAGGAGGGAGCCAAACGCTCCCTCAAGATCATGCTGAGAGAAGATAGGATAGAAGGGCTCCTTAAAAGGAAGACCCTTGCGATATGGAAGCACTTCGTGGATGATGAGATAAAGCGGATATTAGGGCTCTACAAGACTGAGAAGGAGGAGTACCCAGAAAAGAACCTCACCATGTTCAGGATAAAAAGCAGCCTCAACATATCATCAGTTATATCGACCATACTGTCCGAGAGGAACCCGAAGAAGATAATAGTGATATACAAGCTCTCGTCCGGTGCATGGAAAGCATCTCTGCGATTGCAGGACGGACGGACAGACCTTGGCACGCTCGCAAAGAAGTGCACGAAGGGTATTGGTTCTGGGGGCGGCCACAGGCAAGCAGCCGGTGCAAGGGTCAACAACTGGACCAAGTTCAAGAAGAGGCTTTTGGAGTCTCTTTGAGAGGATATTTATTTCCCGGCTTCGCGGCATGTTCCGGCGGGCCGACATCTTCTATCATCTCCTTTATGGGCCTGGAATGATAGAAGGGCATGCTCCCCAAATCAAGCATGTCCTCGTTTATCCTCGCCTTCCCTGTGCCGTCCATCTCGTACATGATGCCTTCCTGGTCAGGGTCAAAGAACAGCAGCTTGCATCCCGGCTTGAAGTCATCAAGCCAGAACTTGCCCACTTCATCCCTTTCAATGGTCTGGGGGGTAACGTATCCCGCCAGCTTCCATTTCTGGCCGTTAACGGCATTGCCGTACTTGCTGACGAGCATACCGTCATCATCCACGAAGAGTTCCCTGCCGTCGTCTGTCACATATTTCGTGGCCATAAGAAAGATATGTCAGTAAGTTTTTTATGTGATTACGCGGGCTTCAGGACAAAAAGCATGTGGTCCTTCTCGTACGGGTCCAGCCTCACCTTCTCCACGACATCAAAATGCCCGGAGAGCTTCTTCTCTTCGCGCCTGTATATGGCATCCGGGGCCTTGGTGACGTCTATGCTCCTGGATTTGAGGGACAGCATAGCGAAGCCGTCGGGCTTCAGGAACCTCTTGCAGTTGCGTATCAGTATCTCCGACTGGTCGTCTGTCGCAACGTCCTGGAACACCACATCGGACTGCTCCACCCAAGGGTAATCTTCAGGCTTTCTGGCGTTCGCGAGTATGGGTATCATGTTGCCCCTCTTCTCTGCCACCGGGTTCAGCTCCCTGAACGTACGCTGGGATATCTCCACGCCGTATATCAGGCCCCGGCCGCCGACTATGTCAGAGAAATGGGAAGCGGTCTGGCCGCTGGCTATGCCCAGGTAGAGCACCGTCATCCCGGGCTTCAGGGGGAAGTTCTTGAGGCCGTTCGCTATGGCCGCAGCCGGCTTGGAGTGGTTCGGGTCCCATACCCTGTACTCCTTGCCTCCTGCATTGACGAGCTGCTCGCTGTAGCTCCTGCTACCCGGTACCAGGTTCCTTGTCATTAACCTGCCACCATCACGCCAGACTCCGGGGAATATCTCTCTCATACTCACCATAATGTATCGCGTAATTATATGTTTTTCACAATACAAATCAATTTAAATACGCTCAACATAGTTTTAACCCCATAAATCCCACGATGCCCACGTTTGATGGGGGGCGGGTGGGAATATGGAAATTCCGATATGCCAGATATGCAAAGAGCCGATAAACAACTTCGTCTGCTTAGAGTGCTTGGCAAAGGATATAAGCACATGGCTTCCGCCCGGGCTTTCAGACCGGTTCACGAAGTTCAATGATTGGTTTTTGGACACGTTCAAGCACATGCCGCACACAGTGACAAGGCACCACATAGTCTGCGACTTGAGGGGCAAAGGGAGCGTATGCCTATACTGCTACGTTAACGAGGTGTTCCAGTGGTTGATGGGGGAGGATAAGCCTGTCGCAAGGCGTTTCAGGAAGCTGTTCTCATTCGGCATGAGGAAGGGGGATTTCAAGCAGATAATAAAGTCTCACGCAAAGCCTATAAGCGAGGTGGAAGAAATGGAAAAAGAAGAGGGCATATGTGACGAATGCGGGGAATACTCCGACGAGCTGCACATACTCAACGGAAGATGGGTATGCAGAGTGTGTTGGGGTGTTTGACATGGAAAAGAAAAAAAAGGAAAAGTGGAAATGGAAGGACTTCGATTGGCATGACCCGGATGACTGGGACTGCAACTATTGATGGTAGCATGAAGGTGAAGAAGGAAGCTGGTTGGAAGGACTTCAAGTCAGAATACGGGATTATTAGCAGATGCTATATTTCAGCCCCGATAGCGCTCTTCAGGCTCCTCATCTTCTTCTTGTATCTCCGAAGCCTGCGGTATGATTCTATTATCTCAACAAAGCCTATTACCGTAAGGACGCCGCCTACTGCTATGGATGCCAGGTTGCTGTAGAAGAGGTTTATTATGGCCACCCCAACCGCGACGAACGCCAGCCCTGTGCGCATGAATGACAGTATAGTCCTTTCCTTTGACAGCAGGGTCCTCTCCTCCGAGAGTATTGTCTGCTCTTCTGTCGGATCCCGCTTCTTTGGCATATAGTATTATTACTTGCGGGCAAAATATAAAGCATGAAGTATCAGAAGCTCGCTGACGTCTACCAGAATCTGGAGAACACGCCAGCGAAGCTGGAGAAGGTGAAAATAATATCCAGGCTCATGAAGGAAGCGGACGACGAAGAACTCAAGATGATAGCCCTGCTTATACAGGGCCGGGTGTTTCCCTCTTTCGATGACAGGGAAATCGGCATCGCGGCGCAGTCAATGGAGAAGATAATAGTGCAGGCTACAGGCTTCTCTTCCAAGGACGTGGGCAGCATGTTCAGGGAGCTCGGCGACTACGGGCTGGTAGCAGAGAAGCTCATAGGAAAGAAGAAGCAGCAGACGCTGTTCAACAGGCCCCTGACCCTGGAGAAGGTCTTCGACAACCTGCAAAAGATATCGGGCATGGAAGGCAGGGGGTCGCAGGACAGGAAGTTCAGGCTGGTCGCGGAACTCGTGTCATCTGCCAAGCCACTGGAGGCCAAATACATAGTCAGGACTACCATAGGCGACCTTAGGATAGGCGTGGCAGAGGGCATAGTAAGGGATGCCATAGCGGACGCGTTCCTTGACACGGAGACCCAGGAGAAGAAGAAGGAGTCTACCAGTGCTGTCGAGTGGGCATGGTTCCTGCGGCCGGACTACAGCGAGGTCGCTCTGATAGCGAAAAGGAAGGGCATAGATGGCCTGAACAACGTCAAGATACAGGTAGGCAAGCCGTATCACGTCCTGCTGGCGGAGAAGTCGCCGGGTCTCGAGGAGGCGCTCAGCTCGTTCGAGAAGCCGGCGCTCGAATACAAGTACGATGGCGCAAGGGTCATAATACACAAGAAGGGTGACAAGATGTGGTTCTATACCAGGCGGCTGGAGAATGTAACCAGGCAGTTTCCGGAGCTCCAGGATTTCGTCAAGGAAGGAGTCAGGGCCAGGGAATGCATAATAGAGGGGGAGATGATAGGATTCAGCAAGGAGACGGGGAAGCCCATGCCGTTCCAGTTCCTTTCGCAGCGCATAAAGAGGAAGTATGACATAGACAGGATGGCGAAGGAGATACCGATATCAGTCAACGTCTTTGATATAGTTTATCTGGACGGCAAGGACCTGTTCGAGAGGCCGCTCTCGGAGAGATGGGAAACCCTCAAAACCATAATAAGGCCGATAAAAGGAAAGTTCCAGCTCGCTGAGCACATAGAGACCAAGGATCTGGAAGAAGCGGACAAATTCTACAGGAAGGCGTTGAGCGCAAGCCAGGAGGGCCTTATAGTAAAGAACATGGACGCGAAATACCATCCAGGGAGGAGGGTTGCCGGGGGATGGCTCAAGGTGAAGCCTGTCATGGAGACGCTTGACCTGGCGATAATAGGCGCGACGTGGGGCACCGGGAAGCGCGCCGGGTGGCTGGGTTCGTACATACTGGGCTGCAGGGATGAGGAGAGCGGCAACTTCCTGAACTGCGGGATGATAGGCACCGGCATAAAGGAGAAGAAGTCCGAGAAGGTGGAAGAGGACTCAGCGGGTGCTGTCACGTTCAAGGAGCTCACTGACATGCTCAAGTCCAAGATAACCGAAGAGCATGGCAGCGAAGTCAAGATAAAGCCCGATCTCGTGGTCGAGGTCGCATACGAAGAGATACAGAAGAGCCCGAACTACGAATCCGGCTATGCCCTCAGGTTCCCCAGGGTGCTCAAGATACGGCCGGACAAGGACGTGTCCGAAGCTGACACGACAGGCCGCATAAAGGAGCTATATTCGCAGCAGAAGGGCAAGCGTTCCGGGTGAGACAAAAACACAGAGCAGGCTGTCCGCCATGTTCACCGAATATCCCAAGAAGCAGGCGGACGACACCTGAGTTGTTGTACTTGGCTGCCATAACATTAATTCACAATTCATTTAACTTTACCCCTAATCAGTGACAAACATTTATAAAGCTTATCGATATTATTTAGAAAGCCAACACGGGGGATAAACCACTATTAAAGAGTAAAATGTATTTAAACAATATAGGATATAATTAAATAAGTGATGGTATGGTCGGAAACACCGAAATACTGGATACGCTCAAAAGCATTGGGCTGAACCTGTATGAGAGGAAGATTTTCGTAGCCCTGCTCGCAAAGGGCATAGCCACTGCGGCGCAGGTATCCGAAATTGCCGGTGTCCCGAGATCACGTTCTTACGACATACTTGAATCGCTGGCAGAGAAAGGCTTTGTGGTAGTTCAGCCATCAAAGCCTATAAAGTACGTAGCGCTGAGGCCTTCCGAGGCGCTGGAGAAGACAAAGGAGAATCTCTCAAGGAAGCACAGCGAGATGGTCAGCAGGATAGACAGCCTGAAGAGCTCCAAGGTGCTGGACGAGCTCGAGAACATATACAATCAGGGGTTCAACCTGGTGAGGCCATCAGAGATGACCGGCACACTAAAGGGCAGATTCACGATAAACAGGCAGCTCAGGTCGGTCCTGAAGGACGCAAAGAGCAATGTCCACATGGTGACCAGCGAATCCGGGCTTAAGGACCTTCACCAGAACCATCTGAGGATACTGAAGAAGGTTGCCAGGAGGGGCGTGAAGCTGCGCATACTGGCACCCACTGCTGACAGGTCGACTGTAAAGGCGATGTCAGAGATAGCGGAGATAAGGGCGCTGAAGGAGGATGTCGGTAGGTTCACCGTCGTTGACGACGACCATGTGTTCTTCTCGCTTACTGACGAGTCAGGCGACGAATCCCAGGATGTAGCCCTGTGGGCGAACTCACCGCATGCCGCATCGAACATAGCGAAGCCGCTCTTTGAAAAGCTGTGGAAGAACAGCGGCACGATTGGGAAATGAATCAGAGTTTGACTTCTGACTTTTCTATCTTCTCAAGCCTTTCAAATTCAGAATCTACATATTTCTGTATAACATCTATGTCAGCATCATTCAGGTGCTTGAACCTTCCCTGTATCTTCAGGTACTCCCCCACGGGCTTCCTGTTGGCCACGCGGTGCGTTATCCTCAGCTGGCCATTCTCTATCTCGTAGAGCACCCACATTCCGGTTTCCACTGCCAGCCTTGAAACCTTTACGGTATCAGCGCTCTCGAACTTCCAGCCAGTCGGGCACGGGCTGTGTATGTGCAGGAAGGACGGCTGCATCTCGAACGCCTTCTTGACTTTGTTTATAAGGTCGGTCGGGTATGCCACTGATGCAGATGCGACGTAAGGTATCTTGTGAGCCGCAACTATCTCGGCTATGGGCTTCTTGAATTCCTGCTTGCCTATGGACTTGCTGCCAGTGGGCGAGGTGGTGGTCCACGCGCCGTAGGGCGTGGCTCCGGAGCGCTGCACGCCGGTGTTATGCACTACTATACCATCTGCGATGAAATTGTGTTCCCCGTCGACCCTCAGGTCCAGAGTCTGCTCTTTTCCAATATGTTTCTTGTATTTGATTTTTTCCATCTCGAAATGCTTGTTGCCTATAAGGAAGTTCTGGTACTTGTACTGGGACGGATACTTATCCGCGTTCCATTCTTTCCTTCTCGAAAAGCATATGTATCCACCTTCAGTGTCCTTGAGCAATTTTCTGTAAACCACGAACGTACCTTTCCTGGTTTTCCTCCAATGAATCTTTCCTACCCTGTAGCCCATGGTCTGAAGCAGCAATTTCAGATTCTTGAGCAATGACCTGCTTGAAGAAATCAACCTTATGCTATTGTCTTCTGCGAAGTACCCATCAGCCGCAACAAGCCCTCTTACAAACGCCTCTTTTTCGGGTTCAGGTAGTGTGAAAACCCAGCCCGGAACGGTTTTGTTTTTTGCCCCCTTGCCGAATCCAAGCGAATCTATGAATCTTGCAACATTGACTGAATTTATGTACAAATAGTTTTCATCCACCCTGCTGATGCCTGATTTGAATATTCTGTGGTGCAATTCAAGCAGGCGCGCCCTTTCGACCGAACCCTCCGGTATTGCGAAGCCGGTTTCGGCCTTTTCGGGCCTGCACCATCCATCACCCACAAACATTCCCAGATACTCCATCAGTTCTGGTGATGATTTTTCAGGAATTTCCACGTTGTTTATTTTGTTGACCTTGTAGTCTCCTTTCTTAGATTTCTTGATTTTGGGGAAAACAAAAGATATGTCCATGTCAAGACCCTTAAGTGCCACCACATAGTCCCCGATTTTCAGTTCTTCAAGTGTTTTCCATACCAACTCGTTCTGTTTCCCCCTGCCGTTTTTCTTGAGTGTAAGGAACGGGTGGTTACCAGTGGCCCGTATCACATGGTGCATGGTTCCGAGGTCAAAGACGTCCTTAACTCCGTTATCAAAGATGCCAGTACATTCCTTCAATACAGGTTCGTGGGTTTTCATGTCAAATGCATAGAGCTTTTCGCCTTTCTTTATTTCCGTAATTCTTTTCAGCCCGTCTTCTGTCATCACTGACGTAGAACGGCTCAGGCAATTCGCATAACACTCATTATCAACGCATATCTGCGTCACCTTGTGGCCCCTCTCCAGCATGCCTGACAGGGCCTGGAACCCTATGTCAAACGTGCCGCCATCGCCTGCTATGGCCATAACCTTCCAGTCCTTGCCCATGCTCTTGACTGCCGCTTCCATCCCGGAAGCCACCGAAGATGCTGTCTCGAAAGCACAGTGAACCCACGGGACATTCCATGCTGTCCGGGGGTATATGGACGTTGTTACCTCAAGGCATGAGGTGGCATTGCTCACCAGAACGTTCTTCGGCGCGCCGCGTGATATGAGGTTCACGGCAATCGCTACGCCGCAGCCCGGGCACATGGTATGCCCGGATGATATCAGACCCTGATTGTCTTTCTCCGCCATGTATATTGCTTCTCCCCAGACGCTTTTTAAAGTTACCTATATACCATGCTCTATTGTCGAACCAAAAAAGGAAAAATTGCCTGCTTAGGTCACTTCTTTTTCTTTTCCTCGGCTTTCAGTTCCTTCTCAGCCTTGATCTCGTCAAGCTCCAGCCAGACGATGAACAGGCCAATCATTATAAGGAACGGCGGTATAATCCCTGTCAGTGTTATTATGAAGTTCTGCAACCAGAACGTGCCGATTCCAGAGACCTCAAAGAGAACGCCGTTTGCGAGCAAACCGAGTCCTGCGACCAGTACTATGAGGCCAACTATGACCTTAACTGCTGCGTTCATAGAATCCTCCGTGGTTTATATTGATTCGAATAATATTTAAATACATTCTTGCTAAATGTCAGTAATCGTGATCGATATGGAGACAGCGAACGACACAAGCAAACAGAACGTGATGAGATGGAGAAGGCAGGGCACAATCGAGAGGGTAGAGAAACCCACCAACCTTTCCAGGGCAAGGAAGCTCGGATACAAGGCAAAGCAGGGGTTCGTGGTCCTGAGGGTGAGGGTTCCCAAGGGCAAGAGGAAGAGGCCCAAGCCCGCGGGCGGCAGAAACCCCAGGAAGGCAGGGCGCTTCTTTACATTGGACAAGTCCAAGCAGCAGGTAGCAGAGGAGAAGGCCTCCAGGAAACACCCCAACATGGAAGTCATGAACTCCTACATCGCAGGGGAGGACGGAAGCTACAAGTGGTTCGAGTGCATAGTTGTGGACAGGTCGCACCCGGCTGTCAGGAAGGACAAGGAAAGGAAGTGGATCGCAGCAAAAGGCCAGAGAGGCAGGGCATTCCGGGGCTTGACGTCTTCAGGCAAGAAATCGCGCGGCCTTAGGGCATGATTTCTCCAAACCAGTAAGAACAAAGAACATTTATAAACTTATAGCGACAAATAATTATCATGGCATTCCTCGAAACAATGCTAAACAACCTGGTAACAATGGACTTTTTCCAGCTGCTGTTCCCGTTCCTTCTAACGCTGGCAATAGTGTACGGGGTACTGATAAAGGGATTCGAGGACAGGCTTGGCAAGGGACCGATAGGGCTAATATCCATATTGATAGCGTTCTTTGTCATGCTGTACTCCAGCATGTATTCATGGCTGTGGCAATGGCTGACCAACATATCCGGCGTATGGTTGGGAATCGCAATGGCTATACTGTTCCTGCTGATAACGCTTGCATTGGTCGGCATAAAGGACCTGACTTCACTCAACTGGAAGTCCGCCATAATCGTGCTGATAGTCCTTTACATACTGGCGGTCGGCTTCCTCGGGGCAGCACCATTCGGGGGTTTCGGTCTTGGATCGATAGTGTTCAACTCTGAGCTCTGGACAATAGTGGCGTTCGTAATAATACTCGCTGTCGTGATGTGGTTCCTTTCCAGGGAAGGTAGCGGCGGCGGAGACAAGAAAGAGTAATTTATTTCTTTTTCTTCAATATTTTATTGCGTCTTACTGGAGGGTATGGGAATGGCATCAAGATTTCCGGATTCTTTCAAGAAGTTCAGCTGCATAAACTGCGGCAAGTGCTGCACTCTCACAGTCAAGCCTACCAATGAGGACATAAGGAAGATAGAGATGCTGGGTTATGACAGGAAGAGGTTCCTGAGGAATGGGAACCTTGCGAAGGTCAACGGCGCATGCTGCTTTTTAGAGAAGCGTGATGGCGGATACTTCTGCAGCATACACGAGATGAAGCCGAAGGTCTGCAGGCAATACCCATTCACGAACTTGAAGAACGATAACCTTTTTAGCTGCCCGGCACTGAGGATATGATAGGGCTGTCCTGCTTTATGAAATGGGAATGTGACATATGTGGAAGGTGCTGTAAGGGCCTCAGCGTAGAGATAACTGAATCCGATGCCAGGAGGCTCGAGAGCCTCGGATATGACAGGAGCGACTTTCTCACCAAGAAGAACAATAAGCTGTTCCTCAAAAAGAAGTTCAGATGGTGCGTATTCCTGGAAGAAGACATGAAGTGCAAGATACAGAGAGTGCACGGTTATGACAGCAAGCCCGAGATATGCAAGGCCTTCCCCATAGCGGATGGTGCCAACCAGATGGTATGCGGCGTGTTCTCAGGGGAGGGGGAACTGGGCAAGGTAGGGAAGCAGAAGAACGGTCGGTACAGGGCCGGGAAGAATGTGATGTCAACAGAGGAGCTCATGGTGGCAATAAGGAAGCTCACACCGGACAATTACGGGGAGGTTTGGAACGGCCTGATGCGCAAGGTATCTGTGATGGAAGGGCCCCTGAAAGGGCATGACCACATGGAGAAGGTCATATCTGATTCGGTCCCCATGAAGCCTTCAAGGCTGGTTATGAACAGCGTGCTGTCACAACACACAAGGCATCCCATCTACGGGCTGATAAAGCTGTACAAGGGCGACAGGGTAACTCTGAAGCTCCCAACAGGGCAGTTTGTGCTGGAGGGTCACGCGGCAGATAGGGTCAAAGTCAGGAGGGAAGACGTGAGCAACATGCTGAAGTTGCTGAAGGCAGGGCATGGCATACCAGCGGGCAAGGACTTCCCCACTCACCTGTCATTCATATTCTACTTCCTTGAGAGATTCTCAAAGAGCATAGCATACAAGAACCGCAGGAAGGAAACCATAGCATCTGATGTGGCAAACGCTTATACAAAACTAAACAGCATCATAAGGTTTGTAGACTAATCATTTCCTTCTGAGCTCTTTGACAGCTTCCGAGAGCGACCGCAGGGTCTGCATCATCGGCGTCATGCTGTCCTTTACTACCTTCTCGACCGAGCCCATCCTGGCTGACATCTCTGTTATGGACTCACCGTACTGGTTTATCGACGATCTTATCTGCTCAACCTCGTTCTTGTTCTTGGCATCTACCCTGTGGAACTTGTCCTCGAGCATGTCTATCTTGTCCTCGAGCCTCTTCATTTGGTCTGATATGTTGTCCACTTCCTTCCTAAACATATCCATCTTGTCTTCCATCATGGCCTCTACCATCTCTTCCGTCTCTCTCCTTGTCTCAAGGGATGATTCCTTGTGGGTCTGCCTAGGGCCCCTCACAGGAGGCAGCCCCTCGTCACCCAGGCCCGGTATTTTGAAGTCCTGCTCCACGTTCGGAGACGGTTCAACAGGCATCTGGTCCGGGTCAGGCAGGTCCGGGAGGTCGAAGTCGTTGTTCCCTCTCTGCTCCTCCATCCTCTGCATCTCATTGACCGAGAAAGGCGGGGATGGCGATTCACGCCCGCGCTGCTGGGGCATGGGAGATCCCTGGTCTTCCGGGAATATCCTTCTCCTGTCCTGCGAGCTCGGCGGTGCCGGGGGCGCATCGAAACCCTGGTCGGGCTGCTGGTATTGCTGTTGGTATTGTGGCTGTTGCGGCCCGTATTCAGCGGTCCCTGCGCTGTTCTTTAGCGCCATCTTCATGGCAGCATCCACCTCCATGGGTGAATACCCCTCTGACCTCAGGTTCCTTATTATCTCAGGCTCTGAAAGGCCCTTGTCAGAAAGCGTTCTCACCCTTGAGCTCGCAGAGGGCTTGCCTTTGGCCCCGGATGCCGGCGAGCCTTTCCTTTGCCCGCCCTTGTCCTTTTTCCCGAAAGGCAGTTTCATGAAAATCAACTATTAATTATTTTGTCAAAGTCACTTATAAGCTGAGGCCTTCTTAGCCTCTTCCAGCTTCTTTTCGATGAGCCTTTCAACCTCATCGCGGGTCAGGAACTCCGACTTGAGCGGGCTGTACATGTCGACAAGGCTTTCCAGCTCCTTTATGTTGGATACGCTTGCCAGCTTCTTTATCTCCTTTATGAGTTCCCTTATGGTCGATTCGAGTTTCGTGACGCGGTTATTAATCTCTTCTGTCTTCGCTGAGACCTCGGATACTGTCTTCTCCGTCTGCTTCCTCTGTGTGACCACGTTCTGCTCCACCGATTCCATCCTGGATTTCACAATGTCGGCCTGCTGCTCGAGTATCCTTATCCTGGCAGTGTCGGTGTTAGTCCTGTCCACCAGCTCCCTTATTATCGTCTTTATCGTCCTCTTCTGTGGCTGTTTAGCAAAAACCATAAAATTACCCACCCTGCGCCAAGCGCTTGCTTGTTTTATATTTGATGAGGCCGAATAAAAGCTTTAATTCTGCCTCCCCTAAATATAGATTGGGGGGGACAAATGCCAGTATGCAACTATGATTATGACGAGAACAAGATGCAGGTCCGGATAAACTGCCTGAGCTGCATATACGGCTCTTCTATAGAGGACTATCCCGACTGCATGGCGAGGGTCATAGACATAATACTCGAGGTCAAGAAGGTCACCTCCGTGACACTTGCCAGGAACAGGGAATACGAGTACGACTATCCGCAGGTAAAGCTCCTCGTCGAGATAGCCAATGTCATAGAGTGGGTGACCAGGGAGAAGCTGCTGTCCAAGACCAATATGGCAGGCAAGGAGTGCAGCAGATGCTACTCGGACTGGTTCTCCGTGATGGAGAACATAGTGACCGACCTTCTGAGGAAGGACCCCATAGGAGGCTACGTCGAGCTCATACGTGAGATGAGGAAGATAAACTACAAGATGAAGCGCGCTTCGTCCGACATATGCTACAAGTGCTACAAGAACTACATAGACAACACGCTCCAGCCGCTCAGGGAGAGGCTGGAAGCCACTGAGCTTATAAGGAAGAACATGAAGAACCTCGCCGGTTACCACGTCGGTGACAGGACCATATACAGGGACCTGTTCATGCCAACCATCAGGCCGAACTTCATGCTCACGAGGTACATGATAACGCCGCCAGAGGGCGGCAGGAGCGTCGACCGCTACATGGTGGGCGACACCAAGGTGGAGATATACAAGCTCCCCAATACCACCCAGTACTTCTACCACGCGCTCCCGCCAGAGTTCAGGATGAGCGAGGAGAAGTATTCTATACTGGACTCTGTCAGGAGGTACATGGCAACGCACAGGCCCAAGACCGCGGAATTCGTTAGGTCTGACAAGGTCAGGGAGGTCTTCTACAACATAGGTAAGGACATGACGGCCGACATGGCTGAGCAGATGAAGGCCAGCCTCACCACCAAGGAGCTGGATCAGCTCGCCGACATCCTGACAAGGTACACAGCAGGCATGGGTGTGCTTGAGGTCCTGCTGGCAGACGAGAAGATACAGGATCTTTACATAAACTCGCCCATAGAGAGGCAGCCCATACTCATATACCACCAGGATTGGGGGGAATGCAAGACCAATCTCATACCAACGATGGAGGACGCCGAGGCATGGGCCACCAGGCTGAGGATAATGTCTGGCAGGCCCCTTGACGAGGCCAACCCTGTGCTGGACACTGACATAAAGGTCCCTGGAGGCAGCGCAAGGTTCGCCGTGATAACCAAGTCGCTGTCGCCGCACGGCCTAGGGTTCGCTATCAGGAGGCACAGGGACAAGCCATGGACACTGCCGCTGTTTATAAAGAGCCGCATGATAAACCCGACAGCAGCAGGTCTGCTCTCGTTCCTCATAGACGGGACAGTGTCCATGCTCATAGCAGGCGGCCGGGGCGCAGGAAAGACGTCGATGCTCGGGGCACTCATGCTGGAGATATTGCCACAGACCAGGATAGTGACCATAGAGGACACGCTGGAGCTCCCTGTTGACAAGCTCAGGGAGCTTCATTACAACGTCGAGAGGCTGAAGAGCCGGTCCGTGATAACCAGGGTGGAGACCGAGATGCCTGCTGACGAGGCGCTGAGGACCGCGCTCAGGCTGGGTGATTCGGCAATGATAGTGGGCGAGGTCAGGAGCGTCGAGGCAAAGGCGCTGTACGAGGCGATGCGTATAGGCGCACTGTCCAACGTCGTGGCAGGCACCATACACGGTGAGTCCGCCTATGGCGTATATGACAGGGTCGTGAACGACCTCAGCGTGCCGCCCACATCCTTCAAGGCTACCGACATCATAGCGGTCTCCAAGACGCTCAGGAGCGCTGATGGGCTCCACAGATTCAGGAGGATGACGGAAATAACGGAAGTGAGGAAGGAATGGAGCGAAGACCCGTCGAGGGAGGGGGGCTTCGTGAACCTTATGGAATACTCAGGAAAGGAAGACAAGCTCAAGCCCACGGACACCCTGCTTAACGGAGAGTCCGAGGTCATAAACAGGATAGCGTCCTTAGTAAAGGAATGGTCAGGCAACTGGGACGCGGTATGGGCGGACATAGAGCTCAGGGCAAAGATAAAGGAGACCATAGTGAAGATGGCGGACGAGCTGAAGCGGCCGGAGCTGATGGAATCCGCGTGGGTTGTCAGGGCCAACTCAAAGCAGCACTTGATAGCAGAGGAGATAAGGAACGAGATAGGATACCCGGATCCCAAGAGGGTGTTCGAGAAATGGTACGCATGGTTCAAGTCAGCTACAGCGAAGTCCTCTGGGTGACATGCTCGTATATCACCGCAGCCTCCGGGTCGCCCCATTGGCTGTAACTTGATATCTTTCTGAAATCAGGACCGCCAAGCATCTCCCTGTACAATTCGGGCTCCGGGTTCTCGAAAACGTAGAACAGCACATATCTGGCACCGTTCTCCTGCATCGAAGACAGCAGGCCTTCGCGGTCGTTCCCGTATAGCTGCAGGGGCTTCCTCTCCGATATGTAGTAGATGTACGGGTATGAATCAGATACAACAACATCGCCTGGCGCAGTGAGGTTCCTTATCTCATAGCATGCGCTCACCAGGGCCGAAGCGCTCACTGTATCCGCACTCACTGACATGAGCCCGGACGCCGCGCTGAGGGCTGACACCACTATGACCAGCACAGCAATGGTCTCTCCCGCTCCTTTTGGCAGCCTTCTTACCAAGGAATGCACACCGAGGCCGCCGAAAGCAGAGAACACCGGGAGGTATGTGAGGAGGTATCTTGGCTCCTGCCTAGGGAAGGCGAAGTAGAACACCAGGGATACCATGACCGTAAGAAGCATCAGCACCGCCATGCTGCGGCTCTTTGTGTCCCATGAGGAGCAGATGCCGGGTATCATGGCCAGCCCCATGGCGCCGAAGAACAGCAGGAATCCGCCTATTATGGGTATGCCGCTTGGCCCTGAACCGGCATAGACGCCGAAGTTCAC
>Ga0180301_10002443_pt1 | contig 14603 bp, 14 predicted proteins | sample GuaBasSediGuay16_FD_121797 | JGI IMG/M metagenome (GOLD analysis project Ga0180301, IMG submission 121797) | Subseafloor sediment microbial communities from Guaymas Basin, Gulf of California, Mexico - Guay16, Core 4569-2, 12-15 cm | ecosystem: Environmental > Aquatic > Marine > Hydrothermal...
AGTTAACACCGAGCCATCTACCATATACTCCAAATATACCAAGATCCTTCCAGTAGGGATCGAAGAATGATTTAACAGCAATTCCTTCTTCAATTACTCCATAAGCAAAACCAAGCAGTAGTATTCCACCATATCCTATACTTAATCTAATCCTTGTCTCACGGATGAGAAGTGCTCCAAGACCGTATAGGCCAACTAGGATACCCAAGCCTATAGGATTTATGAATTGCGGGAAAGTAGTAGCTCCAGTTAATACCTCAGCTGTAAAAGGCGATAACAATAGCAGGGTCAATATAGCATACCAAGACTTCCTAATCAAGTCCTTAACCCAATACAAGCTATCAATACTTACCAGATATTGCAGTTAGAGTACTAGTTTTTAAACCACTATTTGAAGAATTACCAACTTATTAAAAAGCATTCCTAGACTATGGTTTATGGCTACTAAGTACATAAGCAATAGATACATTATGCTATTCTACTTTGGAGAAATACACGGGCTATCATGCATGTGGATTAGCTGAAAGGAATATAAATTTAGTGAACCAATAGAGATTTAAAGAGGAGGGGAACCCTAATCTTAGAAAAGGTGTTTAAAACGCATAGGATCGGTAAAGAGGTATTTATTGCTATTAGTAGCCAAGTTGTGTATTATTTAGATAAAACTATAATGGTGAAGAATAACTCAACGGTAAGTATCTTCACTTTAGGTGCAGGATGATAATAATTTTCAATTCTATGTTTCCTAATACTATTTTGTTCTGAAAGCCTAAAGTATATTGTCTAAATAGCCGTGATACTTTTGATTTCATGCTTTTATTAAGCAATTCTTTTATTAATGGCAGATTCCTAATGTTAAAAGGGGAGAAATCTCTTGGAGATCTTAGTTCTTGAGAATGGTTATGTAATTACCCCTTATAGAATGATTAAGAATGGAGTAGTAGTTATCGAGAATGGTAAAATAAGGAGCGTCGGCGGAAAAGATGAAGTGGAAATACCTGCTAATTCTTGGAGAATTGATGTTAAAGGAAACATAGTAGCTCCAGGCTTCATAGATATACATGTTCATGGGGGTGGCGGAGCAGATACCATGGATGCTACATATGAGGCTCTCAATACTATCTCTATAACTCACGCTCAAGGAGGAACTACGGCATTGATACCAGCTACTGTATCAGCTCCTTTAGAAAACATGGTCAATGCTATAAATGCTGTTAGGGAGGCTATGAGTAAAGGGGTTAAGGGGGCTAAAATTCTTGGTATTCATATTGAAGGACCCTACATATCCGTTGAGCAGAAAGGAGCTCATGATGAGAGATTCATTAGAAGTCCTTCTAAGGAGGAAGTAGAAGAATTACTAAAGCACTTAGATGTAATTAGAATTATTACAGCTGCACCAGAGATCAAAGGAGGATTAGAATTTGGACGTACAATGAGTTCTAAAGGAGTACTTATGTCTATAGGTCATTCCAATGCTACGATATATGATGTTCTTAAAGCAGTAGAGGCTGGATATAAACATGTAACACATATATATTCTGGTTGCTCCATAGTTAGAAGGATAAGAGCTTATAGATACCCTGGAGTTGTAGAAGCAGCATACCTTATTGATGATTTAACAGTTGAAATGATAGCTGATGGTAAACATCTCCCACCATATCTCATGAAACTCGTATTAAAGAATAAGGGCTTAGATAAGGTTTGCATAGTTACCGATGCTATGCGGGCAGCAGGTCTTCCTCCGGGTAAGTATAAGCTAGGACCTATTGAAGCTATTGTTGATGAAGGCGTAGCATGGTTACCAGATAGATCGGCTTTTGCTGGTAGTGTAGCAAAGATGAATACTATGATAAAGGTACTTGTAAATGACGTAGGATTAACACTTCAAGATGCGATAAGATTGGCATCCATCAACCCGGCTAAAATCATTGGTATAAATGATTCAAAAGGAAGCTTAGCTCCAGGAAAAGACGCTGACGTAGTGATTATGGATAGAGAATTCAACATCCTAATGACCGTTGTGGAAGGAAGAATAGTATATCGTAACAAGGAGCTCTTCCCAGAGGAATAAATGATGACTATTCAGAAAAAGATCAAGATCCTATATGGACGTGAGAAAGTCGAACTTAGCCTCGGCGATGTGAATATAGTATCAATACTTAAACCATTATACAAGGAACCAACTTTTCCTCTTAACGTCTTAGTTCGTAAAGCTTTAGCTAACCCCATAGGTGTTTCAATAAAGAATCTAGTAAATAATGCTGTTAAGAAGACTAGGAAACCTGAAGTAGTTATTTTATCAGATGACATAAGTAGACCTACTCCTTCATGGGCAATAATTCCACCTATTCTTAATGAACTAAATAGATTAGGCGTAAGTGATGAACAAGTAAAGGTTATTGTAGCTCTAGGTACACATAGAGAGATGACAGAAAATGAGCTAAGAGCTAAACTAGGAGATGAGGTTCTCAGTAGGGTAACCGTAGTAAATCATAATGCTTGGGATAAAAGAAAACTTGTATATATAGGTAAAACGAGCTCTGGAATTCCTATATGGTTAAACAAAGACTACTATAATGCAGATATAAAGATAGGAATAGGTAATATAGTCCCTCATCCAGCTGCAGGATGGTCTGGTGGAAGTAAAATAGTTATGCCAGGCATATGTGGGGTAGAAACTATAGGCATGGTACATTTCCATAGTGCACTTTACCCAATAGAGGAGATATTTGGAATCAGGGATAATCCTGTACGTAAGGAATTTGATGAAATAGCATTAAAGAGCGGACTTGGAATGATAGTGAACACCGTTCAAAATGAACGTAAGGAAGTAGTAGATGTCGTTGCAGGAGATATAATTGAGGCACATAGACACGGAGTAAGGATAGCTGAAGAAATTTATAGACCCAAAACACCCATAGCCGATATAGCTATAGTGTCCGCATACCCCTATGATATTGATTACTGGCAAGCAAGTAAAGGGTACTTGAGCGCATATCTAGCTCTAAGAAGAGGAGGCGCTGCAATATTATTTGCTAAATTACCCGAAGGGATATCATCCATACAACAACACAGAAACACACTACTCGAATTAGGTGGTCTTACACCTACAGATATAGAGAAGAAAATTCGCGAAAAAGAAGTAGATGATATTGTTGCCGCTTCGATAGCCATGATACTGGCTAAGGTTAGAGAAAAAATAAGAATGTACATTGTTACAGAAAAGTTAACAGACAAAGAGTGCGAGAAGCTAGGTTTAATAAGAATATCAGACCCGAAAGAAGTAATAAGCGAGATGAGGAGAAAACTAGGTAAAGACCCTAATGTTATGGTTATAGAAGATTCCAGTATAGCTCCATATCCAATATATTCGACAAGGTAGGTGATATGACTCAAAATGATATTAAGAAGAATAACTATAGAGACGAAATAGAATTGAAAGGTTACACTCCAGTAATTACGAAAGAAAAAGCCATTGAAATAGCAAGGAAAAAACCTTTCTTCCGGAAAGAAAAAGGAGTAGTCGACTCAGTAATGCTCTTATATAAGCCATTCTCATTATTTCATTACAGTGCGCTTATAAGACATAAAAAACATAGGGATAGGTCTCCAGAAAAAATAGAAATGTACATAGCTGTTGACATGATTACTGGGCTAGGATTTGAATCCGAAGCCATAGAACCAGCTATAACGATAAGGGTGGGAAAGAATCAAGTAGTTAAACCATTAATTGATGAAAATAAGGCATTAAACGAAGCAAAAAGACTATTGCTAAAGCTCAAGACCAAGATAAGTAAATACGGGTTAGAAATAGTCAAGGAGAACCTTATTGAATTAGGGATAGTATACAAACCGATATGGATAGTTAAGTTTGTTGACTATAGAAGAGAAAGAGAAACATATGTTGGAGTTGATGCGCTAAAAGGAACAAGACTATAACCTTAATTACCAAATATTACTAAATAATATATTTATGCTAATTTTTAATATTTATATATTATTAAACCTATTTATTGCTATTGGAAACTAATAAATCAGTAATGATAGTAAAATTTATCTTCTATTGTTCACAAACAACTATAAGAAAAGGTGTTCTACCATATGAGCTCTGAAGAACCTAGGAAAAAAGAAGAATTCTACCTACCAAAAAACGCTGTTGGTGTTGCTACACTAATAATGTTATTGATCTCAATAATAATGATTGCTGGCTTTGTAACTATGGTGTTCATACATCCAGCGCTAGATTTAGTGTTCATAGTGGTAATGGTACTAATAATATACTTTGCAAGTACATGGTACTATAAAAAATACATAGGTGAGTAACCATGGAGTTCCATGGTGAAATCTTAGGTATAGTTATAGCATACTTCATTGTGCTACTTATAATAGGAATCTTTGCTTCAAGAAAAGTAAAGACTTATAGGGACTTCATCATTGCTACGGGCCAGTTCAATCTATTAATACTAATGGGAACAGTAATTGCTACACAATGGGGCGGCGTAACAGTAATGGGTGTTCCTGGATTAGGTTACAAAGAGGCATACCGAGCCATATACTATGCTTCAGCGGCTGTTCCTAGGTTCTTATTATGGGCTCTCCTACTTGCCATACCTATCTGGATAGCAAAGCCCTGGACCATAACTGAATGGTTTAGTCAACGCTTTGATAGGAAAAACGGTTATCTCATAGCTATACTTAACGTCCTAGGCTTTATAGGTTTAATCGCTGGGCAACTTGTAGCTACGGCAAGAATATTCAGCGTTATGACAGGTTTATCATTTGATGTAGCTTTGCTAATAGGTGCTCTAATAGTAATAGTTTACACTACCGCCGCAGGCATATATGGCGTAGCTTATACAGACGTATTCCAGTTCATAATAATATTTGCAGGAGTGTTAACGCTGGCAGGGGTAGCCCATGCCACTATAGGCTTAGACACCATAAAACAAGCTTTACCACCAGAACACTGGAGCACCTTGGGGCTCGACGGTTTATTCTTCTTCGTAACATTGTTCATACTATGGTGTGCCGACTTACCGTTCAACTATGTAATTCAAAGAATATCGTCTGCGAGAACTAAGAAGGTAGCCTTTATGGCACCAGTGTTTGGTGCAATGTCATATTTCATTGCTGCATACCTTGGAGGCACATTAGGCTCTTACGCAGCATACGTAATTCCTGGACTCAAAGCAACAGATGAAGCTGTTATAAGACTTTCAATAGCAATTCTACCACCTGCAGTAGCAGGTTTACTGGCAGCAGCGTTACTAGCCGTAACAATGTCTTCAGCAGATACGTATCTAAACGGTCCTGCTTCACTAATAGTCCACGACCTAATAAGGCCGTTTAAACCAACACTAACAGATAAACAGCTCCTTAGACTAACTAGGTTAACAACCATAGTACTAGCTATAATAGCTGTAATAGCAGGTTTATGGATTAAAGCTATAATAAAAGTACTAATAACATTCCTATACTTCACTATTGCTGCTATTCCACCCTTCGTGGCTTCAGTGTTCTGGAAGAAAGCTAATGCAGAAGGCGCATTTTGGGGTATGCTTATTGGAGGTATAATTGGTGGAGGTCTTAGATTTGCTTATCTATTCGGTCTAACACCTGCCGGCAACCTCTATGGACTATACCTACCTGCATGGCTAGGTATAGCCGTATCTACAGTAATATTAATTGCATTGTCACTGGCAAGGCCTAGAACCACCAGCAGTGAACTGAGTACAGCTGGTGGAAGTAGTATACCATCAAGTGTTCAACACATAGTAAAAGTAATGCCTTGGTAAAAATAAAGTTTTTTATCTTAATTAAAACTTCTAGGTTCTAACCCTTTATTTTAGCATTAAAGAATACGTATTTGAGAGTACTAGTACCATCATTTATGACTTCATGAGGTGTATTAAGAGGGATGAAAACAGCATATCCTTTTCTAACTCTATAAGATTTATCACCAATTACTACCACTCCCTCACCTTCCAAGATTAAGTATGCTTGCTCCTCATCTGTATGGGTATGCCTAGGGACTCTTTCTCCTGGAGGCACCTCGGCTATTCTCATGATTAGATACTTTGCACCAGTATTTTCATCGAATACAAATTTATACATTACATTATTTATGTTTTTAGTAGGTAAACTAGTAGTATCTACGATAATTTTTCTCAAGAAGACACCTATTTCGTATCTTGAAGAACGGCGTTTATAAATTATTAAGAAACGTATTCTTGTAGCTTATCTAAGCTTGTATTAAGCACTATGCGGTCTTCTTCAATTGATTTAATAAGGTTTATAGGAATCATTACTATTCTTCCTTTTCTATATACTTCAATAAGCTTTGAACGTATCTTAGAATTCGCTGTGAGAGCAATACTAATTGCTGAAATACTGAGAGTTTCTCCAAGTACTATTATATTGATGTCTATTGCAGTACCTATAATGTTGTTTTCAGAATCCAGAACTCTTTTCTTGTAAATGAGTCTAGCAAAGATTTCTGTGTTTTCCCTATAACAATCTAAATACTGCGTCTCAAATATTAGAACAGGTAGATATAAGACTAGAATAATGCTTGTCCATAACATTATTTGGCCAGGGATACTAAAGAATAACAATATGCCAAAACAAAAGAGTAGCAATGTTATAGGTAAGTAAAGAATTAATGATACTATATCACGTTTAAGCATCTTCTTCTCTATTTCTCTAAGACGACTATATTTTGCACTACTTATGAATTTATTAAGCGCTTCTAAAGGAATAGATACAAAGACTACATCTGAGAGTATTTTAATAAATTCCCTAGGTATAATCTTTCTTAGTAATCCCATCCCCAGAGGCTTTAAGTAAAATCTTGCAATAACAATATACTTAAGATCATAGCTATCTATATCAAAGACAAGATCACTTATTTTGCCTAGATACTTACCACATACATCGTATATACTTAAACCTATTAATTCCGTTGAAAACATAACTGATTCTCCAATCAACCTACAGTCTAATCCAATAACTTATTCCCTACAAGGGTTTAAAGTTTAAGATTCAGTGAGGTGAATCCTATAAGATAGAAAGGTAGGTCTCTCATCTTTCAGAAGATTAAAGTATACTTATGGGCAGAGAGTATGATAATAGATTTTCACGTTGAGATAGGTAATAATGATTACTATGAAATTAGTTTTAATGCTGATGCATTGTTAAAGATCATGGATGAATACAATATAAGCTATAGCATAATAACTCCTGCCTATGGAACACCTTATATCTATGACTTTGATAAAGCGAACAAAGAGATATATCTTATGTCTAATAAGCATAGAAAACTACTGGGATTTGCAACAGTAAATCCATGGTTCTTGGACAAATCTTTAAATGAGCTTAGAAAAGCTCTTAAGGATTACAAATTATTAGGAGTAAAACTGATTCCTTATTTGCAAGGATTCAGTATTAACCATAAGATGGTTTACCCTATAGTAGAATACCTTAGTAAGCATAGAGCTATCCTATATGTATTATCAGGATATCATCCACAATCACCTTTGGAAATAGCGGATTTAGCAGATGTATTTCCGGAAGTAAACATAGTTATGGGTTTTGCAGGTTTCACTGATTTTTGGATGGAAGTACTCCCTGCAATGAGGAGACATGAGAACATATATGCGGATATATCTTGCCAATCCAATATTAGAGCCATTAAGGAAGCTATTAAAGAGCTAGGTAGTGAGAGGTTTCTATTTGCTTCAAGCATGCCATACTCTGATATAGAAGTAGAACTTGAAAAGATAAAAATACTTGGCTTAGACGACTATGACAAAGAGAATATTTTATGGAGAAACGCAAAGGGCTTACTTAAACTTCCATAGGGTAGGAAAAATGATTATAGACGCACATACTCACTACATGCACTTCTCCAAACAAGATTCTGTTAGCTCTCTACTAGATATTGAGAGTAAGCTAGGTGTTTCGGTAATATTTCTAATGCCCTTTAGAGCACTATTTAGAAAGGAAGTAATACTTGATAACATACGCATACTGAACGCCGCTAAGAAGTACCCTGGAAAAATCATACCATTTGTTACAGTAGATCCTTGGGATGGTGAAGAAGCAGTAAGGCAATTGAAGGAACTTATAGCGTTAGGTGCTAAAGGGTTAAAACTGCATCCCTTAACACAAGGATTACCTGCTCATAGTGAAATCTACCATCCCTTAGTAGAAGTTGCTGAAAAGGAGAACATTATAGTTCAATTTCATACGGGAACCCCTGTTTATTCTCAACCCCTTCAAGTACTTGAATTAGCTCAAACATATACTAAAGCCATATTCATCTTAGCACATTTAGGTTTAGGTATACTATGGTATGACGCTATTAGAGCCGTCAAGAGAGCAGATAATGTATATGTTGATACAGCTGGTCAGAGATTCATTCCCGTTATAAGACTTGCTGTTAAGGAACTAGGTTCTGAAAGAGTGATCTATGGTTCAGATGCTCCCTTCCTTTCACCGGAGATTGAGTTAAAGAAAATATTGAGAAGTGGGCTTCCCAGAGAAGATATTGATAACATATTGTACAATAATGTTGCAAGACTTTTAAATCTAAAATAAATATACCTTAAAATATTATAGTAAAGTTTTTTATCTTCATCTAATATTTTAACAAAAGATTTCTGGGTGGAAAACCATGGGCATGACGCCTGTGGATTATGCAGTTTTATTCCTGTATTCTGCAATAGTAGTTCTAATAGGCGTCTGGGCCCTACGTAAGACAAAAACAACAGCTGAGTATTTTGCTGGTGGCTGGAAAGTTCCATGGTGGTTAGCAGCAATCTCCCATCATATGTCAGGTTATAGTGCTTTCGCTTTCGTCGCTTATGCTGGTGTTGCATGGAAGTATGGTTTCTCAATATACACCGTGTGGTCGGTAACTATAGGCATAGGCCTAATAATAACAGCCTTTACCTTTGCTCCTCGATGGGCTAAACTAGCTAAAAAAGCTATAATGACCCCTATAGAATACCTTGAGCAACGTTATAACGTTATAGCACGTGTGGTTCTAGCTCTTTCAGGTATAGGCATAAAGTTCGTTGATGAAGGATTAAAGATATACTCGTTAGCAGTATTTCTGTCTGTCTTTATAGGAATACCATTGGTGTGGAGTATAATCATAGGTGGTGTTGTAGTACTTATCTACATGACTATAGGGGGTATACTAGCTTCGCTATGGACCGATTTTCTGCAGGCCATAGTGCAGTTTTCAATTACTGTTACTACGCTATTTATAGCACTCCAAGTAGTTGGAGGAATTGGAGGACTAATTTCTAAAGCACCAGAGGGATTCTGGCAACCCCTAAGTGGACCATACAATCCTGTCTGGTGGTTCGTATTCCTTATAGTAGTGACTCTTAGCTATGCTGGTGGTACTTGGGGTCTTGCGCAGAGATTTATATCTGTTGGTAGACCGCAAGAAGCTAGGAAAGCAGCACTTCTGTCATCAATACTGTACTTTACATATCCACTATCATTCTTCATACCCATGTGGGCTACTAGAATAATATATCCAAATCTAGATAACCCAGACTATGCATATGCAATCTTCTGCAAAGATTATCTCCCTAGAGTTGCACCAGGACTTCTAGGGCTTATGGCAGCTGCTATGTTCGCAGCTACAATGTCCATGGTGGATTCAGACCTTAATGCATTAGCAGCTGTACTTACAAAGGATGTCTACGGCAGATTAAGAAGAGGATTATCTGATAAGCACCTACTTAATGTAGGTAGAATAGCCACCCTAGCTTTCGGCTTAATCACAATAGGAGTAGCATTGGTGGCTCCACAGTTAGGCGGTGCCTTCCAAGCCATGGTGAAATGGTATGCAGGATTACTGGGTCCCATAAGCATACCACTGCTCTTTGGACTACTATATAAAGGTACGTCCTGGAGAGGAGCCCTAGCTTCATGGGCTGGAGGCTTCATAGTGTGGGCTATACTTAACTTCGGCCTTCAAACACCATGGGAAATAACAACTGGTTGCCAGCTACTTACATCGTTCGTTATATTCTTCCTTGAGCCCATGATAGTGAAGAAGAAGCCTGAAGAAGTAAAAAGAGTAGAAGAGCTCTTTGAAGTCTTAAAGGATCCCTAACCTTGTTTTTTATTCATTTCCATCCCATATTATTTACCTTTTATAACTTATAGAACGTAATTTTTAATAAACCACTTTACTTATAGATAATGTGTGAATAGAAATGAAAGGAACTCTTGATTCTATAGATAAACTCTATTCTGGAGTTATATCATTGCTTAAGAGAATATATGAGGAAGAAAGAGAAAACATAGAGAAAGCAGCTGATGTTCTTGCAAGAGCTATAAAGGAGGATAGACTTATTCATGTATTTGGAACTGGTGGACACTCACATATGGGAGCTGAAGAACTATTTTATAGAGCTGGTGGTCTAGTACCTATCAATCCTATTCTAGACCCAGGAGTCATGTTAAGTTATGGAGGACCTAGATCAACTACTGTTGAAAGAATTCCAGGATATTGTGCAAAAATAATGCATCACTACGACTTAAAGAAAGGAGACCCCATAATAATAGTTAATGCTTATGGAATAAATGCTTGCACTATAGATGCAGCACTGGAAGCTAAGAAACTTGGGCTCACTGTTATAGCTGTTACATCGCCAGAATTTTCTAAGCGTATCCCTCCTGATCATCCTGCTAGACATCCGTCTAAGAAAAACCTATTTGAAATAGCAGATATAACCATTGACTGCAAGATGCCTTTCGGTGACGCTATCGTTGAAATCGAAGGACTACCTCAGAAAGTAGCTCCTGTATCTACGATATTGGTTTCATTTGTCTTAAACGCTCTAGTAGCTAAAACAGTTGAGAAATTAGTTAAGGAAGGCATTACACCCCCAATATGGATGAGCGCAAATATACCTGGTGGTGATGAATTCAATAGGAAATGGCTTGAAAAATATAGAAATAGGATTAAATTAATTTGACCCTATGTAGGTGAAGCCGTATGTCAGGAATAAACCTAGCATGGCTTTACGCTATAACTAAATATGGTTACCCTCCATCCATAAAGGATATATACAAAGCCATTGATGATGCTGTGAGACTTGGCTTCAAGGCAATAGAGTTAGAAGTATACAAGGAACAGAATCTTAAGGAGGTAGAAGAACATAAAAAAGATTTGAAAGAATACATAGAAAGTAAAGGTCTTAAAGTAGTCAATGTAGCTGCAATATTTCCTGAACTTTTATCGGCTGATGAAAAAGTTAGAGAGAAGGGGTTGGAATACTTTAGAAGAACAGCCGAACTAGCCGTTTATTTTGATGCTCCCATGACACAGACAGATACATTTACACCTCCAGTGGAATTCATAGGAAGAAAACCGTATAGTACTGCAATAGTATTTGCTGAGAGATACAGGGTTAGAATACCCCCAGAGTTCTCATGGCGGAGCTTCTGGAAAATGCTTGTAGATGTTATGAAAAAATGTGCTCTAATAGCCAAGGATCATGGTCTTTTATTCGCCATAGAGCCTAGGATAGGTGAAACAATAAGTAATTCCGACGCTATGCTAAGACTTCTTGACGAAGTAAATGAAGATAACTTTGGAGCTGTGCTGGATACTGGACACCTACATGCAGCTAAAGAGCTTATACCATTATCGATAGAGAAATTAGGAGAGAAGATTATCTATGTACATGTATCAGATAATGACGGTAGAGATAACTATCACTGGGCCCCTGGTAAAGGAACAATAGACTGGGACGCCGTATTTGAGGGCTTAAGAAAATATAGATTTAGTGGATATATAGCTATAGATGTTGGAGGACCTGATATTAAGGATAGATTAGATGAGGAAGTATTAGAAGCCAAAAAATTCGTTGAAGAAATGGGTAAGAAATACGGTCTTTGGTAACTAAAAAGTTTTTAATATTCTTTCCACTATATGCCCAATAACTTAATCAATACCTTCATTTTCAAGATTAAATATAATTTTTATCATCATACATGCACTTAAGCTTCGTCATAGACTATATACTACTTATTAGATGAAGAACTATACATTTTACGAAGATCTCCTAATTTTATTCTAAGAACTATATTGTCTTTACTAAAAGTTTTAACTAAGTTTACAGGAAGCTTGATAACACCTTTTTTCTCATACACTTCTGCTAACCATGTAGGTATTCTATGAAATCCAGGAGGAACTACAAGAATCATGGTTATCTTCATGGTTCTCGGATTAAGTTCAAGGTCTCCTGCAAGTCCTATTAAATTACCATTTATGTCTAGAACCTTTCCTTTGTATATGTATCTTGTAGATATTTCTGGAATATCCATATACTGTGCCTCAAGAATTAGAACTGGCAGAAATAGGATTATTGCCGTGATTATCCACAAAGGAATTTGGCCATAGATTGAAAAAGAAGATGCTATTCCAAAATAAAGTAATACAATAATTAAAGATATAAATAATAATGTAATCACATCACGTTTCTTCATGTCTCTTTCTAAATCCCTTAAATACCTGTATTTTGGATTACCTATGATCCCACCTAAAACCTCTATGATTACGTTAAGTCTTAGAGAATGACCTGTAAATGTTAGGAGTTGTATTGGAATTATGCATCTTATGAATCCTATTTTTAGAAAGCTTATGTAGATTCTTGCTACAACCACATATTTTAGACTGTAGTTTCTATTATCGAATAATATGTCGCAAATCCTCCCAATAGGACTACCAGTTGGGTCGATTAACAAGGTTCCTATGAGTTTAGAAGCTAACATTTAATTTGTCCCATAGTTATCTCTTTTAAGAGGAACAGTGAGAAGTCTTGTCTATTTGTTAAATCCCTCAAGTACAAATATTTTTATGCACTCTTAAATAAACTTCTAGTAAATGAGCATGATGCTCTTATTATAGTCTTTAACTTATAAGTAAAACACATTTCCATTCTAATATTGATAGTATCAATTCCTAAATTGCTAGGAAGTCAAAGCTTTTATATTAATACATTACTTTGATATCTATTAGAAATAGGGTGTTTTTAAGTCTAAATAAAGGTGGCTAAAGTGAAGTCTCAAGATAAGATCCTGGTTATTGATGCCAGCATTGCAGGGATTTCGGGAGACATGTTCTTAGCAGCTTTGATGGATCTAGGTGCTAAAATAGAGATTTTACATAGACTTTCTAAGGTCTTACCTCGTTGTATGGATGGTATACAATGTATTGAAGTTAAAATAACCGATACCATGCGAAGAGGGTTTAGAGCTAAAAGAGTTTTGACCAAGATTATTGAGAAGAAGAAGCATAGGTATGGGAATGAACTCGTAGGAGCAGTTGAATGTGTTTCTGATAAGCTTGAACTTTCTTTACAAGCCAAGAGGTTTGCTATGAATGCTACGAAGACCTTAATTGAAATAGAAGCAAAAATTCATGAAAGCTCCCCTAATGATGTTCATCTACATGAAGTAGGATCAGCAGATACTATCTTAGATATCGTGGGAAGTGCTATGGCGCTTGATGATTTAGGGCTATATGATGCACAGATATATGCTCTTCCGATAGCGTTAGGAGGTGGCAAGATAAGAATTGAACATGGCATAGTATCGTGTCCAGCACCAGCAACTCTTGAAATACTGAAAAATAAGGGCTTATATGTAATAGGTGGGCCCGTAGAGTCTGAACTTACGACGCCAACTGGTGCTACTATATTAGCTAATTTAGCGGTTAAACCTACTTTATTCTATCCTCTTATGAAAGTAGAGCGTATAGGCTACGGTGCAGGTAGTAGAGACTTTGACATAGTACCTAATATATTAAGACTTATAGTAGGTAGTTCAGAGGAAGAATTAAGTTATGAAGAGATTGTGATGCTTGAAACAGATGTAGATGATGTCACTGGAGAGATTCTAGGGCATCTAATAGACAGACTTATGAGCGAAGGAGCTAAGGATGTAACTTTAATTCCTACTTATAGGAAGAAGAATAGACCAGGACATTTAATTAGAGTTATAACAGATAATGAAACTTACTTAAAGCTTGTAAAGGTAATAATGGAGGAAACTGGAACCTTAGGGGTACGTTATATTCGTCTTCCTAGACTTATAGTTCCCATACGAAGGAAGATACCATTATCGATAACTATTAATGGAAGAAAGTTTACTGTGGAAGTTAAAGTAAGTAAGGATTTACGTGGAAAAGTAATAGCTGCAAAACCAGAATACGAAAGCCTTAGGAAGATTGCCCAAGAGACCAAAATACCCTTACGAAGAATCGCAGAACTCGTTTATGAAAAAATAAATGAAACACTCATAAGTTAGTGTAGGAGAAATAATCTCATGTCTAAGACCTATATACTTATAATGTATTTTACCTTGTAGAATACCACTTATTGTAGCAGTAAGTGGCTAGTGAAATATATAATGGTGACAGTATTGCATGATAAGATAATGGATCTTAGAAGTATACTCGAAGATGTTGCACAGGGCAAAATTAGTGTTGATGAAGCCTTAAGGCTTCTCAGACTCTTCGCTATTCAAACAATCGAAAATATCATTAAATTTGATGAAGGCCGTATACTAAG
>Ga0180301_10002445_pt1 | contig 14600 bp, 12 predicted proteins | sample GuaBasSediGuay16_FD_121797 | JGI IMG/M metagenome (GOLD analysis project Ga0180301, IMG submission 121797) | Subseafloor sediment microbial communities from Guaymas Basin, Gulf of California, Mexico - Guay16, Core 4569-2, 12-15 cm | ecosystem: Environmental > Aquatic > Marine > Hydrothermal...
GCATTCTCTCCTATGTGTATTTTTTCCTTAGAGTATAAAACAGCGGTGTCCGCTACTTCTCCTAAAAGTCTGAAATCTCCATGATTTTCTAGGTCTTTAGCCATATACATAGGATTATCTCGCACTAATTCCCAGGGATATTCTAGAAGCTCAGCTTTAACTTCAAAAACCTCTATACTTCTCTTTTTCAACGATTTCAACAACTCTTTTATTTTCTGTTTCTTTAGAAAATCGACTATTTCAACCCTTTTCAGTTTAGCCGCTACTAAAACACCATTTTTCATGAAAACAAATTCTTTATACTTGGAGTATTTATCCATGAGATAGTTTAGAAATTCATTATTCGGTACGAGCCTTCCGTTAACTATGAGAACTTCTTCTGGCAATTCTTCAGGATTAACTTTTACAAGTTTAAAACCCTTAGCTAGCAATTCTTCTTTAAAAACTTCCATCAGATATTCCCTTGTGAAGAAGTACTTGACCGCACCTAATACTCTAGATAATCTCTCTCTTAAAGTATAAATTCCTAGTTTGAGCTCATATATAGGCCGTGTATACGTTAATGGTAGGAAATATTCGAAGTACTCATCTTCGAATATACAAATTTCCAAGATTAAGCCACCTTATAGTAGCGAACTACTTTTCTAACAGCTTCAGCTATTTTTACGGCTTGCTCATCAGTTATAGAGGGCATAGTCAAAAGAGTAAAGACTCTTTCGCTAACCCATTCTGCGTTAGGACATAAGCCTTTAAAGTAGGATATTTTTTTGCCATAGAACGGACAGCTCCATGGACAACCATTGCCGTGTCCCTCCATCCTTTGGAAAGCAGGTTCTAAATAGAGTACTGAAGGATAAGCCGTAGAGATGGGTATGTTTTCCATTTTTAAAGCTTGGACTATTCTATCTCTATTTACTCTAAGTTTCTCTAATTTTAATAATATATTGTATATATGCCATACGTGTTTTACATAAGGCTTTGAAATGGGCAATATCAGAGCCTCTTCTCCTTCCAATACTTCGTTATAGATTTTTACGATCTCTCTTCTCCTCTCATTTAGCTGATTTATTCTCTTAAGCTGAACGTATCCGAGAGCTGCTTGAAGCTCGGTCATTCTATAGTTATAGCCTATCTCCTCATAGTGATAACTCCTAGTCTGTCCATGATGCCTTATAAGCTGCGCTTTCCTCCAGTATTCTTCAGAATCAGTAGTAACCATGCCTCCCTCTCCAGTCGTAATGTTCTTACTCAAGTAAAGGCTAAAGGTCGCTATACTACCTATACTTCCGACTTTCCTTCCTCTATATTCAGCACCTATAGCTTGCGCCGCATCTTCTACTATTATCAAATTATGTTCCTCGCCTATTTTCATAAGGTCATCCATCTCGGCCGGATGCCCGGCTATGTGTACGGCTATAACTGCTTTTGTCTTCTCGGTAATTCTATCTTCTACGCTTGCAGGATCTATATTGAAAGTCTTTCTATCGATATCTGCAAAAACCGGAATAGCATTTTGATGAACTATAGATGAAGCAGTAGCTACAAAGGTGAAAGGAGTAGTTATTACTTCATCTCCAGGCTTTACACCTATAGCTCTAAGAGCCACGTGTAACGCCGCAGTTCCATTCATCACAGCGATAGCGTATTTTGAGCCTATAAACTCCGCAAAAGCCTTTTCGAATATTTTAGTATATTTTCCCTTAGCCGCAAGAGTGAGCTCTCCAGATTTTAAAACATTTACAACAGTTTTTATCTCCTCTTCAGTGAATTCTGGAAGTACGAATAGAGGCTCTGGAAATACCGGTGTCCCACCTTCAATTGCAGGTAAGATATCTTGCTGAGACATCAAAATATATAATTTCAAGGAGACTATAATTGTGTTTGCTTGAGAGCTATGCTATTTCTTTAATGAAAAATAGTAGATCCTTTAGATTTTTGATCTCTATAGCATCAGTTCCCAGTAAATGTTTTAGTTTAGGTTTGGCTTCCTCTCCTAGTATGAAAAGTTCTTTATCTTTCCATTTGAATATAATCGATATTTTTTCTCTTTTAAACATTTCAGCTAAATTTTTAAGCTTAGAGAAAAAAGATAATACTTCTTTGACGTTTAAAGGAAGCTCTATTATTTTCCTTAGCTTCTTTATCGGAGTCGTATCTATCACGTTCACGACTATGGATCCTTTTTTGAAATACGTCTTAGCGAATTCAACGCCATCAACTGTCAGCTTTAAGCTTCCCGACTTTATACTGCCTATGGAAACTGTAAAAAAAGAAATTATTATTTCGTTTAGACGCTGTTTCATGTTATCCTATTCTTTTTCCTCTTTTACATAATGTACGTCCAGCTTTATTCTGCCAGTAATTTTAACTGGTTTACCAGCGAAGTCTATAGTTAAATCTTCAAAAGTTAAAATTAGATCGGAGCCCTTGCCCGCTAGCTTATCTATAATTTCAGCTATTGTTTCTGCTATTTTCTCACTCATAGAAACACCTAATATAAAATATATTCAATACAATATATAAAAATGTATGGCAAATAATTGTTCGAATTCTCCTAAAGAAACAATAAAAATTGTAGATAAAATTAGAGAAAAGATAAAAATTAAAGAAGAAGATTTTGTAGTTTGGAAGGTAGCCAAGGAAACTAATGATCCTTTTAAAATACTGATAGCAACTTTACTTTCCCAAAATACAACCGATAAAAATGCTTTGAAAGCTTTTTGGAGACTTGAAGAGGAAATAGGCGTAGAGCCCGAAAAGCTAGCTTTTGCTCCAGTTAAGAAGATAGGCAAAGCTATTAAGATCGCCGGACTTCACAGGATTAAAGCAGAGGCTATAAAAGAATTATCTCAGATCATCCTTAAAGAATATCAAGGAGACCTTTGGAGATTATTAAAATCCGAGAATTCCCGCGAAAAACTACTCTCTCTACCTAGAGTTGGAAACAAAACCGCTGATGTACTATTGTTAATGTTAATAGGAAGAAATGTTATACCAGTGGATACACATATTAGAAGAATCGCTTTAAGATTAGGCGTCTCTAACCAAAATAGTTACACTTCTATCCAGAGAGGCTTAATGAAATTTTTAAAAGATGAAAATATGCTAGAATTACACCTATGTCTTATAGCTTTAGGAAAAACTTACTGTAAACCTAGAAAACCTAAGTGTAACGAATGCCCCTTGGCAGATATATGTAAATATAGGAGGTTAATATTTAGCGAAAATCACTAAAATGTAAATCATAGCAGATTGGCTTATTACAATTATTGAAACTAGGAGAGGGCAGTAACAGTTAATACTTGAATTTGTAAAGATGTCTCAGTATTTAAATACTCGGATTTTAAAATAAACGAAGAAGAAAAGATTATCATTTAAATTTTGAAAAAAGAGACTAAAATCGCTACATTTTTCAAACAAATATTAATTATCTTGAAAATAGCATTATGTCATGTGATGATTCAATGATAGGCTTTGTATCCATAGTCTTGCATTGGCATATACCATATGTGAGAAAAAGCGGAGAATGGCCTTTTGGAGAAAACTGGTTTTTCGAAGCTCTTGCCGAAACCTATATTCCTTTAATAGCAGCTGTAGAAGAAATTGTTGAAGTAGGTGTAAGCCCAAAAATGACATTCAATATAACTCCAGTGCTTTTAGAACAGCTTTCAGATGAGTACCTGAAGGAGAAATTTGAAAAATACTTAGAAGAAAAAATATCGCTTATAGAAAAAGATCTAGAAAGCTGTGATAATTCTAATCTTAAAAAAGCGATTTTGCACGTAAGAAAATATTATCTATGGGTAAAGAGTAAATTTAGAGAATATAAAAAAGATATAATCGCCCGTTTAAAAGATCTTCAAGATAATGGCTTTATTGAAATAATAACCTCCGCTGCTACTCATGCCTACCTACCACTTTTAGGTTGTAAAGAAGCTATAGATGCTCAATTAGATACTGGTGTAAGAACTTATTTAAAATATTTCAATAAAAAGCCGCGTGGGATATGGCTTCCAGAAATGGCTTATAGACCTAGAGGAGAATGGATCTTACCACCCGATGGTAAAAAAGTCTACAGAGAGGGAATCGAGGAATTCCTGATACGCCATGGTTACGAGTATTTCTTTGTAGAATATCATGTGCTGGAAGGCGGGAAACACATAGCCACCTACCCATTCCCTACTGACCTGAAATATCCTGCAGAAGTAGAGAAGAAATTTATAGGAGAAACTCTGCGGCCGTATTTTCTCCCTGTAGATGGAAAAGATGTAGCAGTTTTTGCTAGGAATAAATCTGTCAGCGTACAAGTCTGGAGTGCAGATTGGGGCTACCCGGGTGATTACTGGTATAGAGAATTCCATAGAGTTTCTCCTATTTCTGGAATGAGATATTGGCGCATAACAGATAAAGCTTTACCATTAGGAGAAAAAGCTCCATATGATCCTGAGAAAGCATTGGAAAGAGTACACGCTCATGCAGAACATTTCGCCAATCTACTTTATAGTATATTGAAAGAGTTTTACGAGAAAACTGGAGAGAAGGGAATAATAATCGGCGCTTATGATGCCGAACTTTTCGGTCACTGGTGGTATGAAGGAGTTAGATGGCTTATTGAAGTATATAAACGATTAAGCAACTTCGGTATTTCTCCTATCACTCCGAGCGAGTATCTGGATGAGTATGTAGAGACTAAACACTATGTAGAACTTCCTGAGGGCTCATGGGGACTTGGAGGAGGACATTGGACCTGGTGGAACGATTCTAATAAATGGACCTGGTCCTATATCCACTCCGCTGAAGAAAAAATGAAGGAATTAGCGAAACTTTATGGAAGAAACAAGTTATTAGATAAAATTATAGAACAGGCTATGAGAGAGCTTCACTTAATGGAGAGCTCTGATTGGCAATTCTTGATAACTACCGGGATGGCAGGCGATTATCCGGTTAAGAGATTTAGAGAACATGTGAAGCGTTTTAACTTCTTGGCGAATTTAGCCTTTAAAATAGATAAAGGAGGGGGGATAAGTAAAGAAGAAAAGGAAAAGCTCAAAAAGATAGAAGAAGTAGATAAAGTATTTACTGATTTAAATCCTAAAGTATTCTTATAATACTCTAATTCTTCAGTTTTTATTTTTCATTCTCTCAAGATTTTGCATCAGTCAGTTGGCCAATTTCATATTTATGATATCACAGTCTTGATAGAATTCATAACACTGGCTGTAGAAATTATAGCTAACGGCTTTAGCGCATTCGCCCCTATACTGCTATCTAGCTGTCTACCCTTAAAAGGCTAATATTACTCTTCACTAATTATTATATAATACCATGTTAATATTATAGCATGGAGTATTTTCTTGAAGAAGTTTCTAAAATAATGTCAAAAGACTTCTGTGAACTTAAACCCACTGATACTGTTGGAAAAGCCCTACACATTATGAGAGACTGTGATATATCGGTAATCCTTGTTATGCACAAGAGAAAAGCTAGAAGACTTGTCAGCAGTCGTCATTTACTCAGAGCCGGTGTTTTCCCGAATACGAGATTAATATCTATTGCTAAGCCGGCCCCTTACCTCGTACCAGATGATATTATTCTAGATGCTGCCCAGGCACTAGTTTCCTATAAAGTAGAGGCAGTTCCTGTAATCGATTCGAATAACGTTGTACTAGGTCTTGTTACTAGACGTGATATCATAAAGTATGCTCTCGAAATTGGATGGCTTCAGCCATTCAATGTAAAGGATGCTATGTTAAAACCTGTTATTGCTTCCCCCTCCGACTCAGCGAGTAAGGTTAGGAGACTTATAATGAATCATGCAACCAGGCAGGTGTTTATAGTCGAAGACGACAGACTAATTGGAGTCGTAGGTATTGAAGATATACTCGAGAAAATATACAGTATAACCGTGAACCGTTCGACCACGGGAGAAATAATTGGAGAAACTGAGAAAATACTTTCGCATCCAGCAAAATTCATTATGTCTAGGCCAATTTTCACGGTAAATGTTGAGGATAAGCTATCTAAAGCTGCGGAAATAATGTTGAAATTAGGAGTTTTCTCCACACCAGTTTTAGAAGAGAATTCTGTTGTCGGCACTATAACTAGATATAGTATCGTGAGAATGGTGGCTGCATTGGCTATTATGAAATCTCTTCCACTATCCTTCAAGGGACTTGGAAAAATCCCGCAACATCTCCTTGACCTGGCAAATATAGGTATATCTAAGACCTTGGAAAGGATTGCACGAACCACAAAACTTTGGGAGGGCAGGGTTATCATAAAATGGCAGAATACAGAGGGTGAGCGAACTCTATACATATTTGAGATATCAATAGTAACCGCTAAAGGCATATTTACGGCTTCGAAGTCGGGCTGGGAGCCTATACAGGTGTTCATTAACGCACTAAAAGCGCTTGAAAGACAATGCGAAAAAACATTGACTAAGAAAAGAAAAGCCGAGAGGAAGAAACGGCGTATGGACCTTTTTAGCCAACTTTAGGATAACTGTCAGTCGTCTTAGATACCGAAAAGTCAAGCATGAGAGAGAGAAATTAGCTGAGAAATAAAGTTAAAAATAGGGAAAAAGATTTAGAGTTCTTAAGTATAACTTCGGTTGTTAGCTTTTCATTTTATCCGAATATATTGAGATCTCCTAGATCCGATTAGCTACCGCCTATCCGTAGGGCGTATGAAGAATAAGAATACAAAAGTTTAATCAAGCACTTCTAGAAATACGATAATAAGTTAAAAGACTTTTTAAGGAAAGCCACTTGAGCTTCCATATCACGAAGCTAGATAGGCCGAAAGTAGAAAATTCGGCCTTTCATATAGTCATCATAATTTTTCTTCAGACCTTCCACGCTTCTTCATCTTTCAGTCAACCTACATATTCACCTTTCACTAAAATCCTTTGTACCATTAGATGATTCAAACTACTTTAGATTATAATCTTCCGGTGTATAGTAGAAGATCAGCTTACCCTGCTGCCAATCCCTTATTATAATTCTCGCCGCTTCTTCAATGTTAAGCCTGCCGCCTTTTAAATATAAACCTCGCCTCCTAGCTAAATTCTCTATAACTGTGAGAGGCTGATCGCCCTCTATACCATATGTCTTCTTGAATACTTCGGGATCTTTTAATAATCCTTGTTTAATCAGTTTCAAAGCTACTGGCAAGGGGTCTTCAAGGCTTTCAGGACTTAAAGCTCCTTTAAAGACGAGCTCTTCCTCACTATCTCTCAAGGGAATTACTCCAGGAGTATCTATCACTCTAAGCCAGGTGGCAGCTCTTACTAGTTGAACATGTTTAGTATATCCCGGTATAGGAGAAGTTCCTGCGCTATGCCTACCTCTAAGTAGATTTATAATAGTAGATTTTCCCACATTAGGGTAGCCTACTACTGCAACCTTGACCGTTTTTTTAGGAGCTACCTTTTTAATGGCTATCCACAGTTTTCTCGTTCCAAGCCTCCCTCGAGCACTTATGTATATAGTCTCATATTCCCTATTTAAGACCCGTTTCCATTCATCCATAACCTCCTTTGATACTAAATCCGCTTTATTTATGACTATGATTATTGGTTTACCAGCGGCTTCAGCAATTTTTTCTAACTCTTTAGACCTAGTACCATAAGGATCTCTAGCATCCACTACTTCAAGCACAACATCGGCTTCTCTTATGACTCTCTTGACTTTAGTCCATAATTTCTTCAAGGACATATTTCTCGATAAATTAGAGAATAAATTATTTGCTACTTATTTTGATTATTCTTTTCTCGACTAAGTTTCTAATAGATAACAATTTATCCTCTAAAAGCTTCAGTTCATCTTTCGTTAAAGCGTTGACAGAGATCTGAAGATAATCGAGTTTATCGAAGTTCTTTACCAGTATTTTAAACCATCTATTATCATAACTCCACTCAACGTTTTCGAAAGACTGAACCTGAGGATCTAATATTTTAAGAGCATAGTGTACGGCTCTGAAGTTTCTACTAATTCTCATGTCTATCTTTACTTCTTTATCTGAAATAGTAGCTTTATATAGCGAATTAGATTGTTTGTAGAAAATAGTACTTTTTAATAATTTTCGCCTGAAAATTGTATAATACTCTAAATGTTTAAGAAAAATATTGCTTTTCAATATATTTCTTAGATTTTTTAGAAAGACATTGGCAACTTCAGGGAAAACAATTTTCTCAAAGAATTCTTTAACCACTTCTACTTCCACTTCCTTTGTAAATCTACCGATTGCTACTTTTGCCGCATGGTTTTTATCAATTTTCTTCCTCTTTTTAGAAGAAATATGAGATAGAACTTCTTGAGTGAAATCTGGGATCTCGACGCTCGTAGGTAATGAAAGATAATCAACGAGTTGCTTCACCTCCCTTTTAGATAAACCTTCATTAATAACTTTCTTAGCTATCCAGTATTGTTTCCTAGGATCTTTAAGACGAGCTATTTCATACCAATAGCCTACGCCAAGCCGTCCTTCTATTTTAGACCAGACTTCCCTAGGAATATTTCTAGCTACTATAATTCTCTTTTTAACATAGTCTTCGGTAACATTATATTTTTTAGCTATTTTCTTTATGGTTAAACCATTTTCCTGTTCTTTTAAGAACAAAAGACCCTCTTTTATAGGATTCAATGTACCTCTGGTCCTATTTCTCTTAAAGGAGAGTATTTTCATATCCTCTGGAGTTAATTCAGGATAAAGTACTGCCCTTATCTTCTTCCACCCTAGCTTCTCCGCTGCTTTAACTCTGTGATAACCATCCCCTACGAAGTATCTGCCGTCATAGCTATAACATACTTCTATAGGCATAGTCTTCTCCGGTCCCTGAATAGCCATTTCTTCGATAAGTTGTTGAAACTCTTCCGGCGTCATTTCGTTAGGATTATCCTCCATTAGAACTAGATTGTCTAAGTCTATCCATATGAGCCTAGAACTGGCCATAGTCATCAACCTATTCTCTTGGTTATATTAATTAGAGAAGTAATAAAAATATATGCCTAAAAATTAGAAAAAGTGTTAAAATTTGAAATCTCCTAGCTCAGGCCAAACCTTGGGTACTTTGCCTGGAGGATATTCTTTCTTAAGCCATTCTACGAACTCAATTATTCTCTTTACGGCTTCCTCTACGATGACCTCTCCCTTCTCTTTACTTGCTTTGCTTGGATAACCCACACTACCTTTAGGATAATGATGTATTTCCATGTAGTGACTCACATCAAACCATGAGAAAGGTCTGCCATAGACGTTTCCGGCTTTATCAACCCACTTATCCGGTATTAAGCCGACCATTTTCTCTGCATCAGCTTCCTTCAGTCTATCTAGACGCATTAATTTCTCAGCGACATACCATGTTACGCTGGTTTCTAATTCATCAGCGTGAATAAATGGAGTTTCCAGCACTACTCCTGGTTTAAGCTCTTTTCCAGCTACTATGATATCTCTAACCCACGCCCACCAACTGGTGACCATTATTAAAGCATGAACTCCTTCTTCGATTATAGCCTTGTCTTTTACTATGGGTAGCACGTACTCCTGTCCGTGAGAGTTGAATAATATTATCTTTTTAAAACCAGTATTGCTAAGCCATTTAACTACGCTTACAACATAACCGATATAGGCCTCTTTCTTAACCGGAATTGTTCCGGGCATTCCATAGTGGTGTGATGGATGAGAGCCATAGATTATCGGTGGGGCTACTGTAACGCCAGTTTCATACGCTATTCGCTCAGCGATATAAGTTCCTATTAGCGTGTCTTCGCCTACAGGAGCCGCGAGTCCATGGTTTTCAATAGAACCGCACGGTACAAGTATTATGTCACATTTTTTAATCCTTTCTTTAATCTCTTCAACAGTCATTTGATCTAGGTACATTTTCTCTCCAAATTTGTTAAGTATCGGTATCGAAAATCTAGATTGATAGTTAGACATGTATCTCACCATGGTTAGATGTTGGAAAGGAGAATAAAAGGATATCGTTTTTAAGGTTTGATGGTTATTTTACCATCTATTCTTTTATGAGCCCTCTCAAAAGCTTTCTCCACATCGTCTAAGCTAAATCTACTAGTGATGATCTTAGTCATATCTATTCTTCCAGCGGCCATCAATCTGATCACGTTTCTGAAATTACCCCAACCGCTATGGCCTTGACTTCCGAAAATCTGCGCTCTTCTCACCTGGAAGATTTCTAAATATATAGGAACTTCACTAGGAGCTCTACCTATCCACGCGATCTTGCCTCCTATAGCTATGCTTTTCTGCATTTGAGGCAAAGTTTTCTCAGGGGCTCCGGCAGCTTCGACGTGCATATCCGCTCCTTCCCCACCTGTTACTTCTAGTATCTTCTCGTAAGGTTGTACACCGCTTTTCTGCAGTTCTACTGGATTAAAGACGTAGTCGGCTCCCATGCTCTTAGCTAATTCTATTCTCTGCGGACTTATCTCAAAGGATATTATTTTACCAGCTCCAGCTGCTTTAGCTAGTCCTATAGCTGCTAATCCTATTGGACCTGCTCCCCAAACCACTACATAACTGCCAGGCTTAAATCCTCCAGCTCTCGTGAACATAGCGTGATAGGCTACAGAAGTTGGCTCTACAAGACTGCCTGCCTCAAAGGCTTTATCCTCGGTCTTATAAACATTTAAGAGCGCGTCTATCTTCCACAGATATTTCTCATTTACTATTATATAGTCGGCCATAGCGCCGTCTCTAGTGAAGCCTATCTCGCCGTAAACTAGGTCTGATGGATCGTTTAAGAGTATACAATGGTTTACATAGCCCATTCTACAAGGTGTACATTCACCACACCACAACATCTCTTCGCTAGTGACCATATCTCCCGGTTTAACCCATTTGACTTGTGAACCTACTTCCTCTACTATACCTGAAAATTCATGGCCTATTATTACAGGGAATTTCGTTAAACCCGGATAGATTATATAGCCATCTTCGCTCGTCTCTAAGAAATGTATATCTGAACCGCATATACCACATGCCTTTACTCTTATCAGAACGTCTTTAGGTCCTACTTTAGGTTTAGGCCTCTCCTCTAGCACTAGCCTAGGGTTTTTCCAAACTTTCGCTCCTTCGATAACTTTATGTGTCTTTAACTCAGCTTCGCTGATCTTATAGTCAGGTTTAGGAGCAAATTCTGCATAAACAACGGCTCCTCTCAAATAAATCACCCGTATTCGATTGCGTTTATAAAGCTTATAAAAGTTGCGAATACTGTCGGAAACTATTTTTATAGGTCGGAATTTTCTAGTATTTACACGGTGGCATTATGCCAAAGCCTAAAGTATATGTAACCCGTATTATACCCGAGCCCGGATTAGAGATTCTCAGAAAATATGTCGATATAGAATTACATAAATCCAAAGAATGGCCTCCTACTCGTGAAGAACTTATAGAAAAAGTAAAGGACAAAGATGGCTTGCTATGCCTCTTAACCGATAAAATCGATGCAGAGGTTATGGATGTAGCTCATAATTTAAAGGTTATAAGCACTTATAGTGTAGGCTTCGACCATATAGACATAGACGCCGCAACTAAAAGGGGAATATATGTAACACATACGCCAGGTGTCTTGACCGATGCCGTAGCCGAGTTTACAGTAGGATTACTACTAGCGATCACTAGAAAGATAGTAGACGCTAATGAAGTAGTTAAAGGTGGTAAGTGGGATAAGCCTTGGAATCCGTTTTTCCTAACAGGACCAGAGCTTAAAGGTAAAACTTTAGGCATCGTCGGATTGGGAAGAATAGGTAGAGCTGTAGCGAAAAAGGTTAAAGGCTTCGAAATGAAGGTCATATATTACGACGTATACAGAAATGAAAAAGCTGAAAAAGAACTAGGAGTAGAATATGTCGATTTAGAGACCTTGCTAAAGACCTCGGACTTCGTAAGCCTACACGTTCCACTACTTAAAGAAACCTATCACATGATAGGCGAAAAAGAGCTAAAACTTATGAAACCAACCGCCTACTTGATAAACACGGCTAGAGGAGGAGTGGTAGATACTAATGCTCTAGTTAAGGCTTTGAAGGAAGGTTGGATAGCAGGTGCTGCTCTCGACGTCTTCGAACAGGAGCCTTTACCTCCAGATCATCCATTAACTAAACTGGATAATGTGATACTGGCTCCACATATAGCTAGCGCCACTATAGAAGCTAGACAGAGAATGGCCGAGCTAGCTGCTAACAACTTGGTAGCGGTTCTGAAAGGTGAGATGCCGCCAGCACTAGTCAATAAAGATGTCTTAAAGGTTAGGCCTCTAGAGAAAGTTAAGATGATTTAAAAACTTCTTCTTCTGCATTTTTTAGAGTTTCTAAAGTAAATTTAGCGGCAGTTTTAAAATCTGGCTTGATTACTATCTCCGCCGAAAGATAGCCTTGGTAACCAGCTTCTCTTAAAGCCTTTAAGACAGATTTGAAGTCTATATGGCCCATGCCAGGGGCATACCTGTTACTGTCAGCTACATGGACATGCCCTATCAACCCGCGGGCTTTTATTATAGAATCTTCAATAACGGGTTCTTCGATATTCATGTGGAAAGTATCTAAGAGAAGGTAAAGTGCACCAGTGCCTACAATTTTACATAGCTTAATGGCTTCTTCTACAGTATTGACAAGTTCTGTTTCATACCTGTTTAATGGTTCGAAGAAAACTTTCACTCCTCTATTTTCTGCATAGTTACAAACCTCTCTTAATCCCTCGACCATATATTTATAGGCTTCATCTTTGCTCATCTTTCCCTCTAACCTACCTCTCATTAAGCCTATAATAACACCAGCTCCTAAGTTTTCGCCTAAGTTGATGAAATCCTTTAACCTAGAGATTGCAGCTTTTCTTTTCTCTAGACTAGGACTTGAAAGACTGAAACCGTAGTGTATATAGTTTAATCCCGTACTAAGAGCTGGCACTTCTAAACCATATTCTTTTAAAATATTTTCTAACTCTTTTAGATTTAAATGGTTAGGATCTAGAATTGAAAGTTCTACTCCTTCAAAACCTAATTCATGAAGAATTTTTAAAGCATTCTCTAAAGGCACGCGCACTACTGCTTCAAACTCAGCGGATGGAGGTGCAACTACCATCGACTTCTTAAACATATGCATAAATACTAAAATAGGTATTATAAACTCATCCTTGCTCGCGATAGTGATTCTCAGCAGATGCTTCTGGAAAGTAGGAGTAATAAACTGAAAAATGAAAAGTATTTTAATTAATCCTCAATAATAACTTCATCGTCCAGCATCTCTTGAACTTCACGTAAGAAAACTTCAAATGCTTCCTCTGCGTTATACTTGCCATTCTCAACATCTTTTAGAACACTGCATATAATCTCGTTATATAATTCATATCTCGGATGTAAGGGTATAAATGTTGTATAATTTAACATATAAGTAAGTTCAACCAGAAACTTATTTTCCTTATACTTGGTATTAGTAATCTGACTACTTAGTATAGCTAAGTGAGTACTACTTATAGCGTGCAGAGAATTAATAGTCGGATCAGTTACTAAAGTAATTAATAAGAAAGCAATCTTCTTATTCTCACAGCTTTTCGTAATCGTATAAACCATTGAATAGGATAATGTTACAGGCTTATCGCCCTTTTTACCTGTCGGATGTAAAGCAAAGCCAATGTTTTTCCAGAAATAATCTTCAGTAATACCATAGTTATTAATCCACTCCGCCTTATCCCAAATATTACCACTTGCAAAGAGAGTTTTACCTTGAGCAAATCTATCATAATAAGCGATTTTCTTCGAATTCCCTATCTGATTTGGATCTACTATTTCTTCGTTTCTCATTCTTTCAAATAGTTTTAAGAATTTCTTCCAGGCACTTTTAGTAAACACCAGTTTACCGCTTTCAGGATCCCATAACCTACCGTTGTAGGCTAAATAAAACTGTTGATAGTCAGTTTCGCATGTAGTTTTATGCACTAGCCCATATTTTACTAATCCAGCATTTACTGCTTGCCTAGCTACGGTTACCATGTCTTCGATCATGAATTCTCCTTTTTCTATCTTTATAGGTAATTCTTCTATTTCTTTATCAGTCCATCCTAATTTTCTAAGAATGTCTTTTCTAAAATACAATAGTCTGACTTCAGTATCTTGTGGTATAGCCCATATTTTGCCTTTGTATTTAACGGCATTCCATAGGACTGGTATTATGTCGAAGTATACAATGTCCCAGTATTCTTGTACATAATCGTCTAAGGATATGATGTAATTATTTTCAGCTAGATATGCTATGTCTTCGTGTCCAGTGCAGTAGATGTCTGGTCCTTTGTCGGCTTCCATTGCCATTAGGAATCGTTTCTTGTAGTCGCCCCAGCTTTGGGTCCAGAAGTCTCCTTCTATTTTGACTCTTACTGGTGAGCCGATGTCTTCAAGCATTTTGTTTAGTTTTTCGGCGGCTACTTTAAAGGCTTCGAATCTGTAGACTGATGGTTCGTCTGGTCCTATTGCCCATACTGTTATTGTTATTTCTGTTGGTGCTCCAGGTCCTGCTTCTTCTAGTTGTTTAGTTAGTTCTTCTACTTTCTTTTTGAGCTGTTCGTTTTCAGCTAGTAGTCTA
>Ga0180301_10002446_pt1 | contig 14599 bp, 15 predicted proteins | sample GuaBasSediGuay16_FD_121797 | JGI IMG/M metagenome (GOLD analysis project Ga0180301, IMG submission 121797) | Subseafloor sediment microbial communities from Guaymas Basin, Gulf of California, Mexico - Guay16, Core 4569-2, 12-15 cm | ecosystem: Environmental > Aquatic > Marine > Hydrothermal...
CTTCACCTTAAAGTTGTTGAATCCTTTTATAAAACAGGTAGAGCCTCCCGTTTTGACCTTTTGAGGGCAAAAGTGGAAGTTGCCAACCTTAAACCAGAATTTATTAAGGCAAAAAATAGTCTTGATCTTGCAAAAGAGAATCTTGCAATTATTTTATCCTCTCCTTCCTCTTCTTTCAAGGTGGAAGGAAATCTTGAGTTTGAGCCTTTAAATCTTTCTCTTGATGAGGCTATAAAGACCGCTCTTTCATCAAGATCTGACCTTAAAGGCCTTCTTTTAATGCAAAAAATAACAGAGCTTGCTCTTCATCTTGTAAAAGCTCAAAACAGCCCCACTTTCTCTCTTGTAGGAAATTACGAGTATACAACCTCTTCAGGGGATGACTGGAATAAAAACTGGAACGTAAGTCTTGTTTTGTCCTTTACTCTTTTTGACTCAGGAAGGATGAAAGCTTCTATAAAACAGGCAGAATCTCAATTAAGGCAGACAGAAATTGCTATCAAGCAGTTGAAGGATGCAATTTGCCTTGAGGTGAAAAAAGCCTTCTGGGATATGCAGGCTGCAAAAGAGGCTCTTTTTGCTCAAAGAAAAAATGTTGAGCAGGCAGAGGAAGCTCTGCGTATTGCCGAGGGAAGGTATAAGAGTGGAACTATTACTCAGGTTGAAGTTCTTGATGCAAACCTTGCTTTAAACAAGGCAAGACTTAATTATGTGAGGGCTTTGTATGACTACAATCTTGCAAAAGCAGCATTGATTAAGGCGATGGGAAGAGAAAAAATGTAAAAATCAAGGAGGTAAAAGTAATGAAGAAAAAAGTTTTACTGGTGTTTTTTATATTCATTTTTCTGAACACAACTCTGGCTTTCGCTCAATCTGAGGAGAAAAATTCCCCCTTAAACATCAAGGAAATATCTCTCACCGCAGACATTGCTCCTTTGAAGCAGGTGCAGGTTATACCAAAGGTGAGTGGAACTCTGGAGGAAATTCTGGTTGAATTGGGGGATAAGGTGGAAAAGGGCAGAGTCATAGCCAGGATAGACCCCAAAGATATTGCTCTTCAGGTAAAGCAAGCAGAGGCAGCTTTAATTTCTGCCAGGGTGAATTATGAAAAAGCAAAAGTTCTTGCAAAGATAAAGGCAGAAAATGACCTTAGAACTTCTCAGGCTGCCTTTTTATCAGCCCAGGCTCAACTTAATCTTACAGAGGCAACTTCCAGAACGGAGTTTTTTGCAGGACTTTCCCAGGCCACTGCAGCCTTAAAGATAGCGCAGGCAAACTTAACCAAAGCAAAGGAGGGAGCAAGGAAAGAGGAAATTGAAAGAGCTCAGGCTGCCTATGAGCAGGCTCTTGCCAACTTTCATACAGCACAGAAAGATTTGCAAAGAGCAGAAGACGATTATAACAGAGGAGCAATTCCTGAACAGGCACTTGATAAGGCAAAACTTGCCTTTGAAGTTGCCCAGGCTCAGCTTTCCTCAGCTAAGGCAAATCTTGAGCTTATCAAAAAGGGGGCAAGAAAGGAAGATATTCAGATAGCAGAGGCAAATGTTGAGCAGGCAAGGGCAAATCTTGAAAAACTTGAGAGTCTGAAAAAGGCAAAAAGCTGGGAGGTAAAAATACAGGGAGCAAAGGCTCAGTTTGAAAATGCAAAATCTGCCTATCTTCTTGCCAGAACATCTTGGGAAAATGAGCTCTGGAAAAAAGATGTTGAGCTTGTCAGAGCTCAGGTTCAGAATGCACAGGCAGCTCTGGAGCTTGCAAAGTCCCGTCTTGAGGATTGCACCATAAAAGCTCCCATATCAGGAATTGTAAGTGGGCGTTTTGTTGATGAAGGGTCAGTGGTTGGTCCAGGAGCGCCTCTTGTATCAATTGTGGATATAAGTTCTGTTAAGATTGTCCTCCATGTTAGCCAGGAGTATCTTGATGAAATTCCCTTAACAAGAAAAATAGCCCTTCAAATTGAAAATTATCTTGATAAGGTGTTTACACCCAAGGAGATTAACATAAGTCCTGTTATGGATCCTCTCAGCAGAAAAATAAAAGTTGAGGTAATAATACCCAATCCTGATCTTAAAATTAAACCAGGAATGTTTGCTCGGGTGAAACTTATTCTTACACAGGGGGAAAATGAGAAATGAGTCTTCCCGGTCTATCGGTTAAAAGACCTGTTACCTTCTTTATGGTATTTCTGGCTTTCGTGGGAGTTGGGATTGTGGCTTTTTTTGGTCTGAAGATGGACCTTTTTCCTCAGCTTGAGCTTCCCACAGTAGCCATTATTACAACTTACCAGGGAGCCTCCCCCGAGGATATTGAGTCTCTTATTACAAAACCTATAGAAGAGACAATTGCCACGGTGGAGGGTCTTGATACTTTAACCTCTGAATCAAGAGAGGGTATCTCTATTGTTATGGCAAAATTTGTATGGGGACAGGATATGGATATTGCTGAAAGACATGTGAGGGAAAAAGTGGACCTTATAAGGTCCTATCTTCCTGAAGATGCAGATGAACCTCTTATTTTTAAGTTTGACCCCACCCTGATGCCGATTATGGCAATAGGTGTTTCAGGGGAAAAGAGTCTTGCAGAACTAAGGAAGATAGCAGAAGATGAAGTTGAGCCACGTCTTGAAAGAATTCAGGGAGTTGCTGCTGCTGATACAAGTGGTGGAGAAGAAAGAGAGATTCAGGTGCAGGTTGACCTGGAAAAGCTTACCTCAAGAAAAATTACACTGGGACAGCTCCTTGATATGATAGGGAGAGAAAATACTGTAATCCCTGCAGGAACTGTTGAGGAGGGGAAGACAGAGTATACCATAAAGACTCTGGGTGAGTATGAAAGTGTGGATCAGATTGCAAACACAGTCATAACTTATCAAAATGGGGTGCCCATCTATGTTAGAGATGTTGCAGATGTTGTTGATGGATTTGCCGAAAAACGCAGAATTACTCGTATAAATGGGGAACCGGCTGTGGTTATAACCATTCGCAGAGCATCCGGGGCAAATACAGTGGAGGTTTCAGACCGTATTCTTTCAAAGCTTAAAGATATTGAAAAAGCTGTTGGCGGGATAAAACTTTTTGTTATCTTTGACAGTGCAGACCCCATCAGGGAATCTATGGCCAATCTTTTTAATACCATTATCTTAGCTGTGGCTCTTTGTGCTGTTGTCATTTTCTTTTTCCTTCGCACCTTCAAAATTAGTCTTGTTGTTCTTGTTTCCATACCCGTATCAATTGTCACCACTTTTGCTGTTATGAATCTTTTTGGCGTAACCATGAATATCATTTCCATGGGTGGTCTTGCCCTTGGCGTTGGTCTTTTTGTGGATAATTCCATTGTGGTTCTTGAGAGTATATTCCGTCATAGAGAAAGAGGAGAGCCTCCAGCTCAGGGTGCGGTTATTGGAGCAGGAGAAGTTTCAACTGCTATTGTTGCCTCAACCCTCACCACTATCTGTGTTTTCTTCCCCATACTTTTCGTCCCGGGAATAGCAGGCCAGCTTTTCAGAGACATAGTTTTAACAGTTGTTTTTTCCCTTACCATATCTCTTTTTGTAGCTTTGTCTCTTGTTCCTCTATTATCATCCAGGATTCTTTATTTTGGAAGCTCTCAAAAAAGTTTTTCCACCTCCATTGGTAATTTCATTGAAAAAATTATCCACATTTACGAAAAAGCTCTTGGTTTTTGTCTTTTCCACCGTAAAAAAGTTTTAGCCCTTGTGGGAGGGCTTTTCCTTTTGAGTCTTTTTATCCTTTTCAGATTTGTAGGAGCCTCTTTTCTTCCTGAAATGGATACAGGGGAGATTTATCTTGAACTAAAAAGACCTCCAGGGACAAGTCTTGAGGAGACTGATAGAACTTTCAGGAAGGCAGAAAAGATAATAAGGGAGAATATTCCCGAAGCAGAGGTAATTTACACAAGTGTTGGTGCAGGAAGAGGTTTTGCTGCTTTAATGAGTGAGGGCTCCCATGCAGGTAGTATAAGAGTAGAGCTTGTGGGAAGAGAAAAGCGCAAAAGATCAACCTTTGAGATTGAAAAAGAGCTCAGGAAAATTCTCTCAGAATCTTTACCCGAGGCTAAAATCATCTTTACATCTATGATGAGTGTGGGAGGGCTTGAACCAACCGGTGCAAATGTGGAAATTTATGGATATGACCTTGAAGATCTTCGAAATATTTCCTTGCTTGTTGAGGAGAAGGTGAAAAACATACCTGGTGTCGTGGATGTGGAAAATAGCCTTGGTGAGAAAGGTCGCCCTCAGGTAAGTTTAAGCTATAGAAGAGAAAAAATGTACGACCTTGGACTTTCCACCTCTTATGTTTCTCGCCTGATACATACTGCTATTCAGGGCTCTGTTGCCTCAAGATACAAGGAAAAAGGAAAAGAATATGATGTTCTTGTAAGATTGAAAAAGAAAGATAGATCCAGAATTGAAGATATTCTAAGACTTAATATTTTAACTCCCAAAGGAGTTTATGTTAAATTGCAGGATGTGGTGAATGCAGTTTACACCCATGCTCCTCTTACAATTAAAAGAAAAGACCAGAAGAGAGTTGCTGAGATATCCTTCCGTGTAGCAGGAAGACCTCTTGGAAGTGTCATAAGTGATGTTGAAAGAGAAATTTCAAAAATCAACTTTCCTCCCGGGTTCCAGTGGAGTGTAGGAGGAAGTGGAGAAGATATGCAAAAATCGCTTCTGTGGCTTGGATACGCCTTGATAGTCGCAATGTTTCTTGTTTACATGGTTATGGCATCAGAATTTGAATCTTTGAGAGACCCCTTTATTGTCTTTTTAACAATACCTCTTTCTTTGATAGGAGTTGTGTGGATGCTCTTTTTGACAGGCACCACTTTAAGCGTAATTTCCATGATAGGAATAATAATGCTTGTTGGGATAGTGGTTAACAATTCAATTGTTCTTATTGACTACACAAATCTTTTGCGTCAGAGAGGCAGAGGTATTTTTGATGCAGCAAAAGAAGCAGGAAAGATAAGACTTCGCCCTGTTTTAATGACAGCCTCAACCACGATTTTAGCCATGATTCCCCTTGCTCTTGAAATAGGTCCCGGAGCAGAGAACTGGGCTCCAATGGCTCGCTCTGTTATTGGAGGACTTCTTGCAGGAACGTTTATCACCTTACTTGTGATACCGGTGATTTATACTCTCTTTGAACAGAGGAAAGAGAAAAAGTCAAAAGTCTGAGGGAAGAAGAATGTATCTTTTTTTAGTTATTTACGAGGAAGTTCTTGAGGAGGAGGTAGAAGCTTTACTTGAGAGGCTCTCTCTTGAAAGGTACATAAAGTGGGATAAGATTAAAGGGAAGTGGAAGGAAAAGCACATGGGAACCCATGTTTGGCCTGGGGAGTATCATGCTGTTCTTACGTCGGTGGAAAAGGAGGAAGTGGAAAGGTTCAAGGACGAGATAAAAAAGCTCAGAGAAAAATTTCCCGCTGATGAACTTTGGGCATGGAAGGTGAGTCTTGAGGAAACAATTTAAGCTCAGCAGGTAAGATGTAAACAGGCACCTGCTTTCTTGCCGGATTTTTTCAGCTCATTGTAAAAATTGCAGGCTTTTTGTGTGGGGTGAACCAAAAGTTTTATATTTTTTGCCTCCACCCATTCTTTCGTTGATGAAGGAACTTCCATTAACCCGGAGTATCCTGTCCCAACTACAAGCACCTCGGGTTTTGACTTGACCACCTCTTCAATATCCTCAGGGAGTAAAAGATGGCCCTCTTTCCTCCACCATTTATCATTAACCTTCCCATCAGGATAAATTATTACATCAGAGGTATACACTTTACCATCAATTATGATTTGCCCGAACCTGTAACTTTCAATCATTGAAGTTATTTAAGGAGATTGGGAAGAAGCAGACCAGAGAGAAAAGAAGAACTCTCTGGTCTGCTTTTCTTTTTATCCTACTGCTTCTTTTAAAGCACTGCCAGGGCGGAATTTTGGGACATCCTTTGAGGGGATGTTTATCTTTTCCCCTGTCTGAGGGTTTACGCCCTGCCGTGCCTTTCTCCTTTGCACAAGGAAAGTCCCGAATCCCACCAGCGTCACCTTGTCTCCTTTAGCAAGAGCATTGGTAATGGTGGAGGTCATAGCATCAATCACATTGTTGACATCCTTCTTTGTCAGCCCCACCTGCTTTGCTACCTCTTCCACTAACTCAGCTTTGTTCATGTTTGTCACCTCCTTTTTTAAATGAGCCTTTAACCTGTGATTTAAATTTTAAACTCCTAATTGCTGAATATACCACAACCTTATAAATTCGTCAAGAGCTTTTTGGTTGTAATGTTTAATTTGAAGGGGAAAAAAGGGGGTTGACAATAGGATAATCTTGAGTATTATATAGGCATAGGTTTAGGGAAAAGAGCCCTTCCGGGATTAGTTTGATAACCTCCCTTCAAAAGCTTTTTGTTAGCGGTATAGGAAGGAGTAGTGAGGGAAGAGGCAAGATAATTTTTTATAAAATTTTTTTAAATATATAAGTATTAATTTAATATGGAGGGAGAGGGTGAATAATATAAAAATGGAGGAAGATGGTTTTGATTTTTCTCTTGGAGACTATTTCCAGGAAATTGGAAAGTCTCCTCTGCTTTCACAGGAAGAGGAAAGGGAGCTTTCCCGTAAGATAAAATATAGAAGGACTCAATTAATAGAGGTTCTGGGTAGAGTGGTATCTCTGGTGAAAAAGGTTCCTGTTCTTTTTGACTTCTTTAAAAAAAGAGGATATACCCCGGAGAGTTTGTCAAAAATCAGAGACAATATGGATAAGGTGAGAAATCTTGTAAACTTCATAGCCTTAAACAGAGAAGAGATCATCAGACTTGCGGGAATCTATGGCAGAGAAGTTGAGGACAGGATTAATTTAATGTTGAGAATCAAGGATATATATGAACAGTACAAAAGAGAAATGATGGAGGCAAACTTAAGGCTTGTGGTAAGCTTTGCCAAAAACTATGCTCACAAGGGAGTATCCCTTCCAGACCTTATACAGGAAGGAAACATCGGCCTTTCCCACGCCGTGGATAAGTTTGATCCTGATATAGGAAACAGATTCAGCACCTATGCAAGCTGGTGGATAAAACAGTCCTTAAATCGTGCGATAACAGACCAGGGAAGGACTATCAGACTTCCTGTGCATATTGCTCACCTTTTGAAAAAGTTAAATTATACATCAAATAAATTAGAGCAGGAATTCCAGAGAGAACCCACTCCAGAAGAGATTGCCGAGAGCATAGAGCTTTCTGCAGAAAAAACAAAGGAAGTTTTGAGATTAAATCAGGATTCTGTCTCCTTTGATACTCCTGTAGGAGAGGAGGGAAAAGAGACCTCTGTAATTAGTTTTGTTGCTGATTCAACTGCTCTTTCCCCTGTTTACGATGTGACCTTAAAGATGTTGAAAAAAGAGGTGAGGAAACTCCTTGAGGAGGCAATTAAGGACGAGAGAGAGCTTGACATTTTAAAATTGAGATTTGGTCTTGAGGATGAGAAAACCTGTTCTCTGAGGGAACTTGGTAAAAAATATGGTGTGAGCAGGGAGAGGATAAGGCAGATTCAGGAAAAAGCTCTTCAAAAATTAAAAGTGTTTGCAGAAAAAAAGAAGTTACAGGGATATCTTGAGCTTCTTGACAGTTTACGCTCTCAGGTTTGAAAATTTATCATAACAAAAATTGAAAAAGATAAAGGTAAAGATTTTATCTAACAAAAACATAAAGGATGACTTTTTCAAATTAAGACTCGAATTCCCTTTTTCAGACAAAATAGAGCCTGGACAGTTTGTTCACATAAGAATTGGAGAGAGTTTCCCTCCGCTGCTTAGAAGGCCGTTTAGTATAAGCAATGCTGGTTGTGGGTGGGTTGATATAGTTTATAAGGTGGTAGGTAAGGGGACAAGGCTTTTATCGGAGTTTAAAGAAGGTAAAAAGCTTGATATTATAGGACCCTGCGGAAGAGGTTTTTCTGTTTCCCCTTTAAAGAAAAGATATCTTCTTGCCGGAGGAGGAGTGGGAGTTTCTCCCCTTGTTTTTCTTTCCCGCCGAATTATGGAAAAAAACAAAAACGCCCTTGTAGATGTCTTTCTTGGTTTTAAAAAAAAGGAAGATGTTATCTTAGAGGAGGATTTTTCTGGTGAGAATTTGACCTTACATATAGCAACAGAGGATGGAAGCTATGGTTATAAAGGGGTTGTTTCAGAGCTTGTTGAAAGCCACATTAAAAATCTTTCCTCACTTTCAGAGGTTAAGGTTTACGCCTGCGGTCCAACTGATATGCTCAGAGTTTTTGCCAGGTTATGTTTTAAATATAAAATTTGTTGTGAGGTTTTAATGGAGGAGATTATAGGATGTGGTGTGGGAGCCTGCAGGGGTTGTGTGGTGAAGGGAAAAGAAGGTTACGTGAGAGTTTGCCAGGAAGGACCTGCATTTGATATAAAAGAGCTTTCCTGGGAATAAAGATGATAGGTAAGGTTAAGGTTGGATGCTGCGGTTTTCCTGTGGGAAGAAAAAAATACTACAGTGAATTCAATGTGGTGGAGATTCAGCAGACCTTTTATCAACCTCCTTCTTTTAAAACTCTTCACAAATGGCGCAGGGAAGCACCATCAGGGTTTGAATTTGCCATTAAAGCCTGGCAACTTATAACTCATTCTCCTTCAAGCCCCACCTACAGAAAAATTAGAGAGCCCCTTCCATTAGGGAAAGGGGATGCTTATGGATTTTTCAGACCAACAGATGAGGTTTTTTCTGCCTGGGAAAGAATTAAAGAGATTGCCAGAGTTCTTGAGGCAAAGATTATTGTTTTTCAGTCTCCGGCAAGTTTTAGACCCCTTAGGGTAAATGAAAAGAATATGAGGGAGTTTTTTAAAAAGATAAAAAGGGAAAATTTCATACTGGTCTGGGAGCCAAGGGGAAGATGGGAAAAAGATAAAATACTTTCTCTCTGTGAAGAACTTGATCTTGTCCATTGTGTTGATCCTTTTAAAAACGAGTGTCTGACTCAGAAGAAAATTTTCTATTTTCGTCTTCATGGAAAAGACGGTTATAGCTACAGGTATACAGAAAAGGACCTTTTGTTTTTAAAAGACAAAATTTTAAATCTTTCTCCTTTGCCCTCCTATGTGATGTTTAACAACACTCATATGTTCCAGGATGCTATCCTTTTTAAAAACCTTTTGAGCTTCTGCTAAGATAAAACTCAGAACCTTCCCTCATCCACGCATATACACATCTACACCTCCAATCATCCCCTCACAAACTTAGCTTACTGCTTGACTATCTTATATCTGGTATTAGAATTTACTCAAAACTTTTATCAGGAAGTTTTATGCCAGCAAATCTTCCTCCTCAATATTATGAGGCAGAAAGAAGATACAGAGAGGCAAAGTCCATTGAAGAGAAAATATCCATCCTTCAGGAAATGCTGGCAATTATGCCCAAACACAAAGGGACGGACAAGCTGCAAGCAGATCTTAGAGCAAAAATTTCCAAATTAAAAAAGTCCGTAGAAAAAAAGAAAGGTCCCGCAAGGAAATACCAGCCTTATCTCATAAAGAAAGAAGGAGCGGCCCAGGTTATTCTTGCAGGACCACCTAATACTGGAAAATCAAGCATCCTTGCAGCTTTAACCAAAGCCTCGCCTGAAATTGCTCCTTACCCTTTTACAACTCATGAGCCAAAAGTGGGAATGATGCCCTATGAAAACATAAAAATTCAACTTGTTGACACTCCTCCCATTTGTCCGGAGGTCAATTTCCCCTGGATGGGAGAGGTAATAAGAAGAGGAGATCTTGTTGCAGTTATTCTTGATGCCGGAGGGGATGATATTCTGGAGCAGGTAGAAATGGTGCTTGAAAGACTGAGAGAGTTTAAGATAAGGGTAGATGAGGAAAGACCATCAGAGGAAAAGGAACAGGAAAAAAGTTTATTTTACAGTAAAATAGCTCTTGTAGCCAACAAAGATGATCTTCCCGGAGCAGAGGAGAGAATCTCTATTTTAAAGGAATTCTACAAAGAGAGGTTTCCTGTAATTCCTCTTTGCACCACTTCTGCTTTTAAACTTGATAATTTTAAAAGAGAAATTTACAGGTGCCTTGGTATAATAAGAGTTTATACCAAAGCTCCCGGCAAACAACCTGATATGGAAGACCCCGTTGTGCTTAAGAAAGGAAGTCTTGTGATAGATGCAGCACGAGCAATACACAAAGATTTTGCTAAGAATTTAAAATATGCAAGAATATGGGGGAAAAATGAATTTAAAGGGCAAAAGGTGGAAAGAGAGCATCCTCTGGAAGAGGGAGATGTGCTTGAATTTCACATTTAGGTTCACTAATAATTCAATAAAGTTTAGGAGATTTTAATGAGCGAAAAAAAGGATATAGAAGCAAGGCTGGCAAGAGCCTGGGACGAAATTATGGGAAGATCGCAAAAAAGGAGAATTCAGGAGGTGTGGAGAAAAGTAAAGGAGAAAAAGGACCTTTCAAAGGAAGACGAAAAACTTGCCAAAATTTTACTTGAACACAAGGAGTATCATGAGATATGGGAAAGTACAAGTTTGAAAGTCAAAGGAAAAGATGGTGAAAATCCCTATCTGCATGTCTACCTGCATCTTGCAATAGAAAATCAGATTGCTGAGGGAAACCCAAGACAGCTTACCCGATACATCTCTCGAAAGGTTTCTCAGGGTGAGGACAGACACACAGTAATTCACGAGGTTATCAGTGTTTTCTCAGAGTATTTATTTGATGCCTTAAGATATAGAAAACCATTTGACAGGCTAAGTTATATTCAAAAACTTAGCCAGATGAATGAGAGAATTTAAAAAGATTTAAAAAGGAAAATTTGAAAAAGCTTTAAAGAGTCTTAATGTGGACTTAAGGACAAGTATTGGAAGGATAGAGTTTAAGAATCCGGTGATTGTTGCAGCAGGGACTTTTGGATATGGAGAGGAATATGCTTCTTTTTTTGATTTAAACAGGTTAGGCGCTCTTGTTACAAAGACTATAACTTTAAAGCCCCGCCAGGGGAATCCTCCTCCAAGACTTGCCGAAACACCTGCGGGTCTTTTAAATTCCATTGGTCTTGAAAATCCAGGAGTTGATATTTTTCTGAAGAAGAAGATGCCATTTCTTAGAAGGCTTGAAACTTCGGTGATTGTGAGTATTTCAGGAGAAAATGAAGATGAGTATTTAACCCTTGCAAAAAAACTTGAGCAGGAAGAAGGTATCAGGGCTCTGGAGGTGAATGTATCCTGTCCCAATGTGAGGCAAGGAGAAATTTTGCTGGGCAGGGATGCAGAGGCTGTTTTTTCTTTAACAAGAAAGCTTAAAGAGAATACAACTTTTCCCTTTATTTTAAAGCTTCCTCCTTCGGATAATATTGTTGAGGTTGCCCAGGCTATAAAAGAGGCAGGAGGAGATGGTGTTTCCTTGATTAATACTGTTCCCGGAATGGCAATTGATGTTGAAAAAAGGCGTCCAAAACTTGGTGCAGTTACAGGGGGGCTTTCAGGTCCTGCAATAAAGCCTATCGCCTTAAAAATGGTCTGGGATGTTTATACAAATGTGGACATTCCCATCATTGGGATGGGAGGAATAATGGGTTTTGAGGATGCGCTTGAGTTTTTTCTGGCCGGTGCAAGTGCAATAGCCGTGGGGACAGCAAATTTTGTGGAGCCTGCGATCTCTGTTAAGATAATAGAAGAGCTTGAAGACTACCTTCAAAAAGAGAATATAAAAGAATTTTCCCACCTTGTTGGTAGTTTAAATACAGGAGAGTAGTTTGCTTGCCTGGATAAAGTTTGTAGTGTGCAGTGTAGCTCTCATCTGGTGTGGATACAGGGTCTCCTATCTTGGAGATGTTATATGTGAGAAAACCCACATCACAAGAACTATTATGGGTTTTGTTATTCTTGCTGGTGCAACATCTGCACCTGAGTTTATAACAAGTGTTGCCTCTGTTGCAATTGTTAACTTGCCTGATTTTGCTGCAGGAGACATTTTTGGGAGTATAATTTTAAATCTGGGTATTATTGCCATACTGGACCTTGTGGAGGGAGAAGGTCCTCTCACTCTTAGGGTTCATCAGAAACAGATTCTTTACGCAGGTTGGACAGGTATTTTTTTAGGTATTGCCGCCTTCTCTATTTTAATGAGAGTTTTTGCAAAAATTAATTATAGTTTCCTGGGTTTTGGCTGGGAAAGTTTTGCCCTTCTTTTTCTTTTACCTATAGCACTTTTCTCCATATTTAATATGGAAAGGTTTCTGGAAAAAAGCGAAAAAGAGGCTGATTCACAGGAGAAAATATACGAGCATGTAACCTTAAAATCAGCTTCTTTAAGACTTGTTTTTTATCTTGGGGCAGTTGTGGTGCTTGGAGTGTGGCTTTCCCATATAGGCAAGGAAATAGTGGAGGTTATGGGGTGGAGCGAGGTTATTGTGGGGACTTTTTTTCTTGGAATGGTCACCTCTTTTCCTGAGTTAATGGTTTCTCTCAGTGCCCTGCGGTTTGATGTGGATATGGCTGTTGGGAATATTCTTGGAAGTAACTTTTTTGATATGATGATTATTCCCCTTTGCGATGGTTTTATAAGGGGGAAGGCTTTTCTTTCTCTTGTCAGGATGGATAATCTTTTCACCATTCTTCTTGCTATAATCCTGCTTTGTATCCTGATGGTGGGTCTTATTTCACGCTCAAGGAGATGTTTTCTAAGACTTGGCTGGGACGCAATAGCTATGCTTTTTGTCCTTTGTGCAGGAGGGTACTTTTTGGTATCAATTGCAGGGTAGAAAAATTTGGGTTGACGAGAGGGTTTTTATTTAATTTAATATTATAAAGTGTTAATTAAGTTATAAAAAATTTAAAAGGGGAAAGATATGGTTATGAACCTTGAGGAGAAGTGGGAAAAAGCTTTAAAAGAAACAAAGATAATAAGATATCGTCTTAGAAACCTTTTAGCTTTTGATTCCACAGAGCTTCCTTATATAGTTCTCAGCCCCTCTTGTGTAAATCTGGGAGATACTGTGGTGAGGAAGGGTAAGGTGATAGTTCACAGACCTTTGATAATACTTCCCTACGGACCTTTTGCCCAATTTGAGGGGTTTGATTTTGAGGATGATTTCAGTCTGACAGGGGATGACATTCGCAGATTTTTACTTATGAGGGGTGTTTCCTTTCCTTCTTTAAAGTATAAAAATGAGACTTATGAGCTTGATATTTTTGAAGGAGACCTTGAGAAAGCCATCACCTATTTTTCTGATCAACTTGAAAGAAAAGAGGATGTATACTCCGGTCTTATAACAGGACCTGAAGATGCCTGGCAGTTTTCGGTTCTTATTTATGTTGCAGCCATGGCTGCAAGGTCTGCTTCAAGTGACATAGAACAAATAATGGAGGAACTTCGCAGAAGGAGTAAAAATTAAAAGTTTTCTTCTCTTTCACCTCTGTAGGTTACAAAACTTGTGGGAGATTCCCACACCTTTACCTCATAGAGGGGAAGTTCTTCTTTTAACCTCTCCCATATCCACAAAGCTATATTTTCAGTGGAAGGCTGAGGGAGGAGGTCGTTTAAATAAGTGTGGTCAAGTTTTTTTATGACTTTTTCCTCCACTATCTTTTTTAATTCAACAAAATCAAAGGCAATCCCATCTTTTTGAAGGGATGCTTTTAAGGTTACCTGAACTTTCCACCTGTGGCCATGTAAGTTTTCACATTTTCCCCTGTAGTTTATTAGCCTGTGAGCTGCATCAAATTCAAACTCCTTTGTTACAAGCATCTTTTTTATCCTTTTGTTTTTATTTTCTGTCAGGTTTACAATTCTTACTTTTGCAAATTTTAACTTATCAATTAAAATTTAATTATATAATTTTATTTTGCAGACTTTAAAATGCAAACACAGGAAGTTAAAAATTACCGGGAAGAAAAAAAAGGAAAAGATAAATCAATTCCCTTTATAATTATCACCTCTTTTTTCTTTTCCTTTCTTTTTGCTCGTCTCTGGGTAACTCTCACCAAAGCCGATAAAATAGAGCATTATGGAGATACAACCATTCTGGGAAGAATTCTTGTTATCAAAGGGATTCATATTCATCATTTTCTTTACGGAGTTTTTCTTTTGTGTGTCGGGGGATGGATTGCACTTAATTATCCGGAAAAGGGTATGAAGAAAGTTGCTGCTCTTCTTTATGGTATAGGGCTCGGATTTTTTCTTGATGAGATTGGTTTTATTCTCACCTGGGGAGAATACTGGTCATCCCTAACTTATGCTGTTGTTTTGCTCACAGGACTTTTATTTTTAAATATTGTTTATTTTGTCGACTTCTGGAATGAGGTTAGAAAAAATATAGTTTTATCTACAAAAGAGCATCCTTTAATTTCCAGGACTTTAAGAATACCTTTACTGGTGGAGGTGGTTGATAAAGTGAGTAATAAAGTAAGCAGAACAGAGAAATTAAGCCTTGCTTTTACGGGACTTGTTTACCTTGCGGCAGGAATAGCGATCCTGATTTACCCAAGATTTCTTTATTACTGGGTGGCAGCAGGATTTATTCTTGGAAGCATATCCAATTTCGTCCGCGCAATCAAAGCATAGTC
>Ga0180301_10002448_pt1 | contig 14591 bp, 9 predicted proteins | sample GuaBasSediGuay16_FD_121797 | JGI IMG/M metagenome (GOLD analysis project Ga0180301, IMG submission 121797) | Subseafloor sediment microbial communities from Guaymas Basin, Gulf of California, Mexico - Guay16, Core 4569-2, 12-15 cm | ecosystem: Environmental > Aquatic > Marine > Hydrothermal...
ATTTACCATTCTTATCCTTTTTACTCTTTAGATTTTTATTCTGACTTAATTTATCCGACAAGATTAACAACCTCTCAATCTTATCATTTAATTTATCCCAACGCTTCTGTTTACGAGGTGACTCTTCGTGATTGGCACAATGAGCAATGTATCCTGCCAGATCATCAAGTTCATCATACAAAAACTCTATACGATATTTCTCGTTTTCTTCTACTGCCTTCTTAAGGTTTTTCTCGACATCGGCTCCATAGAGACATGCTTCCTGTAAAAGTTTAAGCTCATTTTCATCCACCAGAAATGCTATTTTACGAATTTGTTTGCTCATATCCGCATTTTTAAAAAAATCGAGAGATATTTTTTCTACTTTCTTTTGATTCTATGTATTCTGCCCAAATACCTCCCTTAATTTTTCTTCAGTGGGCTTAGTTGGAAAAATATAATCTTTATATATCCAGAGGTTAGTATTAGTAAGCCTTTGAGGCTCTGTTTTGGCTTTTTCCAGTAGAGATTTCGGCAGATGAATGGGCTTGCCAAAGTCTTTTAGTGATACTCTAACTTTGTTCTTGGGGATTTGGCCTAAATCAATATCCTCAAGGCTCTCTTCCCCAAAATCCTCTACCATAAATCGCTCTGCCTCACTGTTCTCGAAATGCTTGATGAGTGGCTCGGCTGCCCAGAGAACGGAGCGGTAGAAGAAATACCAGATGAGGAAAAGGAATAAGCCAGCAATTAGGATTAACGCAAATAGGCTTGTCATTTTCTATAACATCATAATATGCAAATAATTACATTAACCCAGGATATCCCCTTGGGAAACGTCCCCGATTACTTATTTTTCCAAAGAGCGGGGACATTTCTATCAGAACTTCTTGTGTTGCATATGGTTATCTAGAAACGGTCTTGGGGGTTTTTGCTGACATTGTGTTTGACCCCATCACCACCTCTCCAAAAAGCACTAATGCCCCCTATAACTTTTGGATACTTTGGTAATTCCCTCGATTCCTTACCCCACAATTTATCGAAAAGTTGCAACAACTGTTCTGCCAAGAGGGGCTCTTTTGAGAATCCTTTATAACTTATTGATACACTACTCAGAATATATCCTCCTATTAATGTTAGGTTATTAATTAATTCTTAGTCCAAACAGCCATATATACTTCACTCGGAAAACAATGTTTATTAAAAAATAAGTATAGCAAAATGTTTTATAACCTATCAAAGGCATGAAGATATTCTTTTACTCCTTCCCATCTAAGCTCGATAAGCTTATCTAACAATTTCATCGCTTTTTCCTCATATTCGGGAAAACATTCAAGGATAGTATTGATTATATTTAAAGGAGCTTTTGAATGGCTAGCAGGAATAAACTCTCGCAAGTTATAAAAATCTTCACCTCCACTATTCAAAATTTTTTCTAAAAGCTCAAATACTTTTATCGGCTCGATCAAGAGGCATTTCTCCAGATATCCAAGAATATAATACAATGATTCTCCTCGTATTTTAGGTTTTTGCAAGATCTTTTCAATTAGGGGAATAAATTTTATAAAGTCATCTATTCTCGCTTGCCTAAATATAATACTTGACCTTCCTGCTACTTTCACACTGCTCTCAACTAATTTCATAAGGATTTTTAGGCTTAAATCTACGGTCTCCTCAAATCTAACCTGATTCGCAAGCAAATCAAAACTTTCTCTCCTCGCTTCATTATTAAGCTTTGAATTATTAAGAATATCCATTAGGTCATCTTCTGTAATAAGTTTTCGTAAGTAATATATCGTCATTAGAACGCTGTAGGTTTCTCCTAAGGGCCCTTCAATATTAGACTTTAATTTAAAAAGAATATCTTTTAGGTTTAAAAACTTATCTTTTGGCACATATCGCAAAAAGTCTATAATAATTTTGTGATATTCCTCCGGCCCTTTTTCAAAAGCGTTGGAGAAAATTTTGAAGCATTTGTCCCAACCAAGTGATCTTATAGCATAAGGTAAATACCTCACTAGGGAAGCCCGCACACTTATGGTAGGATCTTTTGAAAGCGTGATTAGAATCTCTGTCAACCACTCCTCTTTATAACGAGAGAGTAATTTTATAACAAGAGATGGTATGCTGCCGCGTGTTGTATTTATTCCATCTGTTAAAGCATCATTCGAATAACCTTTTTCTCGCGAATCAAAAAAAGTATCTTTTTGTGGATCCTTAGATTTAGATAAGTTAATAATTACTTCTTTTAACTTATTCAGATGCTCTTCAGAAATAATATCTGATATCTTTTCAATAAACCTAACTATTTCTTTGCCTACTTTTTCTCTCGTATAGACTGTTACCGCTATATCTATAATCCAATCCAACTGCTCCAGTGGTATATCCTTTTGAGATAGAGAAATAAAAAACCAAGCAATATATTCATCATTAGCACTATCTATAGATAATTTTTGAATAACTTTCTTATATTTGCCCAGATCTTCCCAAAAAACACTAGCTACCACTTGTGCTAATTGCTCCACCCCGCCAAAAAATTTATTTTCATCGTAATCCCATCTATGTTTTAGTTCTCTATTCTGTACTAAAAAATTATATAACTCCTCTGGGGCTTTATTTCTCAACACATCAGCTGGAACTGGCGGCTGGGCAGCTTGAAAACTTGTACTTCTCAATGGCGCTTTATATTTATACTCCTCTTCCAAGTTATATTTTTGGGATATCTCTTTGAGTTTATCCGTTCCGACTCGACTATGATATCTTTCCGGAATATTGTGCAATGCTGCCCATATCCAAATCCTGACTTTTAATCTATCTTCAAAGTGTAATCTCAAAATACAACTAATGATATCATTTCTTTCATCTTCATTTATTGCATCAAATATTTTTCTTAAAGCTCTAAAATACAACTCATCTTCTTTAAACATATCATTATCATTTAAATCGCTTGGTAATATCATTTTTACATAACTCAATAAATCATTTTTGTACTGTAAGGGGTGATGTGTTTTACATAACATTGACAATTGCCTCTGTGATATCCACTTACTATCTTCTAATTTTAATATAATTTTTTTTACGTCCTCATTCATATCATTACAAAATTCTAATAGTCTATTTTTATACCAATAATAGAAAGCATTTAAACCAAACCTTTCAGAATGTTCAGCATAAAGTAGCTCATCAGGATAATCCCAGAGTTTTCTTTCACCGCTGCAATTTTCTGATAATATTTCTTCAAAAAAATCCGTTAAGATTAATAAAGTCTCATAAGGTATTCTCTGGTAAATAGGAGGCAACACTTCATTAAATGACTGAGCTAAACTTCCCTGCGATGAATTTATCTTACTATCTTTATCCTGTAATTCTTCAAGCACATAATCTAAATATAACCTAATTGCCTTTTGGGGAGAATATTTTGCTATTCTTTTACAAAATACAAGTATCTCATAATACCATTTTGCGAATCCCTTTCTAATTACTTCTTCTATAAGATCAACGTATTTGTTTTGGATGGAGCTATCCAAATTGTCCATTATGTCATTCAACTCATCTGAAATTCTCCGAAAGAACCATTCAATCATTCTATTATAATCTTGCTTTAATAATAATGAGCTAACTTCAAATATTTCTGAAGGATAAGACTTTGCAATTGAAGTTACAAAAGATAAAATTGTTCTATATTCTATATTTGTATCATTCTTTTGCTTAATGGCTGGCAATATATATAAATCTTTTAGAGACTTATACCAGTCCACAGTAGGGTTGCTATTAAAAAATTGAATCAATAATATCTGTTTATCGGGTGCCTCATTAAATATTCTTAAAAGAAACTTTGCTTCATTCACTGAAGTCCTATCCCAAGATGCCATATCAGCAAGAATTGCAGTTTTAATATGTGTCCTTACAGTTACTTTCCCCTGATAAAATCCTATCTCCTTAGAGGGTTGTTTAAAAAATAGGCTGCTTAATTCAGCAAATAGTCTTTTTTCTGAGCTAGAACGAAGAAAACCAAGGATATGTTTAAGGGTAGGTCTAATAAATAAACTTTGCTTATGTTCTAATATAAAATCTATAAGAGACTTATCTTCATTAATATTATTCCATGCTACAAAATAATCAATTAAAGTTTGATGTGAGAAACTTAATCTTTGATTTGACGAATCAATAGTAATAACTGCTAGCAATCCAGGTCTTCTCATTTTTCTAACAGCTTCGAGTAATTGAACACTTATAGTAGGATATGCAAGATAAAGCGTCCTATCGCGAATCATTTGCTCAGCTAATGTAGTTAATATTGCCATCTCACCTGTAGATATATTAAGTAACTCAAACAACTTAGCATAAAGTCCATGCAATGTATAAATGTCTTTAGGATCTCCCCCTCTTTCAATAACATCTACAACTATTCGCAAATACAAAGGAACTTTTAAAAATTCTCTAAATTGTGGTGTTATAGCCCTATAATCATATTGCAATTTACCAAAAATACTATTAATAAATTCATCAGGCAATGGTGTGATATTGATTTTCTCAGACCACTCTTGTTGATTCATAGGATATAAATGTTCTGCTTCAAAATTTCGAGAAGCACAAACTACCGTCATTCCTTTTATCTCTTTTAACTTATTTACATAAAAAAGCCATTCCTGAAGTTCACGTTTGCGACTATACGCTAAAACATCTATAGAATCTAATAATAAAACTTTTCTATTGTCGATATCTTTATACTTCAAGAATAATCCATAGTATTTCCTTGGAGATTCATTTTTCTCTAATAATTCTGCTGAAACAGCTGTTAAACATTTTATTTTTGCATCTAATGCACTATAAAGTTGGCGCATAAAAACGCTTTTCCCACTACCTGGTTGTCCAATAACTAAAATGACTTTGCCTAAATCTGAAGATAAGGATAACTTTTGAATAACTTCGTTCACTAAAGGAAATTGATAACTTAGTCCCAAAATATCTGTTTTCATCTTAAAAACCTTTGTTTAACGATCTAAACTCTTGTGATGAAATTGGTGACTCCTCTGGTGTCTTTGATAAACTTTCTAGTTTTTCTTCCTTCTTAATAGAATAAAACCAGTTTGAAATATTCTTCTTAAATATAAAATCTAAATTTTCATAATCTTGGACCGTTGATCTTTCTCTATATTTAAAAACCCTTACCTCGGGATAGTTCTTTCTTAATTCTTCCATAAATCCATTAACTTCCTCTATATCAGAACTATTAACTTCTTCTGGAGGATCAACATTATAGAATATTATTATATGGGGCAATCCTTTTCCCCGTTGTTTACTAATCGCGTATTCAAATTCTTCTTTTGTTCCTTCTCCTAATTTTGCCCACAGAAGTATAACGAAAATCGCACAATTATCTATTAACTCATTTAAGCTTTTTTGCCACGGTTTATTATCAAGAGGAGAGCTCTTTTCCCATCTAACAAAATCAAATAGATAACCTTGATTCTTATAATGAAGTTCGTTTTCTTGCTGTAATATCTTTTCTAAAGAATCTCTTTCTTCTCGTACATCACCAGCGGAGGCAAGGAATATCTTTATGCACTTCAGCTTTTCATATATCATCGCTTATGCTCATTTATTCTATTACTTATCTTATAGCTAAAGATACAACTGCAATTATTATAGCTACTATTGACAAAAAAGAGCTTGATATTGATAGTAATCATCTCTTTTTGTAGAAATAAGGTTTCTTAAATAATTTGAGGCATCATGGCAATGCTCAACCAACTTCTCAACATAGTTTTTAGTGAGAGTTTGATATTCCTCATATTTATTTCCATCAGTAATGGATTTAAGCCAACGCATACTCGCATCAAAGAATAAATCAAAATTCTTAGCTATTTCATTATAATCTGAACTCAATTTACTCAATTGTCTTCGTCCCAAGAAAAACAGTAGAGATACTTTAAGTCCTTGTACATCATCTCTTTTTTGTTCTATGTCTCTTAGTAGAACAGCCCCATAATTAGATAAATCTCGCGAAAACTCATCCCATTGAGCTTTTTGTAAAATGTTATATATTCCTTCTTTAACTTCGTCTTTAATGAATTTTAATTTTTTAATCTGCTCTTCTGTCATATATGGCTCTGCCTATTCACTAAACATCTCCTTTATTCTTTCTTCCGTGGGCTTAGAGTTAAATATGTGGTCTTTATAAATCCAAAGATTAGTATTGGCTAATTTTTGTGGTTGTTTTTGGGCTTTTTGGAGAAGGGTTTTTGAAAGATGAATAGGTTTGTCGAAGTCTTTTATGGTTACTTTTACCTTACTCTTGGGAATGCTTTCTAAGTCGCTGTCGTCAAATTCATCTTTGTCAATTTCTGCAATTGAAAATTGTTCTGCTTCCCGACCTTCAAAATATTCAATAAGTGGCTCAGCTACCCAAACGAGGGAGCGAAAGAAAAGATACCAGATAATCCAAAGAAATAAACCAGCAATTAAAAGAAGTGCTAATAGGCTAGACATTTAGCTATTTCCCAAAATATGTTACTTTGAAAAGACATCTATAGGTTCTATATTTTCCCTCTGAAAAAAACAATTCATATCCACCTTCCACTGTGAAATCCTAAAAAATCTTGATTGTTCATCATTTAAAAACTATTTTTGAAAAACAGTAACTGATCTTCAGGAATATTATTGTTAAAAGCCTTGTTGAGAATCCATAACCAAATTTCTTGAGTTGTTTTCATGTATTCTTTAATTTTTCCATAGTCTATTTCTTTAAGCATTTCTCTCTTAAAATCAGCTTTATTTATGTGCTTACAGATATTTTTGTGATATTCATCCATGTCTTTTAGTTTATCAAATAAATCTGACCTTTCGGATTTAAGATCCCAGCCTTTATCGTCTTTTAGTGTTGTCTCATACATTCTTATTAAGGAAGGTGTATGCTCTACTGGTTTTATATTGACACCAGCTAATGTTTCCAGACTGTTACACAAACAGTTAATAATCAAAAGTGCCTCGTCAAGGATAAAATTATTTTCATGAAGATTCTGGAACTTGGTCAAAGCTTCAACCCAATACCTAAGTTGCAAGTTGAAAATTTTATTGCTCTTTACTACTGTATAATAATCTCTGACATAATCGGTTGTCCCAGAAGCTAATTCTGCTATATAGAAAAAATTGTCCTCTTGACTCATGAATAACTCTTTTTCTCTAAAAAGCTTCTGCTTATGCTAATAAGTACGAATCAAAACTCTTTATAAAATGACCCATTTCTTTGCACCAGAACGTGTTTGTTCTGTACATTTTTTTAGTAATTTTTTATATTGTAGTCCTTGTATCGGCATGACTAAATATGACTCATTATCCAAACGCACAAATTTAATCAGTAATGGTCTATTAAATTTCGCTATTTCTGGAATAGAAATTCTATGTGTATTATTACCAAAGTGACAAATTACAGCAGGCCTAAAATGGTTATTTTTAAATTTAATTTCTATTGTCTGATGACCTGAAACAGAAACACGAAAATAATGCCTTATAGCTAAACGAGGTATTTGCACTTGTGTGCCTTCTGCGCCAGTCTCTTTTAAAACTTGCAAGAGAAATATTTTATTCTGGCTAATTTTCTTACGAGGTTTCCCCTGCCTCTTCTCCATAGTTGATAATATTTTTATCAACTTTGGTTGTTTAATGGGAGGGAAAAGTTTTGCAAGAATCTTTTTACTTTTTAATAACTTATCACGACTTAGTAATTTCCTCTTTTCTGAATATACAGACAAAAATTTTTCATTGACTTTTTTCAAATTCTTGGGATGAAAAGGAGACATTGGGGTAGCATACATCTTCCACATTCTGGAAATACTATTGAACAACTCAACATCTTTTCTATGGTCAACTAACAATTTTACGCAACACTCGCTATTACACAATAGTCCTCCGCTTGTAAAATTGTTTGAACCTATTAATATTAATGATTTTTGTCGATTACTAAAAATATATACCTTAGGGTGAAACGCAAAGTATTTTATTGGTACATGAAAAACATATATTTTTGCTTTTGTAAATCTTTGCATAAGATATCTCAATGCATCTGGCTCAGATATACCTTCGCCAATCCCAATAATCATGAATATCTTGTTGCCATTATCATAAAATCTTTCTATTTCCTTATGGATTAACTGCAACCCCTGCCATGAAACATAAGCAACCAAGGCACGAAAGGATGTATATTCTTCACTAGTTAATGCTTTACGAATTTCTTCATCAGAGAAGAAATCCCTAAAATTTGATGAATAATTTTGGCTTCCATATCTTTATTTACTTACACTGTCCTCTATAAGCTTTATTTCATTTTTTGTTAACCCGTATAAGTCATAAACCAAATTATTAATTCTTGCTTCTTCTTCATTTGTATCTTTTTGTATATTGGTTTTCTTTACTCGTATAATCTTATCTACTAAATCAATAATAGGCTTTTGACAATCTAAACTAATGTTTTTAATTGGGATTTGCTTTAATACATTAATTTTTAATTCGGCAAATAATTTACCTTTTCGAGGTTGAATTGCCCGGTAAAACCATGTGGCAAGATTACTATTCAATATTCCTAAAGCATATTTTATATTAATTGGTGATTTTTCTTTGGGAAGACAAACAAATACATTATTGCTGAAATAATATCTGTCCATATCCAATGCCGCCAAAATAAAATCGCCTGTACGTCTTACGACAATTTTATCGTTTTCGAAGTATTCTGGCTTGCCCAACCCTGCATATTCACCTTTCTTTTTATTGATAATAGCAGGATTGTAATTAACCCATTTCCCAGCCCACGTAATATAAAACCTCTGAATTTCTTTTCTGCCAAAAATTAATTTCCGTGAGTGGCTATCTATTTTTTTATCAATAAACAATTTCCTACGTATATTGCCGGAATGAATACCTTCATGGGGCTTGAAATAATCACCGAAAATCCCAGAGACTTTAAGTCTATCTATGAGACGCTTTGTATAGCTATCCATATAGAGATTGAATTTATATCCTTCATTTTTTAAAAACTGATTTTGTGGTATTTGATTACATATAATTGAATCGCGTGAATGGATTATAGCCATAATCATATTATCGGTACTGAACTGAGCTTTTTTGCCAATTATTGTACAACTATCCAAATTAACATTTTCAAAGGCCATGCCCCAATGGTCGATCCTAGTTATTGCTAAATTGGTTAAAATAAACTTCCGTGTAGAGTCATAATTCTTCAAGAGTACTATATCAGGAAGAACATTTGCAAAAGATCATTTTGGCGCAGTAATTGATATTGACTTTTCTATAAATAACCTAGAGATATCTAATGCCCCTATCATTGCAGAAGGATATATCTGTTTAAAGTATTTCTTTTCTAGTTCCGTAAATTTCACGGACTTTTGGCCCCAAGGCGGATTTCCAATCACCACATCAAACCCTTTCTTCTCATGAAAAACTTCTGAGAAATACACCTCGAAATCAAAGTCCTTGCGGCCATTGGTGATTTGGGTAATCAATTTATCAATCTGCTCTTTGTATGCCTGTTTTTTTCTGGCATTGGTTTCATTAAAGAAGAGGGGCTTTAGCTCTTCAAGTTTGCTAAATAAATCCAGATTAAAAAGGTTCTTTTCAACACCTAAAAGTGAATTGCCTTGAACAATTTTATAATCCAGGTTCGGCAAGGGTTTTATTTGTTTTATATCTTCCTCATCCACTATAAGAGACAGCCATAAACGAAGTTTGGCTATCTCTACCGCGCTTAAATCAATATCCACTCCATACAGACAGTTTTGAATAGCGTGTCGTTTAAAGCTATATATTGAGCGACCGTCCTTCTCTTTAATATAACTTGTAAGGGTATTACGTGTGCGGACAGTCTCGTTCATCATCCCTACCGGAAAAGCACCAGAGCCAACTGCTGGGTCGCAGATGCGAATTGAGGCAAGTTTTTCATCTATTAACTTGGCGTGATTACGGATACTTTCAGGGAGTTTAAAAGAATATTTTGAGGTTTCCCTCCCCTCATTTATTACCCGCATGTCATGTTCTACAGCAGTCTCGCCATATTTGATTAGGGTTTCAATATCTTTTTTGTCCACTTTCCCTTCAAGTTCGGTTGCCAAATAATTAATTAGACTTTCCTCGCACATATAATGGACGATTTCCCGCGGAGTATAGTAGGTACCTTTAGACTTACGGTCTTTAACTTCAAGAAGATTCTCAAAAACCTTTCCTAACATTTCCGGGTCAACTGCAACTTCTTTCTCTAAAGGTTCATCCTCTTTAACAGTAAAGTTATAGCGGTCAAAGACATCTAAAATGCCGGTTCCTATATCGCCTTCTTTGGTTTTAATCTTATTTGAGAAAAGCTCATCAGGTAGAATAATATCTGTCCCCTTCCAGTCATAATTGTTTATGGGATCAAAAAGGCCGCCGTTAAGAAAAGGAATCTTGCACTTAAACATACTAAAATAATGGTCTTCATGTGAGCGGTCATTTCTTAAGGCCTCATAAAAAAGTGGTTCTAAAATATCATTGAAGAAGTTATCATAATCAGCAATTTTCTTTTCAAAAAGCTGCCTTAAGAAATTTTTAGGTCCAGTTCCCCAATCTGCATCACGGGCAACACCAAACCAGCCTTTTTTCTGTAAGAAATACAAAAATACTATCTGACCTAAAAGTTTCTTGGCAAAATCAACGGTGTCTATATTTTTAGATTTAAAATCCTGCCTGATTTTACTGTCTTTCTTAACAAGTTCATCAAGTGCCTCTTTAAGGTCCAGGAATAACCTTCGGTATTCTTCAAAGAATTCTTTGGTAACTTTCTCAATACGGAAAGCCTCCTCTAAATTACTAAGGGTAGGATAATTCTTATCGTCTGAAAGTATAGGCACTAATTGACGCTGAGCAGTGTGGCTACTTTCATTTGAACCCACTAAGAATGAATAGCGCCGGGCAGGAGTAAATTCTTCTTTAGCTTTGATGGCCCCTTTGGGCAGTTTATATTCCATCTTTACAAAGGAAAAACGCCAGTCTTCTCTGGTAGGAGGCACGAAGGCAACAAGACCTGCGTCTTTCTCGCCGCGGTCTTTAAGATAGCGGGCAATAAAATTTCGCTGGGCGGTGCGAGCACGGTCAAGGGTAGTTTCTCTTTGTAAATAGACAATAAGGATATCTATCTTTTTATCTTGAGGGTCGGTATATGTGCCGATACGTTCATATGTCTTTACATAGTCTTTAAAGATTTCCGGAACATATCCACGGGCATGAAAGGCTTTTGAGTCGTCAATAGTATTGAGTAGATTTTTGTTAAAGTAGATAAAGCGTTCTTTATCAAAGGAGTTTTGTAAAGTTTCTCTTACAAGTTGTTTTGCATCCATATCAATATCACTCATTTATTAAATATTCAGATAAAATAACTTCCCTTGGCCCAAAGATTTGAGCTGCGCTTTGCACAATAAACTGTGTTAAAAACTCTGAAGGTATATTCATTCGTAAAACTGCAAGAATCTTGAGAGGATTGATACCTTTTTTGAGCTCATTTTGTAGTTTCCTTAAGAGTGTCTTTGAGGTTTGTTTTGGAATTCCACCTTCTTCCAGTTCCTTAATAACCTGCTTAATATAGAGCTCATCGTCTTCGGTATAACCCTTAAAGTGCCTTATTTCATTGGCCTTAAGAATACGCACAACTTGTGTTGCACTATCACGGCCGCCACGCAATTTTACATCTGGCAATTCTTCTATTGTGGCAAATTCAAATTCCTTTTTGTTTTTATCCAGGAGTTCATAGAAATCTTTTCCTACATTTTCACGCTTTGTTTGTGGGGAAACTTCCAGTAATTTAGCAGCGGACATAAAATCAAGTTCCTCTGGTTCTTTATCACGGCTTACTATATAGAATTTATGCAGTTTACCCTTTCTAAAATATGTAAGAAGGCGGTTAGCGTCTCCTTTCTGTAGCCTGGCGGTTCTTGCCTTCTTGGGAAGGCGTTTAATCTTCTCAAATAAATCCAAATCTTTTTGGCGGATTTCTTTTATTATCTGTAAGTATTTTAACTCACTTTCTTCTGCGTCATCTTCACCAGTGATGGTTTTCTTGGACAATAACCGGTTAAACAACTCATGGGATTCAATTGGTTCACCTTCAGTAAGAAGTCTAGCGTCTGCTCCTAATAGTGTAATAAAGGCATGTATCTTTGCCTCAGCTGTTTCTTTTAGCTTGATGAGGTTATTGGATTGTTTTGTAGGGAAGAAGTTAAAAGTATAAATCTCTTTAAATTCTGTATCAACCCTGTTAATGCGTCCTACCCGCTGCATAAGCCGGGTAGGATTCCAGGGGATATCGTAGTTAATCACCGCATTTGAGCGGTGTAAATTTACACCTTCTGAAAGTACTTCAGTGGTAATTAAGATCCTATATTTATTTTTTGGGAAACGCGCTCTTGCGTCAAAGTTTTCAATGACCTTTTCTCTTATGGCAGCGCTTGAGCTACCTGTGAATGATAAAACCTCACCTGGATAGTCTTCTTCCAAATGCTTTGCCAGATAATCTGCTGTCTCCTTGGATTCAGTAAAGATAACAAGCTTCTGCTGTTTTAAGATATTTACCGAAGAAAGTTTCTTCTTTGCGGTGATTAGCTTAGGGTCTCGTTTTATATTCTGCCAGATCTTTTTAATCTCTCGCAAAACACTTAAATCATGCTCTAAATCAGTTTTGAAATTCTCTGTAAAGTCTTTTGAGCTGTATTTCTTTGCTTTGTCTTCATCAATTAGTTTTTGAATCGCTTCTTCATCGTCATTTTCCAGTAGGTCAAAGATTTTATAGGTATATTTTTTGCTGACATAGACATTGCCTTTATTAAATTCACGCAGAAATTGCTCATAGGAATATATAAATCTCTCAAGGGTATTTCTAAAAGCGTAGAAGCTGCTCTCCAGTCTTTTTACTAAAAGAATCTTCATAAATTTACCCATATTCCTCTGGGATAACTCTTCAGGCTGGGTAATCTCACCCTTATAATAAAGCATAGGAGTGTAGCGAGCGTATCTGAATTTGGTGGTTACAAGCTCTATGGTGCGGGTAAATACGGTGTCTTCCTCATCGTTTAATTGATAAAAGATTGGCTGGGGTTCGGCTACATTAGGAAAGTTTAATTTTTGATGCTTTAAATCAGCTGCAAAGTGTTGTTCGATATCCCTGCGGGTCCGGCGCACCATTAAATACTTCAACACTTTTTCTCTAATTTCTTTTGCATTTTCCTTAACAACCTTGACATATTCGTGATAATCCCGCTGCCTGTCTAATTTTTTAAGTTTCTTTTCTAAGCCTAAGAAGAACTTCTCTAAATCCGGGAGATTAGGAATAGTGCTTTTTCGTGCTTTCTGAAAGAGTTTGATCTGGCTTAATATATCTTTGGGAGAATTATTGTAAGGTGTTGCCGTAACCAGGATTATCCTTTTGCCCCGTGAGATTTGAGCAAGTTTTTCATAGGTTATATTAGTTTCGGTTCTAAATCGGTGAGCCTCATCAATAATGATATTTTTATATTTTTCAGTGCCTCTTTTAATTAGGTGGTCAAGTTTCCCGAGTGATTCAAAGTCCGCAGGGACCCTAAAATCAGAGAAGACATTGGGCCAGGAGCCAGGATTGTCTTTTTCTAAAAGTACAGGAGGAGCAATAACTAAAGTCCGGCCATCAAGCTGCTGAGCAAGCATAGCGGAAACATAGGTTTTACCCAGACCAACAACATCCGAGATAAAAACGCCACCATATTCCTCAAGGATTCTCTTGGCATTTAGAACTGCTTGTTCCTGATATGTGAGCTTCATAAATTCTGAAGGAACGTATTTGTAGAATATTTCTTCAACCTGACTTAAATCTTCCTTGAAATATTCATATAGGAATTTTAGATATAACTCATAAGGAGTTATAGTATTGTTAAGCCAAGTTTTTGTCTGGATTGCTTCAATGTATCTATCTTTTACGTCTACCGCGTCTTTCCATAGTTCATTAAATTTTTCTAAAGCAAAGTCATAATCGGCTCTGGTTTTTAATTCTACATTAAATTCTAAGTTGTCTCTGAGACCAGCCTGGGTAAAGTTGCTTGAACCGGTGATAACTCGGCCTATATCTCTATCGCCTTCTTTGAAGGTCATAATATATAGCTTTGCGTGGATATTTTCAGTAGGATAGGCTCTGATTTCTAACTTGCCATTTTTGAGCCACTCAATAAATTTGGAGACTCCTTCCTCAATAGTAGCATCATCTTCGGATTGTTCCATTTCGCAAGTTAGAGATTTTTCAAACTCTTGTTTTACCTCTGCATGTGAAAACTGAAAGGTAGGTTGAGCCTGGCTTTTTGATTCTTGAATTAATCTTACAACCTCTTTATTTGTGCTTATTCCTATCAAGATCCTAATTTTTTCGGTAGCCTCAAGAGATTTATATAAAGCATAAAACCCGCTGGTATAGAAATATCCTACTAACACATCAAAAAGGCGTGTGTCTTTTATAAGTACCTTGAAACGGTCAAGAAGCCTTTTGTTCTTTTCGTTTGTTATAAAAGTCAGGTCTTGTATCATTTTCCTTTTCTCCTGCTCATCCATTTTTC
>Ga0180301_10002450_pt1 | contig 14590 bp, 14 predicted proteins | sample GuaBasSediGuay16_FD_121797 | JGI IMG/M metagenome (GOLD analysis project Ga0180301, IMG submission 121797) | Subseafloor sediment microbial communities from Guaymas Basin, Gulf of California, Mexico - Guay16, Core 4569-2, 12-15 cm | ecosystem: Environmental > Aquatic > Marine > Hydrothermal...
TAACCGAATATGCTCCATGTTAGATTGGCCTTTCCAACATCCACATAAAGCTTTAAAGTTATGTTATCTCCTTCCTTGACTTCCGTTGGATATTCTACAGTTATATTAATAGGAATTATAACCTTGAGAACTATTGTTACATTTAATTCCCTGTAAATGTTTAACGTAACATTAGAACTATGGTCACTTTCAACTTCAGTAATTATAGTATTATTAAGAACAACAGCATGGAGATGTGCTACTGTCTCCCAACCTACATATACTACCTTACTCTCTACATTAGTAGATGGTTCAGTTTCCTGCGCATGCAATACTCCTATCGGAGCAATCAACATGGCAGTTATTATTATCATTAAGATTGCTAATTTCTTCATTTCTTTTACACCAAAGACTAGCTTTTTCAATAGTTTAGAATAAGGTAGACGGTGTTTATAAATAATATACTTATAAATATCTATAATTAATGATTATAGGTTTCTGTAAGAAAATTACAATTCACTATAACAACCAATACGCGCTTATAAATCGTAAAATTCTGAAATATATTCAAAAGAAAAAGATTTCTATAGGTTAGAATTACATAAAAAGAAAAATCATCCTTGCTCGAATAAGCCCTTTTTATTCAACATGTATGCTCTAATTAGAACCATGAATACGTATATGTATGAGAGAACAGCTATTAGAATTAAAGTTTCGATATAGAAGCCTAGTAGACTTCCTAGGAATATAAGGAATAACCTTACATCTCTCGTAGCAATAGGAGGTATCCTAAAATATTTTGGATGCATACCCAATGAAGCTTCAGCTCTTGCATTTGTGAAGCTCACTAATATACTTCCAGAAAGTGCCATGAATGAGATTATAAATAATTTCTCTGCTGGAAATAAAGTACTCGTTAGAACAAAATAAGAGAGACAGACGATTACTGAGATGTCTACAAGCCTATCTAGAAGTGAGTCTAAGAAACCTCCAAATTTCGTTTTTTTATTCAATATTCTTGCAACTTCTCCATCAACGCCATCAAGTATCGAAGCAAGCTGGATTAAAATTCCGGCAATTATTGGCCTCTTTAAGATATAAAAAAACGAGGAAAAAATCCCAAAAAGTGTGGTAAATATTGTTATCTTATTAGGTGATGGATTCTTATGCACCTTGAGTAAAGCCTTTGTTATCACTCCTGAGATTCTTCTGTTTATGTATTTCGAAATAACTCCATCCGTGGGCTTTCCGAAAGCCATAATCTCTCACCTAAGTCTTCAAAAACTCTTCGAAGCACGATTCTTCCTAACCCGTATAAAAGTCTCCTCAAATCTCTTACCGTATCTATCTCCATCCAGGGAATCCCCGTTATATCTGAAACTTTAACCTTATGACCAATTGATATCGAGAAGTTCACAATATCTGCTACTGAGAAAACTTTAAGGTTTCTCTCAAGAAACTCAGCAACCTTAATTACCTTTTTACTTATTATAAACACTCCAGCATCTATAAAGTTGAAATCTGTCAACTTCTTACTTATTTTGATTACCTCCCCATCCTTATTAGCTAGGATTTTTGTTGCTTCCTTAATATCTATTAGCATTGGATCAGAATCTCCAGCTATTATTATACTAGCATTATCTCCAAAGTCCTTTAATAGCTTTAGAGGTACGCTGGCTGGATATACATGGTCAGCCATTGATAGGAAGAAGTAATTGTCATGTACAGCCTTTAAACCGAGGTATAAGCTGTATCCATTTTCTCTCTCGCTGTATCTGTTTACAACTATCTTGTAACTTATTTTCTCCTTCTTAAGGATGGATTTAATTCTCTTTTTTAGATCTGGCTTAGTAACAATTATAAAGCGATCTACGCCGATAGAGTGAAGGATTCGAACAGGAATCAAAAGTAGGGGAACACCAAATATTTTAATCAACGTTTTTGATAGTCCTCCAGTGTATCTAGATAGCCTCTTACTTTCTCCCGCAGCAAGTATAATAGCTTCTCTTATTTCCATTGTAAACACCCTAAAAAAGTTATTTAGATAAATGTTTTTATAAGGGGATTGGTTTCAGCATTAGTAGCCCGAGAACCTAATAAAAAAGATTTTTAATAATAGGATTTACTTAAAAATTTTATATGATAGACTGATGAGGGCGTAGGAATTATATGGTAAGCATCACAGAATTATTTCTTCCACCAGAGATAAATTCTGAATATTATTTCACAATATTAAAACTGATTAGAGACGGTATCAATAATACTGAAATGCTGGCTAAACATTTAGGATTGTCAAAGGAGAATACCTCCAGAGCTCTTTCAGTACTTAAAAAACTTAATCTTATAGAAAGGCAAAAGAAGAGTACAATTCAATTGTCCCCACTCGGCTTTATTATACTTTCTCAAAATGGATTTTCCTACTTAAGAGAAATCTTTCCATCAACATTTAAGGGCTCAGAACTCATTCTAAAGATGCTAAATGAACCTAAAGAAGAACAACGATTGATAGAAGACATTTTAAGGGAACTTAATGTTGATAAGTATGAGCAGAAGATGAGGATAAAATATGCTATAAAGAGGACAATTGATTTTTTAGAGATATTGGGGATTGTAAAGAAAGATGGAAATATAGTTCATAGAGAAAAGATACCCTCATGCAAGGTATCAATAGTCGAGATAACTGACTTTATAAAAGGAGCGATTTCTAGCTTTTCAAAAGGATGCGAAAGCAAAATTAAGAGAGTAAGCTTGATTATAGAATCAACCGAAGATATTGATGCAAATTTGATTGCAGCCTTTATTTCTGGAGCATTAGCTTATTTTCTAAATAAAATAAAGAAGTAATTTTATTCTTCAGGAGGAATGTCTGGCTGAACTTTCTGGAAGATTAAAGCTCCTAAGAAAATGAATATTGCTGCAATAATCGTCCATATAATGTAATTCGGATCAATTTTAACGATGTATCCTGTTAACCAATAAGCAGCTGCCTGAAAGATGTTCAGAACAAGGCCGTTAAGTCCAAGGTAAGTTCCAGCTCTTGATACATTTGTTGCTCTTGCATTCATCTCAATAATGTTTGCCTGGACAACATATACCATAATCCAATATCCCGCTATCCCTACAGCTGCTGCTCCAAGAACGATAACTGAGAAAATAGCTTGGTCTGGGATGAATATCCTCAAGGGGAGAATTAAGAGAAATATAACCATTATCATTAATGAATAAGTCATTGTTTTCTTAACTGTAATCTTGCTAGGAAGTTTCATCCATATGAAGAAAGCAACTAGTATCGTAAGCATTAGTCCCATGGATACGCCTAAATATTGAAGACCAACGAATCCAAGGCTCTCAATGAACGGTAAGAGCAAAGTTATGACTATGACCAAACCAACTGAAAGAGTTCCCTGAGCGAGCATCCAATAAACGAAGTTGATATCATGAAGAACGATAGCAATTTCTTTAAGAGATAATTTTGGTATTGGCAAGTATTTCTTTGGCTCCATTAAAATTACTGTTGGAGCTATGTACATAATTATTTCAATGATTGATAATACAAGAAGCATCTGGAAAAGTAATTTTGTATTGTTGATAATCATAGGCATTAAGAAACTTCCTCCGGTTCCAACTATGTTTCCAAGAAGGTTAAATATGTTTTCATATCCTGATACCTCGCTTCTTTCATGCACTTCAGTTATTTCTGGCATCCAAGCCTGATATGGTGTTAAGAGATAACCATACGCAAAGTTAAATGCTGATATAAAGAATGCTTCATATGCAAAAAGGAGCATCTGGTCTCTCACATCAATGAAGAATTCGGGGAAGAATAGGAGTAGAAAGGAGACTGCTAAGAATATGGAGCCACTGATAATGTATGGTTTCCTTTTTCCTAACTTCGGATGAACTGTTGCATCGCTAATATATCCCATCACAACTCCAGATATTGCTATAGCTAATTTTCCTATACCATTAGCAATGCCATTCAATACGGGATTCAAGTTATATTTCTTAAGGTAAACATAGAAAGTAGCTAGGGAAGCAATGTTTAACAAAATAGTAGAGCCGAATCTTCCAGAACCATAAACAATTTTTTGAAGTCTCGTTAAACCCATATATTGAACACCTTAAAACTCGTATTTTTCTCCTGGCTTTAATATTACTACTTTCACATCTGGAACTTTTTCTTTGACGAGCTTCTCAAATTCATAGGGATCCGCTCTTATTACAGGGAAAGTATTATAATGCATAGGAATAACTACTTTTGGCTTAAGTAATTCAACAGCCTTTGCAGCTTCAAAGGGACCCATTGTAAAGTGTCCTCCTATCGGTAGAAGAGCTATATCTGGTTTATAAAGCTCGGATATCAGAGCCATATCACCAAATACTCCAGTGTCTCCCGCATGATAAATTGTTCCTTCTTTGCCCTTTATTACAACCCCAGCACATCTTCCAGTATGAAATGCTGGTGTAAAGTACGCAGTTATTCCCTCAAGCTTTATTGGTCCTCCTATATTAGCACCTATTGAATTTCCTCCCTTCCTCTCTACATCCAGAGCTATTTCATATAATGTTACAACAGGAGCTCCAGTCTTCTTAGAAATCTCTACGGCATTTCCTAGATGATCTCCATGATCATGCGTCACGAAGATGTAATCAGCACGTTTAATATCATCTAATTTAACAGCAGCTTGAGGGTTTCCCTCAATCCAAGGATCAATGTAAATCAATTTCCCACTCAGTTCTATCTCAAATGCAGCATGACCTAAAAACCTCACATAGGCCATAATTATTCACCAAAAGCAGATTTAAATAAAAATAGATAATTGAGCTTAAAAAGAATTACTCCCGCAAGAATAAGAATCAACATCTGAGTCTCTTAATACCATTTTGCATTCTCAAGAACTTTATCTAAATCCTGAATTAAGACTATTGTAGATTCGTCGTCAACTCCTGCAACTAGCATAAGTAGCTTGTCAAAATCTTTAAGATAATTATTTACATCTGGCATAAATCTATAAACATCATTTTTATCCAATACTAATCCTCCAGTTACAAATATGACTCCAGGTCTCTGTCCGCTATAGGGATAATCTATAGGAGTTAATGGATCCTGTATCTCCGCGAGCAAATTACCATCCTCATCTAATATAACACCATAGTTTATGTAAATACCAGCAGTTCCTTCCCCTTTCAGACCGCCAATTCCACGATACACAACGTGATATACGAATAAATATTTGTTATTTCCGATTTTTACAGTTGTTCCTCCTCCAGTTTTTTCTTCTTCTTTTCTCGGCCTAAATACGGTATATGTAAAAGCATCTTCAACAACGTTTGGATTATCCTTATCTATGTAGCCCAATGCTAAAACGTTTCTGGGAGCGTATTTATAATTAGGTCTTATCGTCATAACTTTTTCCGTCACTCTAAATGAATCCCTATTATCAGAGAGGACAGTATCTCTATACATGATTGGAGCAACTTCTTCATCTTTAATAATCCACGAGATTACTGGTTCAGCTACTGGGAAACCAGGTCCTCTAAGAACAGTAACAAAGAAAAACTCATCGTTGATAGGCGAAAATCTTGGGTCCTCCAGACTCTCATACGGTAATCTAGCTCTAATGAATATTCTTGTAGGATATGATTTATTGGGAATTCTCATCTCAGGACTCAAAAATTCATTTCCGAAGCTATCTATCTCAGTTATACCTAAGAAAGTTCTTGATGGCTCGAATGTGCCAAGTCTTATTAGCATTAGTAGTTTTCCGTTTTTCAGCTTAATCGAAGGATTATAAGCCTGTATAAGAGGCAACCCCATTTCGAAATTTCTCGCAGTTAGAATCCTATAAACAGTCAATAAGCTACTCCTGTAATATCTTGTAGGATATCCGTCTTCTTGCTCTTTCCTAAGCTTGTTTATCAATAATCCATCCACATTATGATCTATATGCTTCGATACGACATTATGCATATATTCATAAAATGGTAATGTTTTTCTGAACTTTGATAGTTTGATGCCAAGTTTCATTATCAACAACCTGTTTTTGTACTAACTAAACGGATTAAGTGTTGAGTTCTTTCTTTACTCTTAAAAATTTATTGCAAGTAATTAAGAGAAAGATTACCGGAAGTTTTTAACACAAAATTAAACTGTTTTTTATAGCTTAAATTGCGGATTTTTAATAATATTTAAAAGCTTGTTAGCAATTCATGAAAGCTTAGATTAAACTTAGGCTCTAAAGGTGAAATTCGGCTTGAAATTTGTTTATGATACTAAAGTAAGGCCACGATACGAATATAGTTTTAAACTTACATCAATGTTCTACGCTACTCAATGGGATTTTGATGGCAGAAGATCATACATACCTTTCGAATATGAGGGAAAATTATCCTGCGTTGTAATCAGAGAGTTTCATGAGGATCTAAAATTAGAAATTTTTTCCGAATCTTCGGAGTCCATACTCATTGAAAAAGCATTAAAGATAGCTAGTCACGTAATGGGATTTGATGAGGATCTATCTGAATTTTATGAGTTAGTATTAAATGATAAAATATTGTGGCCGATAGGTTGGCCTTTAAGAGGAATCCATTTGAGAGCAGTTCCAGGTGTTTGGGAGGGTCTTGTCATAAGCATATGTCAGCAGAATGCCAGCTTTTCGCAAGGATGGAGAATGGTAATAAACTTTAGGAAGCTCTTTGGAAAAAGAATTTTTATCCAGGAGTACAAACATGAATGCTATGCTTTTCCATCTCCAAGAACCATTATTAATCTTGGGAGAAATATAACTTCTGCTGGAGTAGGCTATAGGTATAAAACGATTTTGAATGTTGCTAAAGCTATTTTGAGTGATGAAGATCCTTTTACAGTAAAAGGAGTTGGTGAATATACTAGAAGAGTCTCAAAAATAATTTCTTTGAGAGACTATTCGAAAATGCCCGTTGATAAATGGTTTAGGAAACTTATACCTTTTGCGTATGCTGGAGCGAGAGAGGAATGGAGTACTCGGAGAATTGAAGAATTCGCGGAAAAGAAATGGGGCAAATGGGCTGGATTATCTGCAATAATGCTTACAGCAATCACAGCGGCTGAGCCTATAAGCTCCCTTCTAAGAAAGTTAGAAAGAGGCTTTCTTACACCAATTCCAGCAAAGCCTTCTCCATTGACTTTATGGAGATATAAAATTTAACCTTCTCCTAGTGGAAATATTAGAAATCACATTATGATTTTTATCTCGGTTTTCAAGCTTTCTTAGATGTTTTATGTGCCTACTATTGACCATTATTATCATGCTTCTATCTAGAGATAGTCATTTATAATCTGCTTTCTTCTTTTTCGAAACCTATAAAAATAAAATGCAATCTCTAAATATTAAGCTTCAAAAAGAGGTTATTATTTTGGATGCTATAACTAAATTTATTGAGGAATATCCTGCCGTAAAAGATGAAACCTTTGAAGAGTTGAAAAAACTTGCTGATGAGAAGAATTGGGTTGGCATCTCTAAAGCAATAGAACTTATTTTAAATAAAGATTTTGATGAAGCAATGGACGCTGTAAAGGACTCCTTAAAATCCGATAATATTGATGAGAAGAATATAGCTACACTACTCTGGGCGCAACCAGCAATTTTCTTTATAATTCTTTTAGCAGATTCTGGAGGAATTAAAGACGAGAGAGATGTGGTTTTGACCATTATAACAATATTCAAAAATATGAAAGGGATCTATGAAAAAGCTGCTAAAAATGTAGGCTATATGTTAACATCATATTTTCTAGACTACTTTACGAGAAACATTGAGATGAAAAACATTGATGAAGCTATAGCTTTAATCTTACTAGCTAGAGAAGCATCCAAACTTACTGGTGATGAAAAATTAATGGAAGAAATTGAAAAAATAATAAGTGAGTTAAGATAAGACTACTAGCTAGCATAAATTTTTAGGACTAAATTATTTAGTCTTATCTTCAACCTCAATTCCTCTAATTTTTGATATAAATAAAGGATTTGTCACACAAAACTTACAACCGCTCTTTGCAACTTCAGTATCATATCTTTTATGAATTTCGCAGAGGAGGCCTTTTACTCTCACCATAGCACATATTTTACAGAAATATTCGAGTTTTTCCTCCACACCTAAATTATTGTTCAATAAAGCTTCTGCAAATTTTCTAATCTCTGCCATTATATCTTCATATTCCTCAAGGTTTATTACAGCACCCCTTATTCCCTTAATGTAGTGGGATACGGCGGGTTGAGATATTCCTAAGAGTTTGGCGATTACCGTTTGTTTAACTTTGAACTCAAAATATAATATCTTAACAAGTTCGGCTCTTATAGCGGGAATAACAGACTTCACCGCGACCTCACAAGGTAACATCATATTTATTACCTTCTAAACCTTTTGAAAAATTACTTAAGTAATGATTTACTATAACACTGTTATTTAATTTTAAGTATTTAAATATGCGCATTGGATCGTCATAGTTAGGATTCATAGATGTCAAGAATTAGATTTTAAGAAGAAAAAATAAAAGATGTTTTTCTCTATAATCCAACAACTCTCCTTCTAGAGCATTCTCAATCTAACTCCTCGACTTCTAACTTTCTGCTTAATTTCTCTTTATGAAGTTCCTCAAGTTTCCTTTTAACTTCCTCTCTTATTGCTCCTTTAAGTGGATATTTAGAAATTATAATAGCAGCTAACATAGCACCAATGAACGCAAATATGCTTATAAGCAATCTTATACCAAATATCGCACTTTCAGTTTGCACTGGAGCTCCTTCAACATAACCAAAAGGCTTTAGCAGGAGCAGTGTAGCGCTTACTAATAAGGTTGCTAACCTAATAATCAGAGCGTTTGTTCCAAAATAGGCTCCTTCTCTCCTTTTTCCTGTAACGTACTCATCGTAATCTATTGCCTCTGCAATTAAAATGTCAAATACGTACATAGGTGATGCTACACTTACCCCTATTAATATAGCAACTATAATAGCTTCCATTAGAGTTCGGATAAACAACAATGGAAGCAAAGCGAATCCAAAGAATAACAAACCATAAAATGCTGACACATAAGGGCCGCGGGATACTGCGATTTTATTCCAAATGATTATAGAAGGTATCATAGTTAAGAGAATTACAAGGTAAAGTATTCCAGTAACAGTTTGTTCCTCTCCTAATGCGAATTGAACGTACACTGGTAACAATTGTTCCATAAGCAAGACAGAATATTGTAGCATTAAATTGGTAAATACAAAGATTACGAAAACTTTATTTCGGAAAGTATACCTTAGGGCTTCTAAAACTGGCATCGGCTCCTCCACAAGATAATAACCCTTTTCTTCGGATCCTAATAAGGAGATGAATAATGAGATAGCAGTCAATAATCCTAAAAGGACACCCATACCAAACCAGCCAAAGGCATCAACTAACATTGGAACTAAACCAAGACCAAATATTGTTCCTATGATTCCGATCCATGATCTATATTGCTGCACTTCAGCTCTCTCCTCTAAACTTTCAAACATTTCTGGGAATAAAGCTGTCCAGGCAAGTATAACTGCAGTATAGAAGGTATCGAATAGAATTCCTATTATTGTGAAGTATAGGAATAGATCGTAGGGTAATCCAAAAACATGAATTGGAACACCAAGTATCTCAAAGCTAATTAATTCGGCATTTATATGCTCGACTTTAGGAGCCCATGTAAACATAAAGGCCAGCATTAGAGGAATATTTCCATAGATGACGAGTGGTATTCTTCTTCCCCTCTTCGTCTTAAGTTTATCAGATAGGAATCCAAATAATGGATCATTAATCGCATTCCAAATTCCATAAATTGCAAAGCCTAAAGAATACAAATGGACTGGTAAAGCACATATCTGTACGTAGAAGTAGAATAAGAATGCATTAAATGCATTGTACGAAAGGGAGGCAGCAAATGATCCTGCTGAATAAGCAATCTTCTTCCATTTAGGATACAAGTTCAGAACACCTCTCAAGAAAGTTTTAAATATTTTTCAAAATTTCAATAAAAACCTTTATGTATAGAATAATAGGAAAACGTAGCTTACACTTTTTATCCCATGCGAGGCGAGAATTTCTTTTGTAAATCAGCATGTTCAAGTAATTTTATTATATCAGCATCTTGGAGTTCGGATATTGCATGCCTTATTAAAATCCTTCTCGCGAGCTCTACAACTCTTGGTTCAACCTTCACAAAAGCATCTACTGCGTCCAAGAAGTGAGGACACCCACTTTGAGAAGATTGCTCATTAGTCCAAGATAATATTCTATCTATTCCAAGATTTCCATAATCAAGAATCTCGACAGTCACGGACTGATCTGAATTTTTCGGCTTGATGAATGAAATGTGAAGTTTTTTAAGCCAGCTATGCTCTTCGAGATAACTATCCAAGCGTGAAGAATTAATTAAGTTTCCAGCAATTGCTTCAATAACCTCTTTTTTCCCTAAAAGTCCTAATTTTATGCATTCACCTCTATTGAGCATTAATGTTGTTATAGCTTTATCATTAGCCGTATCCATAAGGTCTTTAAACTCAGTGTTTTTCTTTAAAAACATCCTTGCAAGTATTTTGCTCCTCACTCTTTTTACGACGCCTATCAATGATACTTTTAATTCTTTTGCTTCATAAATCATATCCTCAGTTACCGATTCTAATTCTCTAACTGCTTCAATTCTAGGTGGAGGTAAAGGTAAAGGAAGTATTGGTCCGTCTATAAATATCGCGTCAAAATCAAAACCTTCAATACCTTCCCTTTTATTTTTCAAGAGCTTCAGAGCTAATTTTCTCTCAAGCACATGCGATTTAGCCGAGATTATTAAGCTGGATACTGGTTGCTTAGTGACAAGATCAACATCTACAATGATTGATCGATTGACCTCAGAATTAGAACTGAGATATCGAGGAAATCTTATGTAACCAGCAATATAAACAACAAAGTCTCCATAAACAAGAGATAGGGGAGAGGTTAAAAATGATGTGTCTATGGCGAATGATACTATAGGCTCGCTGTAAGTAGAAAAATAATCTGGAATGCTTACTATACAATCACCAGCCTTCTTTAATTCCTCCTTAATAAACTTAATAGCTGGCTTGAGCCTCTCATAATTATCGATGAATTGCTTACTGATCCTCCGAATTTCCTTGTATATCTTATTCAGTATCTCAGGGGATAAATCCCTCTCGATTTCATCATAATAGTACATTAATATTCACCTGGAGCTTTAACCTCTTTAACCCTAATAACAATCGGTTTTCTGAATGGGTTCATCAGCCCAGCGACGAAGAACTCTCTTTGATCCAGCTGAGCCAAGCTTTGTAAAGTGACTCCAGAAATATCAGCAAATTTTGATATTTCATCTAGATCTGTTGTCTGGTTTAACCTTGAGAAGAATATTGTGTTTATGTTTGCTCTTATATCAGTGCTAACGCTGTTAGCAAGTCTTTGAGATGCTATTATTAAACCAATAGCCCATTTTCTCCCCTCCCTAGCAATTTTTTCCACTTGTTCTTCACAATATCTAGCTCTATAAGCATAATTTTGAGCTTCATCAATTACAAAGATGATTTTCTGCTCTAGATTTCCACCTCCTCCATTTTTACTCTTCTGCACTGCTTCTATGACTCTATTCCAAACCGCTCTTATTATACTCGCAATAATAGCTCTTTTAGCTTCTATTGTGTCCTCTAAAGATAAATCTATCACCAATGGAGCGTTCATTGTTCTCTTAAATTCTCTAGCGTAATCTATAACATCGTCTGGACTCAAACTTCTTAATAGAACATTAGCTACTTCGAAAGGCTTGACGAACAATTCCATTCTAGTTTTTAATTGAACGTCAGCATATTTCGCACCCATCTGTTTTGCTATCCTAGGTATGAGATTAAGTAACTTCTGATAGAACAAATCAGCAAGCTCCTCTCTAGATACTTCATCTTCAGCTTTTGAATAATCGTTCATTATGTCAATCATCTCCCTGATAATAGCATCATTGCTCTCACCATCTTCAAGCTCACTGAATAGCTTAAGAAACGCTCCCTCAATATACTGAGCCACATTCTCAGAGACCCTAGTCTTTGAGACAAGCCAGTTTGCTGCTGTTATCGGATCAAGTTTAATCTCTGTAGAATAAATTGTGCTTCTCGGATAAAATGGAGCGAAGTCCATACCAGTATGGTCAAATATTATGACAGAGTAATCGGTTTTTTGAACTATCTCATCCACGAGGGCCTTAATCAACCTAGATTTTCCCATACCAGTCGCTCCAAAAACTCCAACATGATACCTTAAGAATTTCGGATTAAGAGGAATCTCTAGACCGGGAGTATATTTGTGCTCACCAATTACTAATGGTTTTTCTCCCTCTAGAAATGATTCTAACAAAACGGAAAGGATTTTTCCTTTCTTTAGCAGATGGACTTTACTTCCTGGAAAAGGAATATAAGTTACGGTATTGCTTAAGCTCTTTATTTCACCATTCTCTATCTTCAGCTCGGCGAGAGGAATTATCTCAGCATTTGTATAAGGAAGCTTCTCAACATCCTCATACATGTGGGGAAAGTCAATTATGCTCACCCTCTGATACTGCCTTAAGAAAGGTTCTAGCCTTCTGATTCTCCTAATCACACCGAGAATTGCTATATCACTAGCTCTTTCATCGATAATTACAGCAAGATTTTCCTCTCTTATTCTAACTTCTGGACCGCCTGAGAATAGTGCAAAAGGAATAGATATTGCGTTTGCATTTGATAGAACGAAGCCAATTTTTTCTCCTAATATTTCTTCTAATCTGGCAGAATTACCCATCATAGCACCTATAAAAGCATACTTAGATATATTATCACTGTGCTTTCCATATTTAAGTAGACTATAGTGAAAGAAAAAGTAAAGGACTGTTAGCTCTTTCTGAGACCGAATCCGTCTTTTTCAGTAAGCTTTTAACCTAATTTAAGAGAATACAGGAAAAGTAAAAGTCAGCAAGGTAATGGTAGTATTATACTCCAAATAAGCTGTAAATGAAGCTTACAACTGAGACTAGAATTATGGTAAAGAACAGATCCGTTAGGGTAGTTACCAAGGGAATGGCAAAATTATCGGGATTCATGCTGTAATTAAAAGAAGTTATTGCGATTACAAAGCCAAGAAAGGAAACTATAAAAGCGCCTATTAAATTTACGATATAAAGAGCTAAGATAAAGGGAAGCATCCTATTGACATTTCCAGATGATAAAACACCAATCGCTCCGTAAACTGTAAAAATTGTCATACCAGCGAACAGGATAATAAAGATATTGGTCAAATTTTCGGTTTCGAAATAACTACTGATTATTGGTTCTATGGTACCTCTGTGAAGCCTTGTTGTTGTTCTAGAGGAGTACATAGAGCCTTGGTCTCCTAAACATGTAAGTATTGTAGGGAGAATAATAAGTGCCTCTGGATATGCTATCAAGACATTTTCAACAGATTTTAGGAAATGTCCTGATATTGATGCAATTGATACTGCTAAGATACCAGCTGAGAAGGCCTCTTTGACTGTTTGCTTAAAGAGAATATCGTCATAATATTCGTAAACGAGATAAGCAACAAGAAATACAATAATTATTGCGAATATGATTAGAATAGTCCTGAATATTCCTTTCAGCGAAAGAATAATGAAGAAGTAATAAATTGCTGAAATAATGACGTCGTTAATTGATGATATGATTGGATAGGTTACTAAATCAGGGTCTAGACCAACTGTGAATGAGAGAGACGCAAATAAAGCTGTTATGAAAATGGAAATGAAAACAGATATGACGAAAGCGGAAATCACAACCAATAATAACATAGTTAAATAAACTGATTTGAATAAAATAATAATCGAAATCGAAATTAAGGAGGTAGTGTAGAGAGATACGAGAAAGGATGTTACTATAACCGAGCTTATAAGTGAGTAAAATTCAGGAGTATTATTTCTTATTGAAGGCCTCATAGAACCCAAGTGAAGCATAGTAGTCATATTCCCACTGCTAACCCCTGCTATAGCTCCTCTTCCAGAAAGAAGTGGAGGATAAGCGACAAGAACCCATGGAATTATTTTTGAAAAACCAAGTATTTTTACCGCAAAGAGGCCGGCAAATAAGTCTATGAATCCTGTTAATAGAGCTAGAGAAGCCTCTAGATAACCCTTAAAGAATCCTTTGAATTCTTGTATTCTTACCATTATTGTGACCCCAGAAAAGTGATTGTAAATAATTTTGAAGATGGAAGTTATCTAAATATTATGGAAGTTTTTAAATCGAAACATGGAAGAATAGTAGAAATACGAAATACATAATACATAATTTTGTGCGGAGGATTGAAATGGAGATTATAACGATAAGATTGCCTATCTGGATGATAAAAGCAATCGATGATTTGGTTCAGCAAGGACTTTATCCAAATAGGTCAGAGTTTATAAGAGAGGCAATCAGATCCCATCTTAGAAGGTATGCTAAGCAACTTGAGAGGAGGTATATATTGACATTAAAGCAAGAAATTGAAGAGGAGCTATGAAAACATACAAATTTTAATACCTTTAACCCTACATATTTTTTGTTATATAATGAGA
>Ga0180301_10002451_pt1 | contig 14588 bp, 16 predicted proteins | sample GuaBasSediGuay16_FD_121797 | JGI IMG/M metagenome (GOLD analysis project Ga0180301, IMG submission 121797) | Subseafloor sediment microbial communities from Guaymas Basin, Gulf of California, Mexico - Guay16, Core 4569-2, 12-15 cm | ecosystem: Environmental > Aquatic > Marine > Hydrothermal...
ATATAAATCTATTCTACAAAAGATAACATGGGAGGTTTACTTACGGAATGGCTGAAACTAAGGCTTTGAGAAGGCTTAGGAGAAAGCTTACCCTGGAAAATCTTTGGCTGTACATTATTAAGGTTCTTATGGCTTCTAAGGCTCCTTTAAGAGCTTACGATGTAAAAGTTATGCTTAGAGAAATGTTTAACTTTAAGTCTGCTACCGTTACTGTCTACACTGTTATTTATAGGATGGTTAACGAGGGCTTACTTGAAGGGTTAAGGGTTAATGGTGAAACAAAATATAGGGTAACAGATAAAGGTGTTAAAGCATTTAATGAGGCATTAGAGTTCTTAAGGAATATTTTAAATATTCTTGAGAAACAGTAATGTTTTCCAAGGGAGGTAGTTAGGAAAACGCGCTCAAACAAGCTGTCATTAGCAGCTATTTTAACACTGGCTTTTGTAGGTACTATGGCTTTTAGAATAAGTATTCCGGCTGTAACTTTCTTTACACGGAAGGTTCTTGAAGCATCCGCTTTAAGTGTTGGACTCCTTACATCGTCATTTTTTGCTGCAAGAGCCATATTCTCCGTTGTTGCGGGGGGATTAGCTGATAAGTATGGTAGTAGAGTCTCTTATGCTGCTTCCCTTTGCTTCCTAATTAATGGGTTTGTTGTGCAACTTTACTCCATAGCTAAAAGCGTTATTTTAATAATCGCCGTTAGATTTCTCCAAGGAATTCTAAACGGTATCTCATGGGTTTCAGTACAGTTCATTTTGGGAAGAAGCGTTAGTGAGGAATTTAGAGGTAGAGCCTATGCCATATATTTTGCTTTAGGAAGCTTAGGGATTGTTGCCGGAAACATGGCATATTCAATACTTTCGCATAACCCAATAGGAGACATTCTGAACATTTCTACAGTACTATTTATTGTTTCTTCAATACTTACACTAGCAATAACATATAATTCTAGGTCTGAAACAATGGTTTCCAGTGTAGAACGTAGAAGAGAGAAATCAGGAAAGTATGAAGGTAAACTCATAGGTATTATTCCACTGGTTATAGTGGTTTTTAGCGTAACGTTTTTTGCATCGATGATGAGAGGAGATTTGATTTACGTTTACATTAATGAGTTCTTCGGCGTAAGCGAAGCAATGGTTGCTCAGACAATAGCTTTTTCAAGTCTTATCGCGTTAATTGGAGGTTACATGTTAAGCTGGTTTTCTGATAGGTTTAGTGATTTTTCAGCTTTAAGGGCATCGTTACTCATAGCTTGTCTTGGAGGGTTTCTAGTGAGCGTAAGAATGTTTCCATTAGCAATTCTAGGTTTAGCCATATTTTACGCGGCGAACTCAGGAATAGTACCTATCAGTAGGAAAATAGCTGTAACATATTATAGGCTTGGAGGAACAGCGTTAGGCTTAGTTAATGCTCTAGGTAATGTTGGTGCAGTTATTGGAGCTTCAGTACTCGGCTACTTATACGATAAATTCGACGGTACCGTGTTAGCCATGCCTACCTTTGAGCTTTCAGTTTTCGCACTAATTTCCACTCTTTCACTAGCTTTATCACTTATAGCATCTCTGTTTTTACGAGAAAACTATAAGGTTGCAAACTAAATGCTTACTTTGAGGAGTAAGTTTCTTGAGTAATGAAGAAGTAAGGTATCAAATGACTATCAAGGAAACTGTGGTAACTATAACAACTAGCGAGATAATTGTTAAAAGTAAAGATTTTCTTCAAAAAATCCCATTAAAGGGTGTTAGAGCCGTTGAAGTTAAAGTAGATCTAAAACTTATGATTTTAGGTATTGTTTTAGCTTTTCTAGGACTAATACTTTACAGGATAGGAGGATGGCTACTTACAATTTTCAGCATATTCATCATTGTCGATTCATGGAGGCGCAGATTCATTCTCACAATGTACTTTGGTAATAAGGCTTTAAGGATAAGGAATGGTGAAAAACTTAAGATTTTAGCTTCTAAAATAAGAAAATACGTTTCTTCATGATTAAATCAGTATTTTCATTCCAGTATGTAGCTTATGGAATTTCTCTTTGAAAGCCTCATAGAATTTTGCTTCAGCTCTAAAGCCTGTACAGTGTCCAGCAAAGACTTCTTCGACACCTATTTTTGAGAGTTCGTTTACTGTTTTCTCTATTCTTTCATCACTAGCACTTATGAGATGAAAACCTCCAATAATAGCCCTAACCTTATTGTTACCCGTAATCTTCATTGAATGCTTAACAATGCTAACTATTCCGGCATGAGAGCATCCGCTTATAACAATTAATCCGTCAGTTCTGTTTATAACTAAGCTCATATCGTCTAATATTGGGTCTTCAACTAGTTTTCCGTTAACTATAGTGTATACCTCCAAGCTTTGCTTTTCAAAATCCAGTCTCTCCTTGATTTCGCCTGTTGAGAAAATGTTTTCCGATATTTTAAAGGGCTCATTAACTAAAATTAGTCTACCATATTTCTCAACTTCATCCATACTAAATGGTATGCCTATGTGTCTCAATTTAGGTTTTAAAACCACTGTTTCCCGGAAAATATTTGGATGAGCTATTATCGGAACTTTCTTACCTATTGCTTTGAGAATTTCAAGTAGACCTCCTGTATGGTCGTAGTGGTTATGTGATAGGAAAATGTAATCTATGCTCTTAGGTGATAGCCCTAGTTTATCCATCACCTCAAGGACTAATTTGCCGTTCTGTCCCGTATCGAAAATCAAGTTTATACCGTCATGCTCTATGAAGTATGATGCTCCATGCTGCCCTAGAAATGAGCTTTCATATCCCGCATAGTCATCTGCTAAAACGTAGATGTTAGTCAAAATTTTTAACCACCACTACAATGGTTATCTACTTCTCCTTTAACTTCTTATTCTTCATTCTCTCCAAGTATAACTGATGATGGTATGAGCCTTCTCTAACCATTGCTGCACCACACTTAGGACACTTCATTTCTAAACATCTAACACCAGGAATTTTCCTTACCCTATATCCACATCTTAAACAAATGCAGTAACCTATAGGTCCCATTCCTCTACCATGCCTTCCCTTACCGGTGCTCATAGATGCTTCAGCCCCTCAATTTTCTCCTACAGTAATTTTCTTATTTACCGGATGCGTGTAAACATTTCTTCCCACATGTAAGGGTGTTTTCTCAAAAACTTCCTCATTGAAGATATCGAATTCAGGCTTAGCATACACTTCAACGATTCTTCCAACTACTATGTTATGATCTCCGGCTTCAATGTTCTTCCATAGAGTGCATTCAGCTATGGCTAATGACTCTAGAATTACAGGTGAACTTATTTTTCTACCTTTAGCTATAGTTAATCCTGCTTTAGCTATTTTATCCGGTTCCTCCCTACCACTAACACATCCTAAATAATGTATTTTATCTAGAAAGTCTTTAGAGAGAATATTCACACTGAATTCGCGGCTTCCAACTATTAGCTCGTAAGTGAATCTTTTCTTAGATATTGCTACAGCAACTACCGGAGGATCTCTTGAAACAGGCATTATCCACGATGCTGGCATAGCAGATACTTTACCATTATAGCTTGAAGCAATTATAGCAACAGGTCTTGGATGTAACATGTAAGGCCATTCCTTAAAGCTAATTTTCTTCCAGCTCAAAAGAAACACCCTTTAAACCTTAAGGTTAATTGTAGTAGATGAACTGAACGTATAGTAGTTGCAAATAGTGGTTGTGAAATGAAAGTTTTAAACACTAGAAGAACAGGTTTAATAGCTTTCTTCACATCGTTAACAGCGATTTTAGCTCAAATAGCCATTTATTTACCCTTTACACCTATCCCTATAACTCTACAAACATTGGCTGTTATTCTCTCCGGAATTATCGGTGGTGCTTTAGTAGGTTTTCTTAGCCAAGTAATATACATTGTGCTTATAATGTTAGGTTTACCTTTAGCTGCAGAATTTAAAGGAGGACTAGTTGTTCTATTAGGTCCTACAGCTGGTTTCCTATACGGTTTCCCTATAGCATCTACTCTATCGGGTCTCATAGGGTTTAGAGGCAAGAGTAGGTTTAGATTATTCTTAGCCTCTATGCTCGGCGTTTTCGCAGTCTACCCTACTGGCCTCCTATGGCTTAGCCTAATGTATGGCGTAAGAGACGAACTAGCCATTATTGGGCTTCTACCATTCATACCTGGAGACATAGTTAAAGCTATTATTGCGTCAGAAATAGCTTATAGAGTTAAGAAGCTAAACCTACTTTCCGAAAACACAGAACCTCCTAAGCCCAAGTATTTTAGCCGCTCCAGCAGCTGAAACACCATAAATTACGGTTTCTACGTTATTACGCTTTGCTTCCTCAATTAAATACCATAGGGTGGAGTTTATGAGAGAACTTCCAGTTATGAGAGCAACCCTAACTTTCCTCATTAGCTGAACGTTCTCCTTATCGCTAAGGACTTTTACACCATTAACTATTTTACCTATGTTTTCAGAATCCATATCTGTTATGTAAACCTCGCTAAGAACTCGGGTTAGCGACTTAGCAAAAGCTGGCTGATAACCTACAAGTAGAACAGGTACATTACCGTACTCTTCCAAAACCCATTTTACAAGTTTTTCTCCACAGAGTTCAGGTTCTCTTCCTTTGCAATGAACCGTTCTGTCAATAAGCCCCAGATACCTCATTAACGCATTTAGTGAGCAGTAGAATATGCTTCTATTCACAATGCTATTAAGATTTAAGTTGAGTACTTCAGAAATCTTTAAGACACCACTGAAGGGCTTAGCAGTAAAGACATGTGCTCTTCCATGTTCAAAACAGCATTCCATAATAACCTCTTTACCCTTAGCTATAGCATATTCACTACTTGGTAACATAAACTCCTTAGGAGGCACTATTTTGAAAGAAACATTTTTTCCTTCCGCTTCGCCATGAATTTTGACAGTATAGTTTGATAAGCGATATTTTTCAACTAATGTTTTAAAGAAATGCCTTGCTTTCTCATCGTAGTCCGTAGCTTCTCACCTTACATTAAACAGTATTTTAAAGGGTATTTTAATGATCCTAATTGGAGCTTATATCATGGCACTTTAAGAATTCACGGAATTGATAATTTTTAAACAAATATATAAATTTCCGCTCAGTCTATTATGTAAAAGTTTAAATATTTGAATAAAATTCGATATATGCGGTGCTTTACGCTGGATCCTGAAGGGGTTGTTATAGTAAACTTTGGAGGACAATACGCTCACTTAATTTCGCGTAGACTTAGAGAGTTAGGTGTATACACTGAGGTTATTTCATGTAATGAAGTACTTCACAATTCCAAGTGGCATGTTGTTAAAAACTCTAAAGCAATAATTCTTTCAGGAGGACCTTCAAGCGTCTATGAAAACCCTGATGACATAGAAGTTGTAAAGAAAATTCTAAGTTTAAATAAGCCAGTACTTGGAATATGTTATGGTCATCAACTCATAGCGAAAGCTGTGGGAGGACATGTTACCAAAGGAGAAGGAGAATATGGAAGAACAACGATTAACATTGTAGATAATGATGATCTCTTTCTGAGATGGAGTAGAAGCGAAATCGTATGGATGAGTCATAGGGATTACGTATCTAAACTTCCTAGTAAGGTAAAGGTTCTAGCTATATCTGAGAAGGGATACATTGCTGCGTTTAAGCTCGATAGCAATCCTATTTATGGTGTACAGTTTCATCCTGAAGTCACCCATACTGTTAAAGGTAAAGTTCTTTTAGACAACTTCTTGAAAATCGCTAATGTTCCTAGGAAATGGATGGTAAGCAGCATAGTTGATGATATTATACGGTATTTGAAGAAGGAAGTTGAACCTAACGCTAAGGTATTAGCTGCGGTTAGTGGAGGTGTTGATTCAACAGTAGCAGCATTGCTTGTAAAGAAGATTGTTGGTAATAGACTTATCCCTGTCTTCGTTAATCATGGATTGCTTCGTGAAAACGAAGTTAATGAAACATTAGCTAACCTGGAGAAAATAGGTTTGAAACCGTTAATCATAGATGCTGAGAACGTCTTTCTTGAAAAACTTAAGGGGACTAGAGATTGTGAAGAACGTAGAAAGATAATTGGTGAGCTTTTCGCTAAAGTCTTTAAGGAGATTGCTGAAAAAGATCCTTCAATAAAGTATTTGGTACAGGGAACAACATATCCTGACGTAATAGAGAGCGGTTGTGTTGTTAGAGCGGATAAAATAAAAAGCCACCATAACGTTGCTGGTCTTCCTAAATGGCTTAGCCTGAGGGTTATTGAGCCTCTAAAATATCTTTACAAGGACGAAGTGAGAAGAATAGCTAGGTATCTTGGAGTTCCAGAGGAAATAATTAAAAAACACCCATTCCCGGGGCCGGGCTTTGCTGTTAGAATTATTGGTGAATTTACTTTTGAAAAGCTAAGTATTGTTAGGAAAGCCACTAGGATAGTTGAGGAAGAACTTAGAGAAAACGGACTCTACGATAAAGTTTGGCAAGCTTTTGCGGTTGTAGGCGACGATAAATGGGTTGGTGTTAAAGGGGATTCAAGAGATGTAGGCTACATCGTTACTATTAGAATAGTCGTTAGCGAAGACGCTATGACAGCTGATTGGTTTAGAATACCATACGATGTTCTCGACAGAATAGCTAGGAGAATAACTAGCGAAATAGATAACGTATCGATGGTTACCTACGCTGTTTCTTGCAAACCACCAAGCACCATAGAGCCATGTTAGTATGGAGGTGCTCTATTCTTGGAAATACTCTATATTTCATGGAGTGAAGCAATAAAGTTATGCTATGAACTTGCTGAGAAAATCCTTAAGTCGAATAGCGATTTTGACGTGATAGTTGCAATTTCTCGTGGAGGGCTTATTCCGGCAAGAATAATTAGTGACACCTTAGGACTATACGATCTATACGTTATCAACTCTAGATTCTGGGGCATAGGCGGAATGGTTTTTCCTGAACCCATAATTAAGGTTCCACAAACACTTAATGTCAAAGATAAGAATGTTTTAGTAGTTGATGAAGTTGTTGATACCGGAAAAACAATGCTTAAAGCTATGGAAGTTCTTAAGGAGTTTGGCGCTAAAGACATTAAGACTGCTACACTACATTATAAAGTTAGAAGCATTATTACTCCTGACTTCTACGTTAAGAAACTGAAGAAGTGGGTTTGGATATTCTATCCTTGGTCATTTTGTGAAACAGTCTACAGCTTAGCTAAATCACGCAATAAAGGCAGCGTATATGATACAGCGCTGGATATTATTGAAGAACTCAAAATTAGCGATGTACCTATAAGCTCTGAAGGGCTAAGGAGCTCTTTAATAACCTATGTGAAGAGGGGATTGTAAACGTCAATATGTCCATTAGAATACCGGTACGGCTCAAACGAAATGAGAAAAGTTTTCGATAGAAAAAACATTTTAAGAAAATATGTTGAAGTAGAAGCGGCCTTAATGAAAGCACTAGAATGCGAGAACATTGCCCCTAAAGGATGTTATAGGAAGCTTCTTGAAGCATGGAATAAAATTGAGCCCAAGGACATAGATGCTTTAGAGAAAACCACGGGACACGATATAGCATCTTTTACTATATTGCTAGCTGAAGCTTTAGGGAATTGCGGAAAATATGTTCATTTAGGCTTTACAAGCTATGATGTTGTCGATACAACATGGGTATTACTCATAAGGGACGCTTTATCTATAGTCAAGAAGAGACTAGTTCAGCTGATAAAGGAGCTTATGAAGCTCTCTATAAAGTACAAGGACACTATAATGATAGGTAGAACTCATGGCCAACACGCATTACCTATAACTTTTGGCTTCAAATTAGCAAATTACGTTTACGAGTTCTCAAGGAGTTTAGAGAGAATTTTGGAAGCAGAGAAGAGAATCATTAAGTGTAAATGTTCTGGTGCTGTTGGAACAATGGCTGCTTGGAATAATCATGGTTTAAATATAGAGTCCATTGTCTGTTCAACCCTTAACCTTAAGCCTCACGAAATTACGACTCAAGTAGCACCTAGAGATGGTTTCGCGGAGCTTGTATGTGACCTAGCTATTTTAGCTAGTCAACTTGATAGATTAGCTTTAGAATTTAGGGAGTTAAGCAGACCTGAAATTTCCGAAATAACTCTGATTTCTGGCAAAATAGGGAGCAGCACTATGCCACATAAGAGAAATCCTGTTACCGCGGAAAGAGTTTCTGGTTTAGCCAAGGTAGCTAGATCCTTAGTAATAACAGCTTTAGAAAATATACCGTTAATGCATGAAAGAGATTTAACTAATAGCAGTAGTGAAAGGATTCTAGTACCGCACATATTTCTAATCGTAGATCAAATGCTTCTCGACACCTTAAAAATAATTAGCGAGCTACATGTAAACGCTGAAGAAATGGTAAAAAACTTAGGCCTCCTTAAAGGAGTTATTGCTTCTGAATGTTTAATGATAAAACTTGTTCTGAAAGCGGATATACCAAGACATGAAGCACATGAGTTCCTATCTCAACTTGCAAGTAAGACGCTAAGTGAGAAAAGAGACTACTTAGACGTGGTTCTTGAGAGTAAAGTTTCATCATTACTTTCACGTAAAGACATTGAAGAATGCTTCAATTACAGCAATTACCTTGGAGAATATAAGAGACTAATTTCTAGAGCACTAAATTACGCTGAAAAGGTTCTTAAAGAGGTGACATAAGGGAAATGTTAACTATTGTTGTTGGAGGGTTCTTCGGGGACGAAGGTAAGGGGAAAATAGTTTCCTATTTAGGATTGGTGGATAAGCCAGCTTATGCTGTTAGATGCGGTGCCGTAAATGCTGGACATACGGTAGTGTATAATGGTAGAAGGTGGAAATTAAGAGCCATTCCATCGGCATTTTTAAACAAAGAAACAATATTGCTTATTGCAGCAGGAGCTCTTGTTAGACTTGATGTTTTATTCAAAGAAATTAGGGAAACAGGGAGTGAAGGTAGAGTTTTCCTAGATAGAAACACCGGCATTATTGAGGAAGAACATGTTGAACGTGAGAGAAAGAATAGGTATCTTTCATCAAAAATAGGTTCAACTCTACAAGGCGTTGGAGAAGCGATGTCAGATAGGGTTCTTAGAAAACTTAGGTTAGCTAAAGATTTTAACGAGTTAAGAGACATGGTTACCGACGTATCTTCAACAATTAATGAAGCTTTAGATAAGGGGTTAAACGTGGTTATTGAGGGAACACAGGGAACATTTCTAAGCCTATATCATGGCACATACCCTTACGTTACAAGTCGCGATACTACAGCTTCAGCCTTCGCTTCAGAAGTAGGAGTTGGACCTAAGAAGGTAGACGAAGTAATTGTTGTTTTTAAAGCCTACGTTACTAGAGTTGGCGCGGGACCTTTACCTAATGAGCTTAGCCGAGAGGAAATAGTTAGAAGAGGATGGGTTGAAAGAGCAACAGTTACTGGTAGGTTAAGGAGAGCTGCACCTTTCAATTATGAATTAGCTAGGAAAGCTATAATGTTGAATTCTGCAACGCAGGTTGCTATTACAAAACTTGACAAGCTATTTCCTGAAGCCTACGGTATTAGGGAATGGTCAAAACTTCCTATAGAAGTTCGCAAATGGGTTGAGGAGGTTGAGGAGGAGCTTAAAGTACCTATTACACTCATTGGAACAGGTGAAGATTCGAAACACGTCATTGATAGAAGAAAGGATTTAGGAGTAAGATAGTTTAAATGGAGGGCTTCAGAACTTGAAGTTCGATGTTGTAATTGTTGGTGCAGGACCAGCGGGACTATTTGCAGCATACGAGTTAGCGTTCAGAAGCAACGGTAGGTTAAGAGTAGCTATTGTAGAAAGGGGATACATGCCTTCTCAACGCAAATGCCCTCTAATGACTAGGAGCGAGGTTTTAGAGAAAATTGAGTGTACAAAATGTATTCCATGCCACATAATGCAGGGTGTTGGCGGAGCTGGCGCGTTAAGTAGTGGTACAATAAATTTGAGACCTGATGTCGGAGGAGATCTTCATAGGATAGTTGGTAGCTGGAGAAAAGCCGAGGAACTGATAAAATATATTGACAATGTTTTTGTGAAATTTGGAGCACCAAAAGATAGATTCTTTGACGCTTCGGCCGAGGAAATTGTTGAATTAGAAAGGTTAGCTGCGAAAGCTGGTGCAAGATTCATACCAGTTCCTCAGAGGCATATGGGAACAGATAACACACCGGGAGTCATCGAGAACATGGCAAAATACCTAATGGAGAACAATGTTAAATTCATTTTGGGAACTGAAGCAAAAGATGTTGAAGCTTTAGGAGGCAAAGTTCTTCTTAAAACATCTAGAGGCTGTTTAGAAGCAAAATACGCCATACTTGCCCCAGGTAGGAGTGGTGCTTCATGGTTTGCTGAAGTAGCAAGAAAAAGAGGAATAGAAATAGAACCAGGACCTTTAGACATAGGAGTTAGAGTTGAAATACCATCATTCATAGCTGAACCTATTACTAAGATAGTTAGGGATCCGAAAATAATAATGTACACTAAGGTTTACGATGATAAAGTTAGAACATTCTGCGTTAATCCTAACGGATTCGTTATTGAGGAAAGATATAGTGATGGAATAGTGGCGGTTAATGGAGAATCTTATGCTAATGTGAAGTCTAAAAACACAAATTTCGCATTACTAGTTACAATAAAGCTTACTAACCCCTTAGAAGACACCATAGCCTACGGTAAGTTCATTGCTGGATTGGCTACCAAACTAGGTGGCGGTAAACCGTTAATTCAAAGGTTTGGTGATTTAGAAGCGGGAAGGAGAAGTACGTGGAATAGGATTGAGAGAAGCTCAATAGAGCCAACACTAAAGGATGTTACACCTGGAGACATAGGTATGGCCTTGCCTTACAGAGTTGTAGCTAACATAGTAGAGGCTATTAATAGGCTAGATACGATAATGCCCGGAATAGCTTCAACACAAACACTACTTTACGCTCCAGAAATAAAGTTCTATAGTGTAAAGGCTGTTGTTAGGAGAAACCTAGAAACAACATTGGAGAATGTTTTTGTTGCAGGTGACGGTGCTGGTCTTTCAAGAGGAATAAATGTTGCAGCAGCAACAGGAATCATAGCTGCTAGAAGTATTTTGTCAAGAGAAGGTTTCGAAGTACAGTAGGTCTGATGTAGCGTAATTTTTAATTAGAAAAGGTCTCTTGCGATTTAGCTAGGTGCTTATTTAGCTTTGAACGCGATTGCCAGTTTGATACTGTCAATAATAGTAGTTTTCATACTGCTTAGGCTGAAAATACATGTCAGTTTAGCAATATTCTTCGGAGCCTTCATTTTAGCTTTTATAAATCTTCAAAGCTTAGCTGAAACATTCTACGTTTTAGAAAACACCCTACTCGCATTGCAAACGTGGAGGCTCGTGGTAATTATTTCGTCAGCTATAGGCTTAAGTATCGCTATGGATTTGAAAGGAATGCTTAAGGATTTAGCGAAAACTTTAGAGAAAGCTGGGGAGAAAATAGCTCTCCATGTCGCTCCTCCACTTATAGGCCTTGTACCCATGCCTGCTGGAGCATTAGTATCAGCATCCATGGTTAGGGACTTAGCTAAGAGGTTAAAGCTAACACCTGAAGAAGCAACATTCATAAACTACTGGTTTAGACATATAATGGAGTATTCTTGGCCAATATACCAAGGAATAATCCTTACAAGCGCTATTTTCTCAATAAACATAGTCGATGTCGTTAAAACACTTTCGCCGATGACATTCTTTAATGCGTTGATAGGATTACTTATTAGCTACATGATATTTAAAGGGAAAGTTTCAAAACATGTAAAAGACCGTAAAGGCTTCTCCATGAGAAGCTTCGTTAAAGACCTAATACTATCTTCATGGCCTATACTCCTAATAATATTTTTAATATTGCTCCTTAAACTAGATACTTCATTAGCTTTCATTTTATCCTTAACTACTCTCATCATTGTTGAAAGGTTTAATGTAAAGGATCTAGTTAAGGTAGTTAAGGGTGCTTTAAACCCGAAAATTGTTCTCTTATCAATATCTATAATGTTTTACAAAGCTGTTGTAGAGTACGCCAATTTACCTCATCAGATATTCAGTATTCTCACCAAAATCGGTGTGCCAGACTATGTTGTTTTAATGTTATTACCGTTTATTGTAGGTTTTGCTACAGGGATAACGTTTGCTTTCGTAGGAATAACCTTCCCCCTTCTAGCACCTATAGTAGGGCGTGGAGTTATCGACGCTGGTTCTTTAGTTCTTGCATACGCTAGTGGTTTCGCTGGCGTACTACTTTCTCCAATGCATCTTTGCCTAATTCTTTCAGCAGAGTATTTTAAGGCATATCTTCCCAAAACATATGTTTACATTATCCCAGCTGTAGCTTTATCATTAATTATAGCTTCCATAGTCTATATAGTGGCTTAGGTAGTAGTTTTGCGTTAGATTTTAGAGTAACATGGTATATGATATACTAGAAAATTTTCAATGTTAAACATTTAGGGCAAGGATTATGGATGATGACAGCTTAGTTAGAGAGGTTATTAGAATATCCTGGCCTATGATTATCAGTGAACTTAGTGATAGCCTATACTCTATAGCTGATACCTATTTTGTCTCTAAACTAGGTACCTCCGCTTTAGCTGGTGTCGGTGTGGGATCGTATTTATCATGGCTTTTCTTCGTTTCTATAGTCCCTTTCTCTATGGGATTACTGGTCTACGTAGCCCAAAGCTATGGTGCAAAGGAGTTAGAAAAAGCTAGAAAGGCCATAGGTGAGACGCTTACCTATAGCCTACTTGTAGCATTAACTGTTTCTACAGTAGCATACATTTTCTCATATTCCCTTTTAGAATTGATAGCTGGTTCTAATATTGAAGCTGTAAGGCTTGGTTCAGAATACTTTTCAACAAGAATACTTGGATTACCCTTCTTAGCAACAGCCTTCCTTATGGATTCTTCTCTTAGAGCAATAGGTGCTACTAGGTACTCCATGGTAGCTATGCTTTCGAGCACAATGTTGAATGTCGTTTTAGATCCAATACTGATATTCGGGCTTTTCGGGCTCCCCGCCTTGGGAGTTAAAGGCGCAGCACTAGCTGCGGTCATATCCATAGTGTACATTATACCTTTAGAATATTTATTTCTAAGGAAAATGAGCATTTCACCAATATTTTGTTTTAGAGAAAAATACATCATAAAGGTTATTAGATTAGGAACACCCACGGCTATTGAGAGAGCAATACATTCTATTGGAGGGAACGTTTACATAGCTTTCATAGCTCGCTGTGGCGAGGTAGCATTAGCAGCCCACCAGATAGGTATTAGGATTGAAAGCTTCATTTACATGCCTGGATTTGCATTTATGGTTGCTGCATCATCTCTTGTAGGTCAGAGAATAGGCTATGGAAAAACGGAGGAAGGGAAAAGGATAGGTTGGGAGACAGCTAAAGTAGCAACAGCAGTTATGACGTTTCTAGGTGTTTTAGCAGCATTAGCGTCGTATTATCTTGTGAAGCCTTTTTCGCCAACCGAAGATGTAGCACATTTAGCAGCAATATATCTTGTTCTTGCTGGGCTAAGCGAGCCAGGATTGGCTTTGGCAATGTCGCTAAGTGGGGGCATTAGAGGTGGAGGGAACACTACAGTACCTATGCTAATAAACGCTTTAGGCCTATACTTGTTCAGAATATTGCCAGCATCAATACTAGTGAACGTTTTTGGAGTTATTGGTGCATGGATTTCAATGTTTGTTGATGTTTACTTGAGGGGAGTAATATTTACAATAACCTATAGGAAGTATTTCGAGAAATTAGCTAAGAAAGTGGTTTAATTTAAAAGCGGTTTTTAGTTATTGAATTTTAAGTGTTTTAACTATTAGTTCTTGTATGATATCTTTAACCTTAGGATTTATGTAGTAGTACTTAAATTTCCCCTTAGCTTCCTCGTTAACTATATTGTTTTCCTTTAACTCCTTCAAATGATGTGAGATAAGGCTTCTCTCTACCCCAAGAAGTGCTGAAAGTAAACATACAGGCATGCTATTTTGAATAAGTATCCAAACAATCATTAGTCTAATAGTGTTTGAAAGAGCTTTAAATATTGTTGCAACCTTTTTAGCTTCATTTTTAGAAAGACTAACAATAGTTTTATCCTTAAATTCTTCAGCTAACGCCTCTTTACATTCCTTCCGGAGAAATCTTAAGTATTTGCTTATAGGTTCCTCTATCATATCCCAAACTCCACCTCAATAAGTTACTTAGAGAAAAAGGTTTATAACTGTTACATGAGTAAAACGTGTGAAAAAGCTTTCACATGTGATGGACAATGGATTATACCATGTTATTTTGGTTTTACGTAGCACTAACTGCTCTAATACCTGGGCTATTAGCTACATGGCTTGGTGTTGGTGGGTGTTTTTTAAGAATACCTATGCTCATTTACCTTTTCGGCATTAATATAAAGTCGGCTTACTGTATTAACCAGGCAGTTGTAGCTTTAACTACATTGCCTGGAGTTTATGTTCACTGGAAGAATCACCATGTGTATTCTAAGGGATTTGTTGTTGCAGCAATTTCCGCATCAG
>Ga0180301_10002452_pt1 | contig 14582 bp, 19 predicted proteins | sample GuaBasSediGuay16_FD_121797 | JGI IMG/M metagenome (GOLD analysis project Ga0180301, IMG submission 121797) | Subseafloor sediment microbial communities from Guaymas Basin, Gulf of California, Mexico - Guay16, Core 4569-2, 12-15 cm | ecosystem: Environmental > Aquatic > Marine > Hydrothermal...
CCAATAAAGCTCATATCAAAAGAATTATTACTTCATGCTGGGGTGGCCAAGCCCGGTTAGGCAGTCGGCTGCAGACAGCCTTTAGAAAAGGCGCGAAAACAGGGTATTTCGTATCCCCCGCCTGCGGCGGAGACCGACCAACGGGAGTTCAAATCTCCCCCCCAGCTTTTTAAACCTTTATTAAGGCTTTTTATTGGCTCTTTCTTAATGAATAGTTGTGGTATGTATGGATTTACTTTCAAAGATCCTAAATTTACTTAGACTCCAGAGAATTGATTTGAAATTAATATTTGGATTTATATTAGGATTTATATTATTCATAATTTTTATTATTTTGGTTAGTGGTCTTTTAGTATTTTCCGTCGATAAATTTAGAGAGGAGAGTCTTGAGCACGTATTTTTCTTAATAACGGCGTCCTTTACACTTGCTGGTTTGACTTCTTTAGGAGGGATTGTAAGTAATGCTAAAGAAAATAGAAAGCTTAAATTGAACTTTTTGAACATAGGCATTATATTTTTGATTTCCGGGTTATCCTTTGTATATTTTATAGCAGTTGCATTTTATAGTTTTAGTGGAGCAGATATTAACGCTCTTTTGATTACCATAAAAGCAACAGATTTTGTACGCATTGGTGCATATCTCTATATATTTGGGATTGTTGTATTTGTTTCAGGTACTTTTTACTTCTTAAAAGTCTTGATAGACTATAGATCAGAAATATGCAGACAATTAAAAATAAAATAAAAGTTCTAACTCAATAGATCATCAAAAACCTCAGCCATCTCTTTGTATTGATCCTTAAAGCAATAATTCACACCTGAGTATATGCTAATGTAAATTATTATCAGGACGAAAATTAATACTGCCCAGATTAGGATTCATTCCAATTCTAACAATTCTTACAATAAGCTTCACATTCGATTCTTAGCTTTTCACAAGAGCCACTATCAAATGATTTATAGAAGCTAAAGGGTTCTTCTGCATTGGGGTATATTCCCGACCAACCAAAATCTTTCCTATCAGTGTCTATAAGCTTATCTCCAACATAATATTTACACATGACATAGGGGCTACGAGCTTCTTTATTTCCTTCGTTTTTAACCAAACCTTTGATATCAACAGAGCAGAAACTACTCCAAATGGATCGTTTTTCTTGTTTATCAATTGTCAAATCCTTAATTGAAAGCTTGGGTTTGGATCCCATACCTATACAGGCACTGGATAATAACAACAAAAATAGAACCGCAACAATTAGACCTCTGTGGATATTGTCCTCAAGATGGTTTGTTGTATTTTTCATCTCTTCTCAACCTCATAAAGCCTCACATTGCCCTCTCGTCATTAATAATTCAGTAAGCAAAACATAAAAGTCCTATAAACTAATCTACTCTGGAAAAAGATTCATGGAGATTTTTTAGATTCTAATTTGATTACCTCTAACGCCCTTTTAGTTCCTTTCACTCATTAATCAGAAATAAAGCAGAAAAATCCTCTATCAAAAACCATTCGTCTCCTGTATCCAGATATTTGCCCAGATCCCGGAGCACCATTTAGCTATCTCAATCAAACCTATAATCAGGTTGTCCACCTTTATGTTCCTTCCTCAAGTTTGACAAATTTTTAGGAAAGAAAAGTCACTAACTGACATACTGCGCGGCTAAGCTCCTTTAGTTCTTCAAAGGAGTGATTAAGCCCCTTAGCATTCAAAACAGCCCGCAGTAAAAGTGGTACGCGGGGAATTCCCCCAGTGGCAATGATTGGGGAATCGTAGGGAAATTTCCTCCTTTTTTTGGTTTCCTTTTCGCAGATTTCCTCTATACCCTTTGCTATCTTTTCAATATCTATCTCACCACCGATAACAAACGGCAACGCGCAGGAGGATAAGAAAGCCGTTCATTAGTAATTAAGGTAATTACTTTGATATTCAGTATTAAAATGTCCTTATCACCTCTGGAAGTCTACCATACATGCCCATCTTTTCCCCCTTTATGATCAGTACACCGTCGATCCCTTCTATACTTTTTGCTTTTTCAATCCCCTTCTCTATTCCATTCTCACCCTTGACACAATTTCCAATCGCAGTTGCGGAGGCATCTGCCAATGAGCAGGATTTTGAAATGACCGTGACTGAGTCAGATTCCCCGAGACTTATGGAATGTCCCACTGAACCTGAACTGGTGCAAATCCCCAAAGGGGTTTCTTCTGGATTTATCCTAAATCCAATCCTTTCTGAGAATTGTGAAGTTCCTGAAAAAATCCCTACAACTCTCTGCTTTGTAACCTTCAAAAAGATATCGCCACCATTTTCAACTATCACATCCTTAGAATTCTTCAAAATAAAATTCCCTATTAATTCAGAGAATGTTCCAGCTACGGATGCCATTGGTCCAACCCCTGCCCTCTTAGCTGAATCCGCCATGAGCTTCACAATTAATGGCGCATCCTTTTCAATGGTTAGCGGCTCATAAGAGGCTAAAAATAATGGATTCCTCCGTATGTAATTCTCCAGTAGATTGTAATGAAAAATTAATTCCTTCTCTATTCTCTCCTTTAAGTCTTTGTCAGTTAAAACAAAAAGACCAGTTTCTTTGTATCTTATCTTGAATTTCTTCATTGCTAATTTTTATTCCTCTTTTATTCCTCCTGGATTGATAAAGAACGGAGAGGACACGCCTCTACACAAACCCCGCAGCGAATACATTTCTCCCCATCCACATTTATGCTCCAGTCCTTATTAAAAGAGATGGCACCAGTAGGACACAATGATATACATGCCCCACAATCCACACACCTGCTTATATCATTTGTAATATTTTTCTCTAATCTACTTACCTCTATTCCCTTCTCGATGAGGGTATCCACTATTTTTCTTTGTTGTTCCTCATCACCCAGAATGCTGATCACTATGGTTCCTTCATCATAATCCACCTTAGCCCTCAGTATGTTAATCAATACACCCGTTTTGAGAACGGTCTCTGCCAGTATGGGTGAATCAACAACATCCGAAGGAAATTTTAACATATATTTGTTCATTCTAATCCCTGATGTATGTAAAATCAATTCTCTATAAATTTAATCCTGTTGGAATTCTGTACTGTAGTGACTTTTGAATTATCTCCTCCTCAACGCCTTGTTAATATCTGCCAGTGTTATTATCCCCACTACATTATTTTCTTCATCCACTATTGGTGTGGAATTAACCTGATATTTGTCCAACCTTCTTGCCACAACATCCAGATATTCATCCTTCTTTGATGTGATAACCTTCTTGGTCATAATATTTTCTAATTTTTTCTCATGCCTTGCAAGTGCTTTGGTAATGTCCCACGAGGTGACTATGCCTACCAGTTTATCTTTTTTATCCACAATGGGGATCTGATCTATCCCATGCTCTACCAGTAACTCCGAAACCGTTATAATGGAATCCCTTGGATGAGCTACAATAACATTCTTGGTCATAACATCCTCTACAAATGGAACCTCTTCTCTCAGTTTCATGGTCTTCAGTTCTGTATCTCTCGGCAGGGATTGTATGGGTTTTGTAAGGAAAAATTCTTTATCCAGTATTAATTCCTTCAATCTTTCCATAATCTCTATCGAAATTTTTACACTGGATAATGGACTGGTTTTTACCTTTTTTCCATCTATCTCAACCCTACCGGAGAAGAGTTCTTCATAGCTAACCTCCTTAACTATTGGTTTTTCCCTTCTTGGAACCCCATAGTCAAGGATACTTACCTTTATTTCATTATTCCTAACTGCGGTATTCCTGGCAATATCCTCATTTAGAATGGGGATGGGAATTCCAATCCCCACGAAGAGCGATGTTCCGTAGCCGGGGATAGTTGCCCCACTTAAAAATCTATCCGACATCTCCTTTAGATTCCCTTTGACGCATATACTACCAAATCCATTCTTTGGATCGTGCTGTGTTCCCTCTCCTACGACAAAGCCCTTTGCACCACCCAAAAATATTCTGGTTCCAAAGCCAATTGTTCTGTACTCCGGATCATTAACCAGTGGGCTTATCTCTCCCGTTCCAGCAAAGTTTATATTTCTTCTATTTGAAAGCAATGTTCCCATGTAGGTATGAAGCACGGTATCGGTAGAATTTATAGCAGCGTTATACCTCTGAGTGCTATTCCTTGGATTAAATAGAATGGCCTGATTTAGGTCATCTATTGTTAGAGTAGTTTCCACCCTCGTTCTGGGATAACAATCCGTTCCATAAGACTCAGCCCTGAGGCATATCTCCCTTCCAGCTACCAGGTCTTCTATTACATGACCTCCCCCATATTCAAAGCCCTTATCTTCACTGATCTGCGTGGCCCCTATATAAGCATCTACCGCAGCTAAGCCAGTGTATGCCTCTACCTCATTTAACCATAGCTTAGTCATCTTTATGGGTGGATCGGAGTGACCAAAATTAAGAAAAGCTCCGGAGGAGCACATTGCCCCAAACGTTCCCGTTGTTACTATATCAACCTCCTCAGCTGCCCTCCGAGGGTTTTCTTCAAATAACTCCGGCATTTCATCTGCCCTTACAATTACCACCTCTCCATTCTTGATCCTCCTGTTGATCTCCTCTATGGTTTTCATTTTATTCTAATTAGGTTAATTATATGACATATTCATATATAAATACTTTAATCTTCAAATTATGCATATTAACATAATTTTTATAGCATGAATTCTATAGTATTATGAGATGCAACTTCCCAACCTAGATGATATATGCAGGTTGAGAAAGAAATTTGGCATTACGCAGACAGAATTAGCAAAAAAAGCCGGAGTTAGTCAGTCATTAATTGCTAGAGTAGAGGCCGGTAGTGTAGACCCTCGATATTCTAAGGTAGTAAAGATCTTCAAGGCACTGGAGGATATCAGGGGTAAAGGAATCACTGCTGGAGAGATAATGACAAAGAATGTGGTGGGTGTGCAAGTAGAAGATCCTCTGGGAAAAGCCACCAATAAAATGAGAAGATATAACGTCTCACAGATGCCGGTCTTTGATAAAAAGAAACCTGTTGGATCTATTTCTGAGGGGGTAATCCTAGATCAGATTTCTAAGGGGGTAGATATTCACAGTATCTCAAAGAAAAAGGTTGGGGAATTCATGGAGGATCCATTTCCATCAGTTAATCCTAAAACTACACTAAGTACGATATCTGTGCTCCTGGAAAATAATAAGGCTGTCTTGTTAGTGGAGAAGGGGAAGATTAAAGGAATTGTTACCAATGCGGATTTATTGAAGGTGGTTCGTAGTTAACATTTTAATAATTTTTCCTTTCGTCAGATATAGTAGATATAGTATAATTTATCTAATATTATATCATTGAATCGGGAGAAAATGGGAAAGACAATCTCTGAAAAGATTTTGAGCGAGCACTCTGGGAAGGATGTCTATGCGGGGGATATAGTAATAGCCGATGTAGATTTTGCCATGGGACAGGATGGGACAACTCCGCTGGCGATAAATGCATTCAATGAGATGAATGCTGGAGATGTCTTTGATGGGGGAAAAATTGCCTTTGTTATTGATCATTCGGCACCAAGCCCAAATGAATCCATTTCTAACTTACACAGGATGATGAGGGAATTTGCGAGGGAAAAGGGAATAAGATTCTTTTATGACATTGGTTGCGGTGTATGCCATCAATTAATGATGGAGAGACATGTTGCTCCGGGAGATCTCGTTGTTGGAGCGGATTCACATACATGCACTTATGGCGCTTTAGGAGCATTTGCCACTGGGGTTGGGAGTACCGACATAGCTGCAGTTTTCGCTTCCGGGAAATTGTGGTTCAAGGTTCCCGAGACAATTAAATTTATAATAGATGGAAAATTACCTAGGGGTGTGTATTCTAAAGATATAATTCTCCACATAATTGGAAAGGTAACTGCCGACGGAGCAACATATATGTCCACAGAATTCTCTGGAGATGTTGTTAAGAACCTGAGTGTAGAAGCGAGGATGACCATGTGCAATATGGCGGTTGAGATGGGTGCCAAGACCGGTTTAATAGAGCCCGATGAAAAAACCCTGGAATGGATGAAAAAAAACTCAAAAAGAAAATCTCGGATTGTGGAAAATGATGAGGATGCAGAATTTTCCAAAATCTTAGAATATGATATCTCTGATTTAGAGCCCCAGATCGCTAAGCCCCATAGGGTAGATAATGTCTGTGATATCTCGAAAGTTCTTGGAACTGGGATTGATGAAGCCTATTTAGGAACGTGCACCAATGGCAGATTTGAGGACCTAAGAATTGCCGCAGAGATTTTGAAGAATAGAAAGATAGATAAGGGGGTAAGATTCATAGTTGCTCCGGCGTCAAGAGAGGTTTATTTGAAGGCCATGGACACCGGGATAATACAGACCTTAGTGAGGTCGGGTGCAGCTATCGTAACTCCGGGATGTGGTCCATGTGTAGGAACCCATAATGGAATCCCAGCCGATGAAGAAAATGTGGTCTCCACGGCAAATAGAAACTTTAAGGGCAGAATGGGAAACAGCAATGCATTTATCTATTTGGCATCACCAGCAACGGTAGCAGCATCCGCAATAACTGGGGAAATTTCAGATCCCAGAGAATTTATTTAGTATTTTTATTATTTTTATACATTTAGTTTTTATAGAAAAATAATATCTAATAAGGTGGAACAATGGATAAATCAACAAAGGAGAAATTTTTAGATTTGATAAGGGATATGAAAAATGCCAGCGACGTGTTGGGTGCCGCTATAATTACCCGAGATGGCTTGCTCTTTGTCTCTGATCTTCCAGAGGATATTAATACAGAAATCTTCGCTGCGATGTCGGCTACTATGTTTGGGGCAGCAGAAACGGCGACGTTAGAATTGAAAAAGAGTCCGGTAGAAAGGGTTATCACGGAGGGCGAGGAGATAAAACTTATATCTACATCTGCTGGTGAAAATGCAATGCTGGTAAGCATGGTTTCCAATGATAGCGATCTGGGACTAATTCTGATGGAAATGGAAAAAACTGCAAATTTGGTACAAGATATGATGAGTACGAAGAAAATAAGTCTCGCCAATATCGAAAATACCGATAAATCTTCAGGATCTTTTCCGTAAATAAGGCAATGACACTTTGACGTGAGATTTATTAATACACTGATGCGTTGTGGCAGACCTTCGGTCTGACACACACCCGAGCTTTACTCGGCTGTGTCCTTATGAGCACTAATGACGCCTTGATTTAAGTTTAGCGTATCACTGACATTTAACATAGTGAATTCCCACATATTTTTAAGTTCTAAATCAGATATTTGATGAAAAGGAATTAAGTTTTATTTAATAATCGGTGGGGGAACGTGAAGGCAGTAATTCCAGCAGCGGGTTTAGGAACGAGATTTTTACCGGCAACAAAGGCGCAGCCAAAGGAAATGCTGCCAATAGTTGATAAGCCCACCATCCAATTTGTGGTAGAAGAAGCCATAAATTCTGGAATAGATGATATTCTCATTATAACCGGAAGGGGAAAGAGAGCCATAGAGGACCACTTTGACAGATCCTTTGAACTGGAGGAGGCACTTAAAGAACAGGGGAAAACAGATCTGTTAAAGGAGGTTGTAGATATTTCTGAACTGGCAGATATCCACTACCTGAGACAAAAAGAGAGAAAGGGTCTCGGTCACGCGATCTACTGCGCCAGAAATCATGTGGGAGATGAGCCGTTTGCGGTCCTTCTTGGAGACACCATCGTTGAATCTGAAATTCCATGTACCAAGCAATTAATGAATTTTTATCAGAAATATGAAGGATCTATGATAGCGGTTGAAGAAGTTCAAGAGGAAAAGATAAGTAGCTATGGAATTATCGATCCCGAAGTTATTGATGATAATGATAATAATGTTTATTTAGTAAAGAACCTGGTGGAGAAACCTAAAGTGGAGGAAGCACCCTCTAATCTGGGAATAATTGGTAGATACATTTTAACCCCAGCGATATTCGATATTCTTGAGAAGACTAAGCCAGGTAAAGGTAACGAGATCCAACTTACCGATGCCCTGAATACTTTAAGGAAAAAGAAGAAGGTATATGCCTGCAAATTCTCTGGAAAGAGGTATGACATAGGGAACAAACTTGATTATTTGAAGACATGTATAGAATATGGTTTAGAAAATAGGGAGATCGGTGAAAAACTTTGGGAATATCTGAGGAATTTAAGCATCAGTGATTTAAATGACTAAGGTTCTGGTAACTGGTGGCTTGGGATTTATTGGATCTCACATCGTGGATTTGTTAATTGAGAAAGATTATGAAGTTGTCATAGTGGACGATATCTCTACCGGTTCCAAGGAAAATTTGAATAAAGATGCCAAATTTTATAAAACAGACATCTGCGATCCAGATTTGAAGGGTATATTTGAAAAAGAAAAAATAGAGTTTGTTCTGCATCAGGTGGCGCAAGTGAATGTCAGAAGATCCGTTTCTGATCCAAGATTTGATGCCGAGGTGAATATCCTTGGCTCTATCAACCTTTTGGAATGCTGTAGGGAATTTGATGTGAAAAAGATAGTTTATGCATCTTCCGGGGGTGCTGTTTATGGAGAACCACAGTATCTCCCAGTAGATGAGGAACATCCAATCAGACCATTATGCCCATATGGTGCTTCAAAATATTCTGTTGAGAATTATCTCTTCATATACTGGAAGAATTTTAATCTGGATTACGCCACTCTGAGATATTCAAATGTATATGGTCCGAGACAGGATCCGTTTGGGGAGGCCGGTGTTGTTGCTATCTTTACAGATAAATTACTCAGAAATAAAAGCCCAGTAATCTTTGGTGATGGTAACCAGACCAGGGATTTTGTTTATGTCGAGGATGTGGTAAATGCCAATCTCATTGCCATGAAAAAAGAAACACGGAGTAAAGAATTTAACATAGGTACCGGAATAGAAACCTCTGTGAATGATATCTATGAAAGATTAAAGAAAATTACAAATTCCAATGCCTCCGCCGTTCATGGTGATCCCGTTTTGGGGGAGGTTAGAAGAATCTGCTTGGATATAAAACTGGCACAAAAGGAACTGGGCTGGAAGCCACAAATAAATCTTGATGAAGGTTTAAGGAAGACCGTTGAATGGTTCAAAAAGAAGAAATGGGGTTGAGGGTTAAATAATGCATCTTATCTGTCCCAGATGCAGTAGCGGTTCTGATACTTGCAATGATTTCGATTTCTGCAATAGCTCAATTCAGAGAGTTTTTTGTTTTCCCAAAATTGACTCAAGATCTAGAAATTGATCGTGTATTGTTATCGTATAATCCCCTTTTGATAACAATTTATTCAGATCAAAAAATCTGGGCCCCTTTTTGTAGAATTTTATGGCAATGTACGCATTTCCATTGCAGATGCCAGAAAATTTTTTCAACGCCAGGATATCTTTTTTCAGACTCAGCCTGTCCTTCTTTGTGGTTTTACATTCAACAATGATTATTTTATTATCTTTAATTCCAATCACATCTGGTACCGGAAAGGAGGTAGTTCCAGAACCGGCTGCACGCATAGATGCCCAACCGTGTTCCCAAAATTTTGCAACCAATTCCCTTTCAAAATTTGCACCTTTCTCATAGCGGGTCATTTTTGGAGTGATGGCTTAACATGCAATCTATTGCTTCTTTTGCCTTCATTGAAATTTCTTCTGGAACCCTTACCTCATATTTCAGTTCTTTAAGGGAATCTCTCACCTTTTCCAATGTAATCATTTTCATGGCCGGGCAGATTGCTATTTCAGATGCAGCATAGAATTTCTTTCCTGGAATTTCCCTCTTCAGTCTGTGGATTATCCCATTCTCCGTTCCGATAATAAACTCTTTTGAATTAGATTTTTTACAGTATTCAAGCATTCCCTCTGTAGATGCGATATGTGTTGCCATTTCCTGAACCTCGGGTATTACCTCGGGATGGACAACCAACTCGGCATTGGGATATTTCTTCAGAGAATTAAGAAAATCATCCTTGGAAAGTTGATGATGAGTGGGACAAACACCATCCTCCGGAACTGGAATTATCCTCTTTTTAGTCCTCTTTTCTACAAAATATGCCAGATTCTTATCTGGTCCAAATAATATTGTATCAGAATTCATGGCATTAATCGTTTCAGGTGCATTTGCAGATGTACATATACAGTCTGCCTCTGTCTTGGTTTCTGCCGTGCTATTTATATACAGGACCGTTTCAGCGTTGGGATATTTTTCCTTCGCTACTTTGATATCCTCTACCTTTAGCATCATTGCCATGGGACATATTGCACTCTTATCTGGAATCAGAACAGTTTTATCTGGATTTAGTATAGAGGCGGTCTCTGCCATAAAATCCACACCGCAGAAAACAATTACCTCCGCTTTAGTATCTATTGCCTCCCTACTTAGGCCAAGAGAATCACCTACAAAATCTGCGATATCCTGAATCTCTGGCCTTTGATAATTATGAGCTAGGATTATTGCATTTCTCTCCTTTTTTAGTTCTAATATCTCATTTATCAGATTTTTCATCTTTCATGCACATATACTTTATACATTATTATACATTAAGTAATTTTAGTAAGATAAACAAAAAGAATGAAAACTAAGGTAGTCATAGGGGTTTGTGGGAGTGTAGCAGCGATTGAGATTCCAAGACTGATAAGGAGATTAAGAAGAAAAGGTATAGAAGTAGAATGTGTAATGTCGGAGGCTGCCAGAAAGATAATTCATCCAAATGTCTTGGAATGGGCATCTGGAAATAGAGTAATTACTGAGATTACAGGAAAGGTGGAACATGTCAGGCTCTGTGGAGTGGATGGAGAAGCCAATCTCCTTCTCATCTGTCCAGCTACATCAAATACTATCTCAAAGATAGCTCATGGTATTGATGATACAGCAGTAACGACGTTCGCATCCACCGCAATGGGTTCCGGGATGAAAATAATTTTAACGCCGGCGATGCATTTTTCTATGTATAGAAATCCATTTATTGCCGAGAGTATAGAAAGATTAAAGAAAAATGGTATTTTGATAATTGAACCTAGAATTGAGGAGAACAAGGCAAAATTACCCGATATAGATGAAATTTTAAAGAAGGTTCTTGAAGAATTAAAAGTATAAATATAATAGAGATTAATAGTTTACTATGAAAAGATATTTGGTTCTTATTTTGGTTTTTGTAGTTGTGCTGAGTGGGTGCATCTCAGTCTGTGATACAATTCAGAATCAAGATAACAAAGATTATTGCTATCTCAATTTAGCTTTTGAAAAAGAGGATCTTTCAATATGTGATAAGATTCAAGATCAAAATAGAAAATGTGAGTGTTATTCTGGGATTGCTGGGGTCAAAGAAGACATCTCAATTTGCGATAAAATCCAAGATAGGAGTTGGAAAAATTTTTGTTATAGCAATGTTGCCTCAAAACAAGAGGACCTTTCAATATGTGATAAAATACAGGATTATGGTTATGTCTGGCATGGACAACATCTGAATAGCACGTATAGGGACTCTTGCTATTTAGGTGTTGCTATAGTTAAAAAAGACCCCTCAATTTGCAATAAAATCCAAGGTCAGGATATCAAAAATTCCTGCTACAGAAGGATTGCCATAGCTAAAGGAGATCCCTCAGTCTGTGACAAAATCCAAGAGGGCGGGTTCAAAGACGGATGCTATCATCAAGTTGCCATAGCCAAAAAAGACCCTTCAATATGTGATAAACTTCCAGTCCAAGAGTGGAAAGACGAATGCTACAGAGATGTTGCCGCAGCCAAAGAGAATACCACCACATAATAAAATCTCGAATCAGGATTTCCATTCCCCCCTAATTATAAATTTCCCTTCATTAATACTCGAAATATGAAAAAATTAACCCTAAATCAAGGCAGATTCCTGGTTAAATATGCGAGAGGGATAATTGAATCGCATTTTGGTGCTGAAATTCCAGAGATCCCCAAGGGGATGCGGCATTTGATGGATATGGAGCAGGGGGTTTTTGTAGTACTTAGGATACATCCCTATAATGACATTAGGGGATGTATGGGTTATGCAGAATCTGCTATACCCTTAAGAAGAGCTATACCTGAAGTAGCATTGTCTGCAGCTTTGAGGGACCATAGATTCCCACCCGTAAGAAAAAGCGAATTGAAAAGCCTAATTGTGGAGGTCTCTATATTGACGGAACCCGATCCCATTAAAGTAGATGATCCCGAGGATTATCCCAAGAATATTACGATTGGACGGGATGGTCTCATAATACAAAAAGGATCCCGCAAGGGATTACTATTGCCACAATTTTCTGTAGACCGTGGATGGAATTCCAGGGAATTTCTATCCAGAACCTGTATGAGGGGTGGCTTTGATCCATATTCTTGGCTTAAGGACGATATGACTATATATAAATTCAATGCCCAGATATTCACGGAGATAGAACCAGGAGGAGATGTGATAGAGAGGGATATCTCAAAGAAAAAGATCAGGAAGAAGGGAGTGAAGATGGTTAAGAAGAAAAGAAAGGGGATGGTTAAAAAGAAGCGGAAATAGAATTAGACTCTTCAGTCTAATATCTTCGCATTCTTCTCAGTTTATGATTTATTCAACACACTAAAACAACAACATTTTTATTCTAAAATTCATATTACAAATTATATCAATTATATCTATATCCAAAATTTCATAGAAAACTGAGAATGAATATCATAGAATTAAAGAATGCTATCCTAAGGGATATAAAATATTTTATATCAACACTTGGTGATCTAATAAAGCTTTATCCCGGTAATATCGATCCCATCTTTAGGAATCTGAAACCAAAACCTTTAGGTTTTCTCAGAGTCTATCTGATTATCATAGCAATTCCATTATTCCTTGGTTATTACTTCCATTTTGCTCATTATCAAACTAATCCATACTCTACTGAGAATTCACTTAAATTGGCTTTTATTTATTATTTAATTGCAATATCCCTGCCAATGACGATCTCATATATATTGTACCTATTTGATGTGCGCTTAGTAAAAAGGAAGGTGAGTTATCCCGAGACTCTTACGCTTTTTGCATATGCATTTAGTTTTGGTTTATTGTGTGGAATCTTTAGAACATTCAATGAAACATGGGTCTTGCATCTACTGACAATAATGTACAGTATTTATCTAATTTATGCAGCACTGGGAGCGAGATTTGGATACGAAAGGATAATACTACCTTTTATATTCCTAATGCTTTCGGGTGGCATAGCAACGATGATCCTCTTCAGATTATTAGTATTCTTCTTAGGAGTTCCATCTGAATACTGGAGATTCACTTTCTTTTGATGTTGCAGACCTATGGTCTGACGCACCAGACCGAAAGTCGGTTCTGTCAAAATTTCTAAAACACAGGACATTAGACTCGGCAATTTCCGATGCGGGGGACGAGGTTCGAACTCGCGAAGGCCTACGCCACTAGGTCACTTCCCTGTCGATCAGTCTCTGCTCAAAGACCTCACAGATCCTAAGCCTAGCCCCTTTGACCACTCGGGCACCCCCGCTTCAATTAATATATGTATTTTACAGTAAAATACAGTAAATATAAGTTTAGTATGTTGGTTCTGTTAAAATATCCTCCTAGGACCTCTACCTCTGGCAACTCTGGCATTTTTACCTTTCTCCATATAAATTAAATAGTGGTTAAAATAATGGCCAACTATATTGGAACCTCTGGTTGGAGTTATGATCACTGGCGCGGACTCTTTTATCCAGAGGAATTGAGTAAGGGAAAATGGCTTGAATTCTATGTGGAAAAATTTGACACCGCAGAATTAAATTCCAGTTTCTATAGACTCCCAAAGAGGAAGACCTTTGAGAATTGGAGAAAAAGAACCCCCAAGAATTTTATTTTCTCGGTAAAAATGAGTCGTTATATCTCTCATGTCAAAAGACTCTTGGATCCTGAAGAATCTTTATCCAGATTCTTTGAAGCGGTGAGTGCATTGAAGGAAAAATGTGGTCCAATCCTCATACAACTACCCCCAGGTTTGAAACTTGATGAGGATAGACTAAAAAATTTTTTAGGATTGTTAACTCGGGATTACAGGGGATATAGATTTACCATGGAGTGCAGAAATGAAACCTGGTTTCAGGATCCAGTATATGAAATTTTTAGAAAGTACAATATAGCTCTATGTCTTGCAGACACACCAATGTATCCGTATGCAGAGGAGATCACCTCAAATTTTGTCTATATCCGTTTGCATGGTCATGAGCGATTATATGCTTCCAATTACAGTAATCGGCAATTGGATGAATTGGCAGAAAAGATAAGGAAATGGAATAAAAAGGACATGGATGTGTATGTCTATTTTGACAATGATGCAAATGCATATGCACCTAAAAATGCCCTGAGATTGAAGGAGATTTTGTCAAATTTTGTCAAAATAGAATAAAATAGCAATCTTTTTATAGGTATATGTACTAAGATTTAATGATATGAAAAAAGGCTATGTCTTAACATTAGATGCGATACTGGCATTAATACTTGTTATGACAATCTTCCTGATAGTTCTCGGAATCCAGAGCTCCATAAAAAGTACAGAAAAGACAGAATTCAAA
>Ga0180301_10002453_pt1 | contig 14582 bp, 12 predicted proteins | sample GuaBasSediGuay16_FD_121797 | JGI IMG/M metagenome (GOLD analysis project Ga0180301, IMG submission 121797) | Subseafloor sediment microbial communities from Guaymas Basin, Gulf of California, Mexico - Guay16, Core 4569-2, 12-15 cm | ecosystem: Environmental > Aquatic > Marine > Hydrothermal...
AAAGGCGGTATCAAACACTGCAACCTGAGGAATTTTCTCTCCCAGAAGACGGCGGGCAGCGATTATGCCTTCGAGATTGGCCGGATTATGCAAGGGCGCCAATTTGCAGCATGCCCGGATATCGGAAATGACTTCTTTATTTATTAAAGCCGGGTCTTTAAATTTCTCACCTCCGTGCACAACCCGATGCCCTACGCCGCTTACTTGGTTCATTTTACCCATAATTATCTTCAGCCCCGAGTAGTGGTCACGAATTTCAGCACCCTTCTCGCCTATACGCTCAATGACTCCCCGACTCATACTTTTCTCCCCGGGCATATCGAACAGCTCATATTTTATAGAAGAACTTCCGGAGTTAATTGTAAGAACATTCATGGGGACGGTTCTCCACAACCTCTTAATTTACAAGATGTTAGAAATAAATTCTGGACTATTTTTTGCTCCTTATCCTTATTCGCTAAGTGAATAATAGCGCCTATTTTTTCTTAACTTCTTTATTTACAGTTAGTTAGAGAGAACCGTCCCCAAACTGCTGTTGAGAATGCGCTCTGATTGCCGTCACTGCTATGCAGTCTATAATATCCTCTATTGAGCAGCCCCTTGATAAATCGCTGCAGGGCCGGTTTAACCCCAGAATTAACGGACCGATTGCACGAGCGTTAGCAAGCCTTTGCACCAACTTATAGCTGATATTGCCGGCATTTAAGTTAGGGAAAATAAGGACATTGGCTCTGCCTTCTAAAATAACATCGGCCTTTTTTATTCTGGCTACCTCAGGAACTATTGCAGCGTCTACCTGTAATTCCCCATCTACCAAAAGTTCGGGATTCTTTTGACGAATAAGCTCAACAGCCAGTTTTACCTCCCTCACCGCTCCTCCGCGCCCGGAGCCTTTGGTAGAATAACTTAAAAGGGCAATGCGGGGTTCGATTTCTAAAACCTCTCTGGTTAATTCAGCAGCGGAAATGGCAATGCAAGCCAGCTGCTCACTATTCGGATGAGGAACAATTCCGCAGTCGGCGAAAACAAACACGCCTTTCTCGCCCCAAGTAGTATCAGGCAAGACCATAATAAAGCAACTGGAAGCTACTATTATCTGAGGATTAAGGTTAAAACAGCGAATCGCCGCTCTGGCTACTTCAGGAGTAGTATAAAAAGCTCCGGCGACAAAACCGTCAGCCGACTTATCCCTCACCATCATCGCTGCATAATAAAGGGGGTCAGAAATTATCTCTCTGGCCTCTTCGAGAGTTATTCCTTTTTTTTGGCGTAAACGGAAAAATTCCCTACTATATTTCTCTTTTTTTTCGACGTCTATCCTGCCTGGCTCAAGAAGCAAAACTCGGGCAATACCTTCCTTCTCAATGATTTCGGCGGCTTCTCTTATGCGGGCGTCTTGGGATTCAGGCAGAACAATCGTCTGGAGTTGTGATTTTGCTCGCTCCCGAATTTTATGGATTATATCATTCATAACCATAGTAAAATAACACAAATCCGGTCAATTTTCAAGAGAAAATCACCTTCCCTGCAGAGTTACCTGTTCAAAATGATTTTTTCTCTAATTTATCCTTAAACAATCTATAGGGTTCGTAAAAAAACCGAGCTTTATAAAGTTTTCCCGTTTCTGGTGCGTATATGGGCAGATTATAAAACTTTGCAAATTCTTCTTGAGTTATGCCGAGTAGGTACCTGATTGGTTCCCATATGCTATCATATACAAGAAAATGACATTTAAGATGCAGATACTTAATTTTTTTAAAACACCCCATAGAAAATGTATCTTTTTTTATAAGCCTGCGTATCAGTTCTTTTTTTAAAAAAGAGACTTTTAAGCATTTCCAAACGTACCGGGGTATCTGTATATTTAACAGGATATTTGCTTGAAATAGCGCAAAGAATATGGTTGAGCACATTTTGCCCGCCTTTGCCTCACTTAGAACATAATCCCAATCAAAATTATTATTATATTTGTTTATCAATAAAGCAACGTCTAATGTATTTTTAAGGCAAAGTCGCCTTCCGAATCTTCTCTGGTGCAAAGCCAGACTAAATAAGGTATCCTCTGGCGATAATACCTTAATCTTTTTTTTATTAAAGTCTATTAGTCTTAACCTCTCCCATAACTTCGGCAATAAATCTCTGTTTGCTCTCTTTATATCCAGAGCAAAGTGTAATTCCAAAGGCCACCCCCTCTCTTTCTTTTTAAAAGGTATGTTACAATTTTTATTTTTCCAATACGACTCACTACCCTTTCCCAGGTCTTTCCTGTATCCGTGTTTTATAAGAATACCTTCGGCTTTTTCTAATTCTTCCTCCCTGACCAAAATATCCATATCTACCATTGTTCTAACGGATTCCCGTTTATATATATCTCCCAAAAGAGCCAGGCCTTTAATGGGTAATATAGTTACCCCCTCTCTCATAAATACCTCTGTTAGTTTAAAAAATTCTTCTTGAAAATAAGCGTTTCTAAAAAGCGTAAAATAATACCAGGCTTTGAAAAATTCCATTAACTCTTTAGGCAAAATATAGGAAGAATGACTAAAATAAATATAGGCAAAAGGAGTTAGCTCGTGATAGAAAATCAGCTGTGTTAATGCAGATAAATTTGTTTTATTAAAATCTTCTAAAATTATAGAGGGATTTTTTCTGTTTTCGATTACCCCATTAGCAATGTCTAAAGTTAAATTTGTTTCTCTGGTTAAGTTTTTACTTAGCATATTTATATACCCATACCCCATCGAATTCCTTCTCCAATTCTAGATTAAAATTTTTATTCAACCATTCTCTAATTAATAAAGAATTTTCATCCAAGTTTCCATCCCTTGACCAGTCGCAGGCCAGAACCCAAAGTTTTCCGAATTCGAGCTCTTTTATTTTATAGAAGACGAGGTTGAATTTACTCTCCTTTCTTGGCCGCTTATAGCTGGGGGTCACGCTCCCGGGCCAGTAAAGAAAACGATATCTGTCTAGAAATTGAATTATATCCCTTCCGTGCCTGCTGGCATAAAAAACGTCCTTTCCACGATCATACCAAATAAAAGGAAGCATAACGGAGTCATGGGTAAAAGCAATAATATCATCCGGCCCCGAACTTTTATTAATAAATTCCACAATTGGTTTGATGGGTTTTTTAGGAGGAACTCCGACATGATGAAAAAAATCAGAAGGCAACCAATCTTTAACAAAGCCGCTTACGCCAATAACTAGCAGCAAAAAAATAGATATTATCGCAGAAGATTTTGCCACTTTTTTTCTAAAAGCGCTAATGCCCAATCCTAATATCAGATAATAATAAGGAGAGCAAACGATTAAACCCCGATCAAAATAGATGGGAACAAATAACTTGGAAAATAAAAATGCCAGCATAATAGGCACGACAAACAGAATAAGGCAAAATATAAATCCCCTTTTTGAGGCTCTTCTCTGTTTTACAAACCAGATAGCCGAGATAACCAAAATTAAGGTCAATATATCAGAAATTAGATACGCACTTACCCGGTTGTTATATCCTAGAAGCAAATTTTCCATAGTTATCAAAAGGGAGTTCCAATCAGGAGAAGGAATCCAATACCCCCTGATGACCTGAGCTAATCTAATCGAGTATTTTTGAATCAGAGGAATAAAAGAAAGAGCAATTAACAGAATCGTAACAAGTATTTTTTTAGACCAATTTCTTGCGCAATAAATGAAGAAGCAGATTAACTGGGCAATAAAAAAAAGGACATAATAAGGATGGGTGTAAAGCCCCAAGATGGCTGATACGGCATAACCAAAAAGATATTTATGCTGTCTTCGGTTAATAAAGAGAACTTGAAAATAACTAGAGAGGAGCCCCAAAAATAACATGCTGCTATAAGCCCTGGCTTCCTGGGCGTACCAGAGTTGAAATGGCGAGAGCGCGATAACAAGCGAGGCGTATAGAGCTGCGGATTTGTTAAATATTTCTTTCCCTAATAAGAATATTATCGGGATACAGGCTAAACTGAATATAAGAGAAGGGAATCTTAAGCTGATTTCAGAGAAACCGAATATCTTAACCCAGCCGGCCAATAAGGCAAAATATAAAGGGGGATTCCATACTCTAAGAAAATTTAAATGAGGAATCTTGGCGAGGGTAATAATTTCATCATACCAGAGGTCGCGGTAGCCCAAGCGGTATATCCTAAGCAAGAAGGCAATCAGAATAATAATCGATAACTGCCCGTAAGTTGAATTACATAAGTTGCGAAATCTTTTTGAAATTTTATTCAATTTGACCTTCGCTGGGATTTTATGTTATAGATTCTTATAACTACATAATCAATTATAAATCAAAATAAGAAGGAGTTCAAGAAAACCGTCGAAGAGATTCGAAGAGATTACTTAATTTGCGTTTACCCCGTTAGAGAATGAAGTTCTCTAAACGGGAAATAATTTAAACTTGACAACCAAAAAATAACGAAGTATTCTATAGCTGATGTATCCTAATAAAATTAAGTTACATAAAAATCAAGCGGTCTTAACCAAAATCATTGATTCCAATGCGGTGGTGTTTTTTCTAAGCGATGAGTATGACGATTCCCTAAAGAGAGAAGTATATATTTTCAATGATACGGGAACGAAAATTTGGGAATTTATCAACGGAAAAAATAATTTAGAAGATATCCTTAGGAAAGTCTGTCTTGAATACGATACGACCTTACAGGAGGCCGAAGAACATATCAAAAAATTCATAGACAAATTGGTTGAAAAAAAACTTATAATTAATCCATTAACGGAGACTGTGTAAGATGAAAGGTAATAAAAAGAAAAAGGGGGGAAAGAAAAAGAAACCTTGGAAAGAGCCAGATTTCGAAATTCATTCGCTTTTAGATGAAAGGCACTATATCCGCGGGGTTATTTGCGATACTTGCGCAGACTGTGATTGCACCTGCGACCCAGCAGGTTCTTAAGTAATTTTTCATTCCTTTTTTCTATAACACCTACAAAATATACTCAGGAAGAGTGTACTTGCTTCCAAGAAATAAACACCCCAAAATAATTTTTACTCAGCTACCCTTCCGATTTTATAATCTTGAACTAAGCAAACAAAAAAGTAACATTCCTTTAGCTGCTGGCTACTTAAAGGCCATGGCTCATAAGGAGGGTTTACTTGAATACGTGGATATTGAAATATTTGATCCTCTAACTGCTGATGTTACATCTGATTCTATGTTACTGGAAACGTTACTCAGTAAGAGGGCCGATATGATTTGTTTCTCTCTCTATTTATGGAATCTATTCCGAAGTTTATATGTTATTAAGAAAATAAAAAAATATCTTTCTAACTCAATTATTGTGATAGGTGGGCCGGAAGTTACCAAAGAACTCAATTATATTTCTCCTCAGGGCGTTGATTTTTCTGTTGCGGGTGAAGGAGAAATGCCTTTCGTTCAATTGGTGAAATATCTTTTGGGTGGAAAGCCACACTTAAGAAGTATAGGTAATCTGATATTTAAAGAGGGAGATAAAATTATCTGTAATCCAGAATTAGGAGTAGTGGATGATATAAATGAAATACCTTCGCCTTACCTTACTGGATGCCTCGATCCCCGGCCGTACAGAAGATACTGGCTAGAGACAATGAGATGGTGTCCTTATCGATGCAAATACTGCCTTTATCCCTACCGTTCGCGAGCCAGAAATCCTTTCTACTCTCTGGAAAGAATTGAGGAAGAATTAAATTACGCCAAGAAACTAGGAATAAGGTATGTCGACATACACGACTCAGCGTTTAACCTCAATCCTAAGTTCAAGGAAATCTGTAGAATTATCCAGAAAATAAATAAAAATAAATCATTTTATTTAAACATCTTCCTCCAAGCAGAGCTTTTAAACGAAGAAGATGTTGAACTATTGGCTGGTTTGAATATTTCAACTGCAGAAATTGGACTCCAAAGCATAAACCAGGAAACCTTAAGTAAGATAGGCAGAAACATAAACTTAGAACAATGGTTAGATGGTATAAATCTTCTGAGAAGAGCAGGGATAAACATAATGATTGATATTATGATTGGTTTACCCGGAGAAGACCTTCGGTCTATTTTAAAGACTATAGAATTTCTCAAAAAAAATAGACTGGATGCTTATTCTATTCCTCCAACTTTATCTGTAGGGCCTTCTACAGCAATATATAGAGAGGCAAAAGAACTGGGAATAATTAAATTTCAATCACATCCACCCTATTTCATACTAGAAACAGATCGAATGTCGTTTTCAGATATAAGAAAAGCTAATCACTTAAGCAAATTTCATTTAACCAGAAAATTGTCCAGGGATAGCATATTCTCTCCATATTGCGATGCACGCTTACCTTTTCTTTATACCTATTGTTGGGCTAAATATCCCCATAGATTAGAAGAAAGGATTAATAGTAAAGCTGAAAGATATCCAAACGGTATACCGATAACAAAGATAGTAATTGACTTAAATCAACAAAAACAAGATATCAATTACTTTAAAGAACTGGGCAAGCGTCTGTCAAATAAAATTGCCAATAACCTTATAATCTGGTTCCAGATAGATCATCCGACCGAACAATTCTTCAATAGCGTGAAGGAGCTCTTAAAATATTTATCTATCCCCAATCCCTATAATATCTGGAATATTATTTTTGAGGTATGTATGCCATTTTCTATCAAAGAGGAAAGAGAAGTAAATCAAAGTATCTATTATTTTCCCAATAACTTAGATTATCGTAATGTCTATATCAAAAGCGAATTGGATGGAAAAGAATTTTACCGCGTCTCTATCAAATTGTTCTATATATTGCCTCCTCTTTCTAACCTTAATTCAAATAAAATTGCTCCAAGAGTTGGAGAGAATAGAAAAGTGTTTCGCACTCTCTACATTGACTCTGATACGAATCCGCAGAAAGTTATCCATGGATTTTGTGCAGGAAAAGATGAGGGAATATTAGTTGACTTTGAGCCGGGAATTAAATCCCAGAAGATTTTTGATTCTCTAAGCTTATTAAGGGAGAATATGAATGAGCGGTCCTGCATTAGATTCAAGAATCTACTTTTTCAAAAATTATGGTATAAGTTTTTTAATAAATATGCCATACGTTCCATTATTAATGATGATTTAATTTTGCATATCGATATTAATAAAAATGAAAAATTTTTGTATCTCTCTCATAAAAGAATCATGCTGGATATGACTGAATTTATCTTATCCTTAAAAAACTTACCGCGTAAATAGAAATTCAGGAATGTACATACTCAAATTAAAGGGGAAGCTTTTTCTTCTGTTGTCCTTATAAATCATCTTTTCTAAAGCAAAATCAAAACCCGTCCTTTCTTTTGATAATTTATTGCTCAAAAGATCTTCCAATTCATCGAATTTCCTTTTCCAAAACAAAAAGGGATTCTTATCTTTAAGCTCATCAGAAGCTGCAATATCTGTTGCAAGTAAAAATTGATCGCAACGGTTATCCCTCCACCACTCTTTATGCTTAACAAAAGTGCCGTATCTTTTCTCAAAATACTCAAGTTTTCCATATGCTGGCGTTCCTGGGAGGATATAAAATGGTTGAAATATTATTTTAGTGCTTACATCCTTCCTGTCTTTAAGAAGAGATTCTAAATACATTAAAGTTTCACAAAAAGTGCCTAAATTTTCTCCAGGATGATTAAGAATTACAAATAAATTATTAGGAATTTTTTTATCATTGATATAGTCAATTATAATCTTGCACTTTTTAAGATATTGTTTCGGATTTTTCGTCCTCCCCATTATACCCAATATCTTCTCCGAGCCAGATTCCAAAGATATATCGAGGTAAAAATTAAGTTTTGCAATAAGGTCAATATCCTGCTTTTCTAATAACTCTATGCGGGGCAATGCCCAGAAAACCTTATCAATCTTTCTTTTTATAATTTCCTTTAGGAGATTTCTAAGCCAAGACCTATCAAACCCAAAGATTGCATCCATGAATCCAATCTTTATTGGATTTACAGATTCTATAACCTCCTCTATCCTTTTTATTGAGTCCCCTACCGAAAAGCTGCGCCAAGAGGAGTTAAATATAGGTTCAGGACAATACGAGCAATTAAATACGCATCCTCTACTTAACTCAAACCCCACTATTTGGGTAGGCAGGTTGGTTGCATATTTATACTCCTTAAGCCTTAATGGAAAAATTTTTCGTAAATCCAGCGGATTATGTTTAATTATCAAAGGGTGCCCATTTCTTTTTATTTGTTCCGTACCGATCTTAAGTAATGTTTCTTCTCCCTCGCCAATAATAATAAAGTCAAAAGGGGTGTTTTTGTATAAAAAATCGTAGGGTACTGCTGAAGCATGGTGCCCGCCTACAACTACAACGGAATCTCTATTAATTTTTTTGCTTATCTCTGCTACCATCCTCGCGCTTAAATAGTTAGTACTTAAATAACAGGATATAGCAATAATATCAAAATCCTTCTGTCCAAGAATTCTAGCGACTCTCTCTTCAAATTTATCAACCTCCTCTTTTGTGCTCGGATTCCCAAATTCGACCTCTAAATCCAATACGTCTACGTTTAGCATTTTTTCCTGTCTTAAATAGGAAAAAAGATTAACCAGAACAGGTTTTAAATTCCACACTTCCGTTCCCCAAGTTGGAGCACAAAGTCTAGCTGGATATACTAGTAATACTCTTAGCATTCTTGTATATGGTTAATTTAAAATTAACTATATTTATAACTTATCCGCTTTTTTGACGGGATTTGCACCTTTCATGCTCTATGATAAAATTAAGGGCCTCGAGACGTATTAACCGTGGAATTATTTTCCGATATACTGCACAATAAGGAGAAGGGAAATTTAAATGTCCAGTAACCTTTTTTGTAAATAAAGGACAACCACCAGCACATTGGTATCGCCAATAACACTGAGAGCAACCTTGGTATTCCTCAATACTTTTATATTCATTTAACTCTGGATATATCATTTGTGTCCGCACCTTGCCTAAAATATCCTCATCTTCTATTGTGGTTACCTTCCGATAGCTTCCAACATCCATTTGGCAAAGATAAACTCTCCCGTCGTGAGAAATAACAAAGCTGCCCTTGCCTAATGAGCATCCCCGCCGGCTGTGACTCTGCAAGGAGATAGTCCCAAACTTGTGTTTTATGTAATGTGAACACTTTGGCAACATCTCCTCTATTAAATCGTAACATTGCGTCAGTATACCAATCAACCTGTCTAAATACGTTTTTAAGTTTACCGCTATTCTTGGGTCTCTAACCAAAGAAAAAGAAAAACCAAGATTTCTTTCCAGAAGATATTTAGTGAGTACTCCAAGCCCGTTTAGATTTTCTGGAGCTAAGGTTATTAAAATAAATGGTTGAATACCAGCCTTGAGTAGTTCATCGATATGACCAAGAACGACGTTTACAGAACTCCGGCCATTTCTAAATACGCGATTTCGATTCGTATCATCCAGCCCATCGATTGAAATGGAAAGGCCAATATTATGTGACTTCACCAAAGCAATAATTTCAGAATTTAAGATAGTCCCGTTAGTTATGATGGCGACAGTTCGACTAATGCCAAATTTTTGCACCTGAATTTGGGAATAATCTAGAATTTCCTTAATGGCGTCAAGATTAGTTAGAGGTTCTCCGCCGGCCAAAACATACATAAGCCTTGTTACGTCTTTATGCTTAAAGATTGATTGGTAAAGAGCATCAACCGACTTGCGGGCTATCTCTACGCTCATCTTGCGCCCGTCTTTATTTACATAACAGTAACGGCAGGCCAGATTACATGCATTGGTAGTGTGAATCCATACTCGTAGCCTGGACTCCTTATTTGGAAGAGAATATGACGGCTTGTATCCCGGCAAATTCAGTATTTCATAATCTGCCAATTTTTTCATAATCTCAAATGTGTCTTTGTTTGAAAGAGACATTCTTTTAGCAATGGATAAGACGTTTTGGGAACCCTGGCAATATTCAAGGATATGGCCAATACCTGAGCCTACTACCAGGATTCCCCTCTCAGACAAAGGATTATAAACAACGAATCTGTCTAATACCTTATCTATATATAATCCAGCTGACTTTATCGGCTTGCTATAGATGTTCACAGGCCTTTCCGGTTACTCTTTAACGCGCTAAAGAATAATTTCCAATAAAGAATCCCAAAAAATTTTACAAGGCTATTTCTTTTACTCCCAAATACAATTTTTTTCAATCGGTAAAGGATTGAATATATTAGGTTTAATAATTTTAATACGGTTATTTCTTTTCTACTCGGACACATCCAAAATTTTGGCGGGATCTCTTGATTGCTGGAATTGAATACTCTGTACACTTTACCTATCACCTGACTTGTCTTAATCAAACGAGGCATGGATTCATTATCTCCCTTTTGCAAAAAGCAAGTCTTGCTGTTTCTATTAATCTTACCCACTACCCTGTGTACGGCAAGTTCTCTGCCCATATCAAAAACAATAATATCTCCAATTTTTATATTCTCCTCTTTGATCGGAACGACCTCTGCTTTCCAATTTTCCTGCAAAGCAGGATACATACTTGCACCGCGAATTTGTAAATTGTTTCTCTTGCTTCTCAAAACCAGTAATTCTGCCTCTTTTTTTAATATTTCCCTTGTGGCCATAATTAAATATTATTTTTTAGATTGAATCTTTATCGCCCAATAAAACTCTGCTTGCAATATCGAACGCTAGATAATTCCTTGATCTCCTTGAGATGCAAATTTTTTGTATATCTTGTATTCCTTTTTTCCAGAACTCTCTTACACATTCTCCGTTAAGATCTTTGCTTGGGAAAATGTCGGTAGCAAGGTCTTGATGGTCAAAACGAGGCTCTCTCCACCACATTTTATGTCTAATAATTGTTCCGTACTTTTCTCTGTATTCCTTTATGCTATGATACGTCTTTGTTCCAGGGGTAAGGAAATAATTTTTTGGAGATAAAATTGTGGATATTCTTTTTAGCTTAGAAAAGATTGAGTCTAAAAACTGAATAGTCTCCCGAACGCTATCCTTCGTTTCTCCGGGATGATTGAAAACTAACAGCAGTTTGTTTGGTATATCCTTTTCATTGATATATTTTATTATCTTCCTGGCCTTTTCTAAGTATATCCAGGGATGATTTGTTTTCTGCATCAAAAATAGCATCCTTGGGGAAGCGTGTTCTAAGCCCAAAAACAAATACCCGATATTTAATTTTGAAAATAAGTCCACATCCTCCTTTTCCAAAAGGTCGATCCGAATCTCTAATTCTAAAATCGTTTTAATTTTTTTCTTAATAAGACTCTTCAGAAATTCCCTCCTCCACTCTTTACTCAAACCAAAACAGGGGTCAGCAAATTTTATTTTTTTTATTCCCAAAGAATAAATCATCTTCTGAATTTCTGATAGCGTCCTTTTAATTGGAAGACATCTATAATTGGTTCCGGATTTAGCGCTTTCAATACAAAAAGAACAGCTAAACGAACATCCTCTACTTAGGGCATACAACACAGTGTGGTATTCGGTAGGATGAAAATACCTATATTCCTTAAACCTTGGGGCAGGGAGATTATTCAAATCTATTATTTTACCTATTATCTTTCTCGCTTTCGCATCTTTCCTGATTCTGTTTTGGCAAATCCTTAATAACGCCTCCTCTCCTTCTCCAATAACAACAAAATCAAATGGGCTACCTTCATAGGTAAAGTCATCTGGCACCGCCGAGGCATGCATCCCCCCTACTGCAATGGTACAGTTTCCATTAATATTCCTGCATATTTCTGCAACCATAATACTACTTAAATAATTTATGCTATAACTGCATGAAATCCCCGCAATATCAAACTTATATTCTCCGATAATCCTGGTAGCCTTCTCCTTGAACTCTAAGACCTCTTTCATAGTTCTTGGCTTACCAATCTCAATATCTAAATCTAAAATCTGTATATTTATATTTTTATACTGGCTCAGATAAGAAAATAGATTAACTAAAGGAGGATTTGTGTAAGTCAAATTTCCCCAATCCGGTGCAAACAGCTGTGATGGATATATTAGCAATAAATGTTTTTTGGGCCCAGAAGATATCAAAGCCATTCTTCTATAAAGTGCATTTTCAGTTTAAAAATTAAATCTTTAAAGAGGATATTAAATCAGGAAGAGCTGACTTCCCGCATTGAATATCTTTGCCGATTTCTAAAACGAAGCTTTTTGTTTGGTTAATTAAATCAAAAAGTATTTCTATATTTTTTTTACTGCTTCTCTCGCCAAAAAAACGGATTTACTTTGGTTAATTAATAGGAACAAGGTTCCCAATTTACTTATAGGCTTAATTACACTGAATCTATTTTTACTTATGTATGGGAAGAAAATCAAATTAGGAATAAAAGACTCGACAATTCTATTTGGCGCCAATGAGGCGATATTCACCCGATAGATATTCTCCTGGTCTTCGCTTCTGTTAGATGATTTTTCAAAAGAGTGAAATGTATTTTTGAATAAGATAGGATTTCCTCCCTTAAGTCTCAATTCTGAAGATAAAGACGAGGCTACAACCTGGTGCCTGTTTTTGCGTCTGAGGAAAACAAAATCATCAGAAATGTATTTCCAGTCTCCCAGGAAAAGACTTAAAGCACTGGTTGACTTTCCTCCGCCACTCTTGGATACAAATAGAATTTTATGCCCGTTCTTAACTACGCCTGAGGCATGAAGAAAAAAAAGCCCGAGACGGTGCAATAATTGCCCTATAGCCGTTAAGATAAAACGATCTAAAAGTGGAGGTAAATTTAATTTCTCTTGCTTTTTTATAATTAAAGTGCCTTCTCCGCGTTCGGGTCTAATGATTAAGAGATTCTTTCCTTCTGTTAAAAAAAGATAATATCCCTTTCTGTAACATCTGTAAATGTTAGAATCGCGGGTACGGAACCTTGCAACCAATTTTGCTTTTTTAAGCAAACGGAAGGATAAATTAGAAATTATATATATAGATAATTTTACTTTTGGCCTAAGACTTGAAGCGGGGTGTATGAAATTGTATCTTGTAATTAAATCGGTAATATATTTAAATAAACTTTTTGGACAATACTTTATTTGAAAGCCAATCCTGTTTATTTTGAAATTAATTACACCGCAGTTCCTAAGCATATTTTGGAGATATCCTAATTAAAGTTGACTTTCCTCTATCAGCTCTTTTATTTCCGCTATCGTTCTCCGTGCTTCATTGCCATGTATTGGGTCATCTTTTATCTTCTCAAACTCATTTATCGCTTTTTCAAGGTTACCTATTTTTTGGAATATTTCACCGTAGGTAAAATGAGCAATAGCTAAATCAGGCTCTATCGCCAGTGCTCTATCAATTTCGGCCATTGCTTCCTCATATAAACCTTTATTCATATAAGCATTGGCTAAATTATTTAATAATAGCGCAGAATCTGGCCTGATTTCTAAAGCCGATTTATACATAGTTATTGCCTCATCGTATCTACCCTCTTCTGAATAAATATTGCCGAGGTGAGAATACGATTCTGCTATATTCGGCTCTATACTGAGGGCTTTCTTGTGCGAGAACTCTGCATCTTCATAAGCCCCTATGTTATAGTAAGCGTTTCCGAGGCGGTAGTAGGTATATGCACTGGGCTCGAATTCCAATGCTTTTTTATACACATTTATTGCTTCATTATACAATCCTTGTTTAAAATAAACATCTCCCTGCCTATTGTAGGAATGCGCCTCCTTTTTAGATTTTATGCCGGCGAACAAGAATATAAGCCCAATAACTATCCCTGTTATTACCAATAGTGCAAAAGTTGTAATTAAGACCTTGCGCTTCATTCTCCCACCTCCTCTTTAAACATTCTGATTGCCTTATTGATCCTATCTGTTAATCTTTTTATTCCTTATATATAATATTACAGAATAACTCCTAAATACAACAATTATTTTGTATTAGTAGAGGGGGGGCGAAGAGTTTACTTAATTTGCGTTTACCTTGACAGAGATAGCAAAATATGCTAAATTTCTTAACACAGGCAAAGATAAAATATCTGCGCTATAACTTGTGCAGAGCTTACATAAGATTATGCTAAAAATTGAGTTATTTGTTAAGATATTAGGTAATTTAACAACTAGGAAAACATTAATTTCGACCCATTCCTGACACCGCAAAGATGCTAAATTACCGCAAAGGCGCAAAGAATTTTTGCGTTTTAGCGGAATTTTTGCGATTTAGCGGTGTTCAGAGAGTAGTTCTTAAATTGGTTAAAAATATGGAAGAAATAACCAGATTAAGAGAAGAGTTGAATAAAACCAAAGTAGAATTAAACATCCTCTACGAAATCTCCAACGCAATGCGCACGACCCTTAAGCTTGAGGAGATACTCTACATAATACTGACCGGTGTAACTGCTCACGCAGGCCTTGGATTCAACCGCGCCATGCTCTTTCTGGTTAACGAAAAGGAAGGGTTCATTGAAGGCAAGATGGGAATTGGGCCTCATACTGGAGAAGAAGCGGGCCGCATCTGGAAACAGATAGAGCAGCAGAGAATGGATTTGGACGACCTGGTCGGCGTTTTTAAATTCTCCAAGTCTTCTCTTGAGTC
>Ga0180301_10002454_pt1 | contig 14581 bp, 13 predicted proteins | sample GuaBasSediGuay16_FD_121797 | JGI IMG/M metagenome (GOLD analysis project Ga0180301, IMG submission 121797) | Subseafloor sediment microbial communities from Guaymas Basin, Gulf of California, Mexico - Guay16, Core 4569-2, 12-15 cm | ecosystem: Environmental > Aquatic > Marine > Hydrothermal...
GCGTAAGCCAGAAGATAAAAAAGCATCGCTGAAGTTGCCTGAGGTGTCGCTGCCACAACTCCAAGCGCTAGGTATCCACTGTGAGCGATGGTCGAGTACGCCAGCAACCGCTTCAGGCTCATCTGGTGGAGTGCGAGCAGGTTGCCTCCAAGCATCGTCGCTGCCGAAAGCCAGATGAATAGGACCTTCCAGAAAGCATCCAAATCGGCGAAACCACCCAGCAAGACCTTAATCAGAACCGCAAACAGCGCCAGTTTCACCGCGCCCGACATGAAAGCAACCACCGTGCTAGGACTGCCCTCATAGACGTCCGGCACCCAGACGTGGAACGGAAATAGCGCGACCTTGAAACCAAACCCCACCAGAAACAGACCAAGACCCAGAAGGAGCATCCAGCGGTCAGACAACATGGGAATGGCGTTGGCGATACCCATCAGCCATAGCGAGCCCGTCGAGCCATAGATGAAGGCAGCTCCGTAGAGCAGTATGGCACTGGCGAATGCACCTAGAAGGAAGTACTTCAATGCGGCCTCTTTACTCTCCTCGGACCGTCGGTTGTAGCCTGCCAAGATGTAAAGAGGTATCGAAACCAGCTCAATGCCGACCACGACAGAGATCAGTTCGCGCATCATCGGCAGCAACATCATCCCACTTGCCGAAAGCAGAAGCAGTGGATAGTACTCGTAACCCCGCATCCGCATTCGCCGCAGGAACGGCGGAGACATCAGGAGCGTCAGGAAAAGGAGCAGCAAGACCGCAAACCCCACCAGGGCAGAGAAGCCGTCATAGCGTAGCGCACCACCAAACGCGCTAACCGAATGCACCGGAAAGCTCGCTACCAGTGCAATCGCTGAAAGTGCAACACCGACCATTCCCACCCCTGCTATCGTGGTTCCGCGCCGACCATAACCGAACGCATCAATCAGCACGAGCACCAGAGCGGTTGCTAGTACCACGCCAACAGGCAGAATGGGCGTGAGCTGACCGATCTGCACTATCGTGTAGTTCTGCATCTAGTTTTCACTCCCTCCCTCCAGAGAGTACGCCCGGATGTCCAGCGCCAGGAGGCTTCCCCCAATAGAACCTGTCGAACTCTCGTAGGTACGGTAGATGTGCTGCTGCACCCGCTGCACCGTACTCTTCACCGCCGGCTCTATCACCCGCAAGCACGGACGCGGGAACAAGCCAATCCAGAAGATAATGAGCACAAGTGGCACCAGTACCGCCACCTCACGCAGGCTCAAATCCCGAAGCTGCCGATTCGCCGGATTGGCACAGGGACCGAAGAATACCTGCTTGAACATGTACAGTAGATACACCGCGGCAAGCACCACGCCGAATACTGCAATACCGCCGAGCAACCAGTCGGCTTGAATACCTCCCATGAGAATGAGGAATTCGCCCACGAAGCCGTTCAGCGCCGGCAACCCCACACTGGAAAGCATAACGATAAGGAAGAAGTTGAAGTAAACCGGCATTGGTTGAGCCAATCCCCCAAACGCACCAAGCTCTCGCGTATGCCGTCGGGCGTAGAGCATTCCAACAAGGAGGAACAACGCGCCGGTGGAGACGCCATGATTCACCATCTGGATGACCGCACCTACTTCGCCCTGAACATTGAACGCGAACAGACCCAACACCACGAAGCCCATATGCGCAACGGATGAATAAGCCACTAACCGCTTGAGATCCCGCTGCGCGACACACACCAGTGCCCCGTAGATAATCCCTATCACACCCAGTCCCATCATCAGGGGGGCAAACCTCACCGCTGCCTCCGGGAAAAGGCCAATGCTAAAGCGAATCAGCCCGTACGTCCCCATCTTAAGAAGAACGCCTGCCAGCAGCACACTGCCTGCTGTCGGGGCTTCGGTGTGTGCATCCGGAAGCCAAGTGTGGAAGGGGAAGATTGGCACCTTGATGGCGAAAGCCAGTCCGAAAGCAAGGAAGAACCAAGTCTGAAGATTGCCCGGAAGGGAGATTTCTCGCAGCCGCAGGAAGTCGAAAGTCCCCACGCCATAATGCGAAGAGTAAACGTAAAGACCGATGATGGCGACAAGCATCAAGAAGCTGCCCACCACCGTGTACAGGACAAATTTCATCGCAGCGTAAATGCGTCGACCGCTGCCCCAAATCCCGATCAGCAAGTACATCGGGATAAGCACGCCTTCCCAGAACACGTAGAACAGCACAAGATCCAAGGAGGAGAAAGTCCCCGCCAACGCCGCGCCCATAATGAGAAGGAGTATGTAGAACTCCTTCTGCCGCTTCTTGATCTCACGGAAACTAGCGAGTATCGAAATCGGCACCAAGAGCGCACTTAGAAGGAGCAGAACAACTGAGATGCCATCAACACCGAGATGATAGTTGATGCCGAGCTGGGGAATCCACAAGTACCGCTCTTGATGCGAAAACTCACCGAAACTGCTGACGCCAGGAAGCAGCAGCAGAGCAAGCAGGAAAGTGGCGACAGAGACCCACAGGGCGAACCACCTATGGAAGCGAGTGCGATCGGATGGAATCAGCGCCATGATCGCGGCACCCGCCAGCGGCAGGAATACTACGATTGATAGAATCGGAGCACCTGCAAGGAATTCCTTCATCCTATCCTCTCACCAACCAGAGAATGATCACTAGCGCAACCGCGCCCGAACCGACGTACCAGGCATAGTTGCGGACGAATCCGGTCTGCAGCGGACGCAGCAGCTGTCCGAACGCACCGACCACGAATGCCACCAGATTCACCAGCCCGTCAACAACGCCACGATCAACAACCTCGTCAACGGCAGCAGCGAACGTACGGCCAGGAGTCACCACCGCAGCATCGTAAAGCTCGTCCACATAGTACTTATTGACCAGTAATCGATAGGGAGTCGCAAACATGCGCTTTAAGCGCTTGGTAACGCCCCAGCGCACGCGATACAGATAATATGCCAGTCCCACACCAGCTAACACTAGCACCACCGAGACTCCCATCAACAAGCCCTCGCGGAGAAGGTCGCTAGCGCGGTGCAACTCCTCAGCGCTCTTCTCCGTGCCCAGCGCAAGTGTCCGTTGCAGGAAGGGACCCAGCAGATTCGGCAGACGGAACAGCGCAGGAAGCGCCAGGTAACCCCCAAATACGCTTCCAATGGAAAGCAGCCACAGCGGCACCAGCATCACCCAGGACACCTCATGAGGACGCAGCTCGCTTTCCTCAAACCTCGGGGGCGTCAAGAAAACCATATATACCTGGCGGAACATATAGAACGCAGTCAACAGCGCTGTTGCGATGCCTACAATCCAGAGAATCGTCCCAGCAGACGGAATCAACTCCGGCTTCGCCTGGAATGCAGCGAAGAGAATAGCGTCCTTGCTGAAGAAACCAGCCAGAAGCGGAATGCCTGAAATAGCCATCGCACCTATCAGGAAGTTCCAGTAGGTCTGTGGCATGTACCTCGCCAGCCCACCCATCTTGCGCATATCCTGCTCGCCACGCACCCCATGAATGACAGAACCAGCGCTAAGGAACAAGAGCGACTTGAAGAAAGCGTGCGTGAACAGGTGGAAGATGGCTATCCAGAAGGCACCCAGTCCCGCGGCCAAGAACATATACCCAAGCTGACTGATGGTGGAATACGCCAAGACACGCTTGATATCATTCTGTACAAGCGCAATGCTGGCCGCGAAAATCGCGGTGAACCCACCCAAGAAAGCGATGACCAGCAGAGCGAAGCTTGACCAAGTGAAGAGGAAATTCAGACGGCATACCATGTAGACTCCAGCCGTCACCATCGTAGCAGCGTGGATAAGCGCTGAGACCGGCGTAGGACCTTCCATGGCGTCGGGAAGCCACACGTGTAAAGGAAATTGCGCACTTTTCCCAATCGCGCCCACGAACAGAAAGAGGGCAATCGCTGTGAATAAGTAGGGGCCGTATTCCGTGGGTCCAGAAAGCTCCGCTCTTAAAGCGGTGAAGCGCATGTTGTGAAGGAACCAGAAAGTCAGAAAGATGCCAATGAGAAAGGCGAAGTCCCCCAGGCGGTTCACCACAAACGCCTTCATTCCCGCATCCGCCGCAGCCTTCCGACGATACCAGAAACCAATCAGTAAGTAGGAGGAAAGACCGACGCCCTCCCATCCGATGAACATCAGCACAAGGTTGTTAGCCAGCACCAGCGTTAGCATCATGGCGACGAAGAGATTCAAGTATGCGAAGAAGCGCGAATACCCATCATCATCGGCCATGTAACCTAGCGAGTACACGTGCACCAGAAAGCTCACCAGCGAGACGGTGAGCGCCATCAACAGCGAGAGTGGATCCACCAGGAAACCGTAGTTGATCTTCAGGTCTGCTACCTCGATCCACGGCAGGATGTAGTACTCGTACTCCCCAAACAGCCCTAACGTCTGCGAGCCCAGATACATCACAAACGCGTAGAGAGAAACCATAAAGGAGAGGAAAACGCTGAAACAGCCGACAAAACCTACGAGTTTGCGCGGCAAGTGCCGACCGAAGAGGCCGTTGACCAGCAGCCCAATCAGCGGCCACAAGATTGCCAAATGAATATACTGCATTCGGCCTAGCCCCTCAGGGAACTCACATCGTCGATATCCACATCCATACGGTGTCGATATACCGCCACGATAATCGCCAAGCCAACCGCCACCTCGGCCGCCGCTACTGCCATCACTATCAGAGCATAGATTTGTCCAGACACCTCACCCACGTGCCGGGCGAAAGCCACGAATGCCAAGTTGGCGGCGTTAAGCATCAGCTCGATGCACATGAACATCACCAGAGGATGCCGCCTAATCATCACGCCCAGGACTCCCATGGAGAACAGTACCCCGGAGAGAATCAGGCTGTAAGCGACAACGCGCTCCATCAATCAGCCTCCTCCGCAGAATCCTCCCTGCTACTACCATCCCCTGGTTCCCCTCTAGTCATCACTACCGCTCCCAGCATCGCGACCAACAGCAAGACCGACGTAAGCTCGAAGGGCAAGAGATAGCGGCTGAACAGCCCCCGACCGAGAGTCGAAGGCGAGGAGATACTTGTAGCTGCCTCCACCTGTGCCGCAGCAGGAAGCGCCGGATTGAATAGTCCGCCCTGGTAAAGCGCGAAAAGGACAACCCCCAGAACAGAAACTGCCAGTAACGCACCCAGCGCGTACATCAATGGCAGGCTGTAACTCATGGTGTGCACCTGCCTTGGTCGCACGAAGAACAGAATGACGAAGATGAACAGCACCATAATCGCCCCTGCGTAGACGATGATCTGCAGAGCTGCCATCAGGGGCGACCAGAGAATCAGAAATATAGCAGCGAGCGACAAGAGGTTCAGCAGTAGGAACAAGGCGCTGTGAATTGGGTTGCGAGCTGCGACCAGTCCTGCCGCGCCAATAACGGCCAGCACGCCTATCGGCACAAACACCCATAGTTCGAGCGCATTCACCAGTGAAACTCCCGCTCCAACAGATCTTCCTTGTGGTAGATGAACTTGTCGGGACCACCTTGCGGCCCACCCCGAGCATCGTCAGCCAACTCGAAGTCGTGTTTCATCACGATAGCACCGGTGGGACAAGCCTCTACACACATTCCACAGAAGATACAGCGCAAGATATCCATATCATACACTTCAGCGTAACGCTCTGCCGGCGAGTGAGGATCTTCAGGATCGTTCTCTCCTGCAACCACGGTAATGACGTCTGCAGGGCAGGCAGCGGCGCACAGCGCACAGCCAACGCATTTCTCCAGTCCCTTGTTGGGACCATCACCATAGCGTTCAAGCCGATGCAAACCCCGAAAGCGCTCATGCAGTCTCAGGCGCCGCTCAGGGTAAGTTACAGTAACCAGTTTCGGTCCCGCACGAGTCCCGAAAAACTGAGTAATAGTCGTGAGCAGTCCCTTGCCCAATGCCCAAAGGTTCAGCCTGTTAATCAGCGTTGTCTTCACGGCTTCACCACATCACACGAAGACCTTAATCCACGCAGTCACCAAGACATTCAGGAGCGCCAAAGGAAACAGAACCAGCCACCCGAACTTCATCAACTGGTCATAACGAAAGCGCGGTAGCGTGGCTCGCAGCCAGATAAACGCGAATATAATGACGAACGTCTTGAGGACGAACCAGAAAAGCCCACTGAGCCCAGCAAGACCGCTGCCGAACAGCAGAGGTCCCTGCCAACCACCGAAGAAAAGCACCGCCGCAAGCATGCTCATATTGATGATGGCAACATACTCTGCCAGGAAGAACAGGGCGAACTTCATCGATGAGTATTCAGTGTGATAACCACCAACAAGCTCGTTCTCGGCCTCCGGTAAGTCAAAGGGCGACCGGTTAGTCTCCGCTACCGCCGCCGCCATGAAAACCAGAAAACCTAGAACCTGGGGAATTACATACCACATGCGCGCCTGCTGGGTCGTAATCGCCTGGAGTGAAAAGCTACCAGCAAGCAGCACCACGCCTATACAGGTCAATGCTAGAGCGAGCTCATAACTTATCATCTGTGCGCAAGAACGAAGAGAACCAAGGAAGGGATACTTGCTGCCACTGCTCCAACCGGCAAGGATAACACCGTATGAACCCAGCGCCGATAGGGCCAGCACCAGAAGCAGCGCGATATTCACATCGGCGATGTAGAAATGTCTGGTAACGGGGATCACACTGACTATGGCAAAGGCAGCGATGAAGGAAAGTGCCGGCGCAAGCAGATACAAGAATCGGTCAGCCATACGTGGAATAAGTTCCTGTTTGAACAGCAGCTTCACGCCGTCTGCTATCGGCTGCACTAGTCCCAGCCAGCCCACACGGTTTGGTCCCATACGCCACTGGAACCAAGCCAGGAAACGCCGCTCCACATATGTTGTATAAGCCATCGCCGTGAGTAGCACCACGAAGACGATGAGTATTCTCACCAGCATCCAGACGACATCCATCAAAGTCACCGCGGTACCACCCTCACCGCAAAGATGTCATCATCTACACCGAGAAGCCTATTCACTGGCTGCTCTGGTGAGTAGTTGTTGACCAAAACGGATCCAGGAGTAATGTCCTTCGATAGTCTCAACTCCAGGTCGATTGAACCATGAGGGGATTCTACGCGCACTGGCTGCTCCTCCTCGAGATTCAATCGTTTGCTGTCTGCAGGATGCATCTGGACCCAACTGGGAGGCTTCACCGGCTCCATCCATGAGGTACAGCGCAATCGAGGCGAATTGCGGAACAGATAAGTCTTCGGCAATAGCACGAACGGGTATTCCTCTCGCGGCTCGCACCTGCCGGCTTCCAATCTGAGACCCGCAACCCGCTCGCCTATATCCGCCAGCCCCTCAGGCGGCAGTGTGAAGTCAAGCACTGAGCCATGAGGCGGAATAGAATCGTAGGTGAGATGTGAAAGAGGAGGAGTCACACGTGCTATTTCGTCGAAGACAGATCTGGGCTCGGTGCTGTGACTTCCTCGTCTCATCGCAATGAGAAGTCGATTCCAGAGCTCAAGCTCAGTTGGCGTATCGTCGACCAGGTCGACCGGATTCAGCTTCTGCAAGCGCCACTCGAAGTTGAGGAAAGTGCCACCTTTGAATGGCCAGGGTGCTGTGGGCAACACCACATCTGCCTCTCGCGAAGTCTCGTGGAGGAAGTGGTCTTGCGCCACCACGAAATCAGCCCCCGCAACTGCATCCTGCACCAGTTTGCGATCGGGGAAAGTCATCAAAGGATTGATGCCCACGAGATAGAGCACCTTGACCTTGCCTTCCGCCGCCTTCTGCAATATGCTCTTCATCGATGCGCGAACTTTATCTCTGATCTCCTCGGAGCGGCCCGTTAACAGTTCAAGATGATTGAAAACAACCGCGCCTATCGAATTCGCGCCCCGGAAGATCGGGTTCAGCGCGAAGTGCGACATCGGCTTGCCTTCTGCCTCCCGTTTACTCTTCACCGCGTATTTCAGTTTCATCAGCGCCAGCACGTGCTCACTCGCTCGCGGATGCCAGAGCAACTCCTGCCCGTAGATCAACGAGACCCTATCTGCCGCCAGCAGGCTTCGCGCCAAAGCAGCGTACTTACCATCGTTACTCGGAGATGCAACATCAACTATCAGCTCTTCCACCGCGTCCACAAAGCGACCGGCAGGATAGCGCGCGCGCACCGATGCCCGCCGCTCGCTCTCCGTAGCATACGAAGCAAATGAAACCAGCGTCGTACCTTTCCGCACCGCCTCCTCCAACCTCAGCCCCAACACCGGCGCTTCCTCAAGAATATCGCAGCCTACAAGCACGATGAGGTCGCCATTCATAGTCTCCGCCAAACTCGCCGAGTCAAAGAACAACGAATGCAACAGCAGCAGCGGATACCGCGAGATATCAAACAGGTCCTCACCCAAGAAGAAATTCGTGGTGCCAACGTGCCGATGCGCAATGATGCGCAAAGCCATGTACTCCTCATTGGTGAGGGAGTTACCGGCCAACACCGCTACAGCGTCTCCGCCGTACTCATCGATTGCCCGTGTCAGCTTCTCCGCGACCAGTTTCTCAGCTTCGTCCCAAGTCGCGGGCGCAAACTCACCATCACGCTTGATGAGCGGACGATGCAGGCGCTCAGAAGACTGCACCCATCCGTAGGCGAAACGACCCCGATCGCAGAGATGCCCATTATCAAGCTGAGCATCTACTCCCGGCTCCGATGCCGGCACAATCCGCATCAGCTTGCCCAATCGAGTATGCAACTCTACGTTGCAGCCCACTGCACATTGATTGCATACCGTGCGCGTCTTCGTAAGCTCCCAGGCGCGGCCATGGAAACGGAATGGGATGGATGTTATTGCGCCCACGGGACAGAGCTCAATCAGATTCCCGCTAAACCGACTCGGGACCTCGGAGAAACTGCGCGAGGCAGTTATTTCGCTCCACGCTCCGCGATCCCGCACCACAGCCAGATGGTCACCACTGATTTCTTCGCAGTATCGCACGCAGCGCTGGCACATAATGCAGCGCTTGTAGCTAATGCGCAAGAAGGGGTTGAGCAGTGAATCCTCACCTGCCAGCTTCTCTTCCACATAGCGGCTTGTGAAGAGTCCGTGGCGCTCAGTCAGATCCTGTAGTAGGCACTCGCCACCCTTGTCGCAAACCGGGCACTCCAGCGGGTGGTTGAGCAAATGAAACTCCAGCATCTGTTCGCGGGCGCGCTTGATCTCATCACTTTCGGTGATAACCACCATTCCGTCCCGTACCTGCGTAGAGCAGGCAGTCTGCAGCTTGTCAACGCCTTCAATACGCACCAGGCACATCCGGCAAGCGCCCAGCGGCTGCAGCCAAGCATGGTTGCACAAAGCCGGAATCTCAATGCCCGCCAGCCTGGCAGCTTCCAGCAAGTAGATGCCCTCGGGCACTGATAGCTCACGCCCATCGAGCGTAATCTTAACCAGCTTCTGCGGTACTTCTACCATTTCAATGGTGCCTCACCGGCATGAACTTGCGTTTATAGACTTTGTGCTTGCGGATGTAATTCTCGTATTCGGCACGGAAGTGTTGGATGGTGGAGCGGACGATTCCCAGGGCAGCATCGCCAAACGGGCAGAAGCTCTTGGAATCGATCCCTTCACAGATATCGAGCAGCAAATCAAGATCCTCCATCCTGCCACCACCGTTAAGAATGCGCTCGTATATCTGCAGCATCCAGCGTGTGCCCTCCCGACAAGGCGTGCATTTCCCGCAGCTCTCCCAAGCATAGAATCTCGTCAGGATTTCTGCCACCCGCACCATGTCGGTCGTTTCATCAAAAACGATGATGCCACCTGAGCCAAGCATTGAGCCCGCCTCAGCAATAGACTCGTAGTCGTAAGGCGTATCCAGATTCCCCGGAAGCAGTAACGGCGTGGAGCTCCCCCCCGGCGCGAAAGCCTTCAGCTCACGTCCTTTCCAGACCCCACCGCCAAGGTCATCAAGGATCATGCGTACAGGCGTGCCCAGGGGAATCTCGTAGTTGCCCGGTTTCTCTACATGCCCGGAGATAGACACCATCTTCACGCCAGGACTTTTCTCGGTGCCAAAGGAGCGATACCAGTCCGCACCTCGATTGATGATAGACGGCACTGTCGCCAGCGTTTCGACATTATTGATGACCGTGGGTCTGCCCCACGCGCCGTGTGTGGCGGGAAAGGGTGGTTTCAATTTGGGATGACCTCGCCCCCCCTCAAGCGACGTGAGCAGAGCGGTCTCTTCACCGCACTCGTAAGAACCTGCCCCCGAATGAACGGTCATCTCAAGCGCGTAGCCACTCCCAAGTATATTCTCTCCGAGGTAGCCACGAGCATATGCCTCTTTGATCGCCCCCAGGAGCACCCTGCGAGCGGTAAAGAACTCGCCCCGCGTGTAAACGTACGCATGGTCTATACCGGCAGCATACGAAGCGATGATCGAACCCTCTATCAGCAAATGCGGATTCTCCTCGATTATCCAGCGATCCTTGAAGGTGCCAGGCTCGCCTTCGTCAGCATTGGCCGCGAGATACTTGGGCCCTGGATGGTCCCGTGGAACGAAGCTCCATTTGAGCCCTGCGGGGAATCCCGCACCACCCTTACCACGCAACCCACTACGCTTCACCTCGTCGATGACTTCTTGAGGCTTCATTCCCGTGAGTGCCTTCCGAAGTGCACCATAGCCGCCGTGAGCCTCGTAAACTTCGAGCCGACGCAAACCCTCCGTACCGGCAAGCTCAGTTACGACTTTCGTCTCCTGCAACATAGTCCCTAGTCAAATTCTGCAAGCGCAGCCTCAGCCCTCTCCGGCGTCACCTGCTCCACCAGCTTCTCGTCAACCATCATCACCGGCGCCTGACCACAGGCTGCCAGGCATTCCACCGTTACTAGGGTGAAGCGACCGTCCTCCGTCGTCTCGCCCACCTTGATTCCCAGAACTTCCTCCAAATGCGCGATTACATCCTCGGCTCCCCGCAGGTAACAGGAGACGTTATGACAGACCTGGATGATGTGGCGACCTACAGGATGTTGATGAAGCATACTGTAGAAACTGGCGACCGAATGCACTTCCTGCGGAGGCATACCGAGCAGCTCGGCGAGGCCTATCTCGACCTCGGGGCTGACGTAACTGTAGTACTTCTGCGCCTCAAGCAGCGCCGGCACGACCAAAGAACGCTCCGAGGGGTAGCGGGCAAACCGCTCTTCAATCCACTGCTTCAACGCCGGATGGAGCTCAACTCGCACCCTCACCGATCCACCTCGCCAAGCACAATATCGATGCTACCGATTATTGCCACCACATCAGCGATCAGGTGTCCCTGCACCATTCGCGGTAATGCTGAGAGATTACTGAAGGAAGGACCGCGTACTTTCACCCTAACTGGACGAGCACTGCCATCACTCACTAAGTAGAACCCCAGCTCCCCCTTGCTCGCTTCGATGAAGCCGTACGCTTCACCAGTCGGAACCGGGATACCCTCAGTCCAGTACTTGAAGTGATGGATCAGCCCCTCGATGGACGCATCAATATCCTCGCGGCGTGGAGGGACGTACTTGTAGTTGCGACTCACATGGGTTCCGGGCTCGGTTTCTCGTATTTTCTCAAGCGCCTGCAGCACAATTCGATGCGCCTGCACCATCTCCTCCATTCGCACGAGATAGCGGGAGTAGACATCTCCAGCGGTTTCTACAGGTATGTCGAAGTCGAATTCCTCATAGCTAGAGTAGGGATTGTCGCGCCTGAGGTCCCAGTCCACACCGGCTGCTCGCGCCAGCGGACCGGAAATCCCCGCATTGATAGACTCCTCCCGTCCCAGCACGCCGATGCCAACAGTACGCTCCTTCCAGATAGGATTCTTCGTCAGCAGATTGTGGTTTATATCGAGATTGTGCTGGAAGTCGCGAGCCCAGCCTTGCACCGCTTCCTCAAAGCCCTCCGGAACATCGGCCGCGCAGCCACCGATGCGGATATAAGCGGTCATCATTCGCTCGCCGCCGACCATCTCGTAGAGGTCAAGTATCTTTTCCCGCTCGGCGAAGCAGTACATAAAAACACTCATCGCCCCGATGTCCAGGGCATGAGTGCCCAGCCACACCAGGTGGCTGATGATGCGGGTAAGCTCGCTCATCAGTACTCGAATGTACTGCGCACGCTTAGGGATCTCCAGGTCTGGAATCAACCTCTCCACCGCTAGGCAATACGCTAGCTCGTTGTTCATCGGCGAGAGGTAATCCATCCGTCCATAATGCGTTACATTCTGCGTCCAGTTGTGGTGCTCACTCAGCTTCTCAATGCCGGTATGGAGGTAGCCGATATGAGGAATGCAATCCACGATATTCTCGCCGTCAAGCTCCAGAGCCAACCGAAGCACGCCATGAGTAGCCGGATGCTGCGGCCCCATGTTCAGAGTGATATGCCTTGCCGGTCCCATCTCAGAGGATGCGATATCTGCCTGATCAGCCATCCCTTCCTCGGCGATGTTCTGCAGCACATTGGCTCCCAGAGGCCAGGCGCCTCTACCCTCAACCGGGTAATCCTTGCGCAGTGGATGACCGAACCAGTGGTCGCTGGTAACAATCCGCCGCAGGTCCGGATGACGGTCGAACGTGATGCCAAAAAGATCCCACACTTCTCGCTCGTGCCAGTTTGCCGTAGCGTAAAGGTCACTCACAGTCGGCAGAGTCTCTTCTTCAGCAACCGGTACCTTCAGCCGAAGCCAGTGGTGGCGCTGGGTGGAATACAGGTTGTAGATGGCATCGAAGCGCGGACTGCGAGGATACAGGTCAACAGCACTCACAAAGGAAAGATAATCGAACTTGAGCTCAGGAGACTCCTTCAACGTGGAAAGCGCAGGTCTCAGGTTCACCGCGGTGACCTCAGCTACCGCTTGTCCGTTGATTTCATCAACGCTCTCCGCAAGCGAACCAAGCCGGGAGCTCACCAGCTCCTTCAAAGTAGCCTGCTGAACGCCAACATCCATATTTCCTATCTATCGGGAGCTTCCAGCCACTGCTTCCATGGCGGTCGCGCATAAGCAGGTACGTAGCTGCCGCTCTTAATCCGTTTCTGCAGCTTGATGAGCGCATCAAGCAATGCCTCCGGTCGCGGCGGGCATCCGGGCACATAGATGTCCACCGGCACCACATGGTCAACACCGTGAACAATGGCATAGGTTCTGAAGAGCCCCCCAGAGGAAGCGCATGCACCCATACTGATGACCCACTTGGGAAAAGGCATCTGGTCATAAAGCTCACGCAAGATGGGGGCCATCTTCCATGAGAGCCGCCCCGAGACAATCATCAGGTCAGCTTGGCGGGGGCTAGCCCGGAAAACTTCACTGCCGAACCTGGCGATGTCGAACCGGCTCGCGCTCGTAGCCATCATCTCAATAGCGCAGCACGCCAGTCCAGCAGTCAAAGGCCAGATAGAATTCGCCTGCATCCAGGCAACGAGCTTGTTCAGAGATGCAGTGAACACGCCAGCCAAGCTCACCGGCCTGCCTGTAGGCGCAGCACTGGGCTTGCGCGAGGGTTCTGGCGTCGACGAAAGGCTCATTGCTGCTCCTTCCCCGTTTGCCCCGACGACCACTGCAGAACTCCCTTCTTGAGAATGTACGCGTAACCAATAAGGAGAATCACGATGAACACGAGCATTTCAGTGAACCAATACCCCCCAAAGCCGCTCTTCTTGAATGCTTCCACTGTGAGCGCCCAGGGAAAGAGGAAAACCGTCTCCACATCGAATACGACGAACAGGATCGCGATGAGATAGTACTTCACGGGGTAGCGATCTTGCGGCAGGCCACGGCTTCTAAGCCCGCATTCATAGGCACCCTCCCAGGAGACCGCAGTAGGCACACGCCTTGGGCTGAGAAGATGGGAAAGCACGATCATCGCCACAGCAGTCGCTACTAGAATTGCGAGGTATATGGCAATAGGTACGTATTGCGCGAGCAGCGATAGTGACTGTGTATCGGTCATCACCTGTTCCGGACCACCATTATCGTCCAGTTAGAATGTGAACTAAACCACAAGCAGAGACCCTAATATTTTAGCAGCTTGCTGCGCCGTTGCCTACCCCTGTAGGCGAAGATCTTGCCAAGAGTCGCGAACCGGCGCCAACCGCGCGAGAGCCAGCCACTCAGAAGCGGGGAAGCGACAGCATACGCCGGTCCGAACCTCCCATACCATGCTACAATCGGTGTATCATGGTACCCAACGTGCTCTCACTGCTCGTACAAGTCTACATCTTCGTCATATTCATATACATACTGCTGCCTTGGATTACCCCGCAAGTGCGGTACCGACCCTGGTACCGCTCGCTCGGGCAGTTAGTGGAGCCATATCTCGGCATCTTCCGGCGTTTCATCCCTCCCGTGGGCATGCTCGACCTCTCACCAATGGCAGCCATTCTGGTTCTAATAATCCTGGAGACCGCGCTGGAGCGAGCAGGACTCTGACTCATTCGTTCATCCTGAAGACTTGCATCTGGCTGCGAAGCACAAGCAGGAGAGCCAATGGGAAACCCAGTGGATACGAGTTACTTGACGCCTTCCAAACGCACCTTGCCTGTGAGCTCCGAAGCATCCAAAGTCACTTCGCTATCCTCAAACCAGAGCACA
>Ga0180301_10002456_pt1 | contig 14566 bp, 15 predicted proteins | sample GuaBasSediGuay16_FD_121797 | JGI IMG/M metagenome (GOLD analysis project Ga0180301, IMG submission 121797) | Subseafloor sediment microbial communities from Guaymas Basin, Gulf of California, Mexico - Guay16, Core 4569-2, 12-15 cm | ecosystem: Environmental > Aquatic > Marine > Hydrothermal...
AACCCTGGGTTTAAGCTGGACACCCGAAGAGCCTGGAACCTACATCATAGAAGTCTACGTCTGGAAGAGTCTTAAGGAGCCTGAGCCGCTTTCAACGCCAGCCCTCCTCGCTTTAAAAGTTCTACCAAGCCAAGAATATGGGTGATAGGAAATGACGGGAAGAAAAGCTCTTGTCCTGACTTTAGCACTCCTAATATTCTGTTTAGCTTTAACACCACAAGCTTCAGCCCTAACAGTTAAACCCGAAAAGCCTTCAGAATACAGGCCGAGGGAAACCTTAAGCGTTTCAGGTGTAGCCACACCAAACACAGCAGTTTCAATCCAACTCTTTGACCCTGAAGGGGGGCTTGTTGTTTCAGGTCAAGCATTCACAGACGATAATGGAAACTTTGAGGTTGAAAACCTATACGTGTTCACAATAGAAGACCCTGAAGGAGACTGGAAGATAAAAGTCTACGACCCTGTAACAGGAGAATATGCTGAGACAACCGTTAAGCTTACCTATAAAGGTGCAGACATAACACCACCAAACCTGGTTATAACCCTTGAACCTCTAAAACCAAAATACGGTAAGGAGCCGATAATTATCAGGGTGTTAAGCGACCAACCACTAAAAACTAGGCCTTTAATCACGGTCTACCAGTATAATATGCCTAAACCTGTTAGGCTTGGAGCCTACAACGAAACAGAAGACTACACAGTCTGGAACACAACCTACACACCAAACCCTGAATATGAGGGCCCAGCAATGATAGAAGTTATAGCCGAAGACCAAGCTGGAAACATCGGCAAAGCAGTTTTAACCTTCACCGTAGAAGTTGAACCTGAATGGGTTAAACCTGTAAAAAAGCTTGAGGAAAGAGTTACAAAGCTTGAAAACAAAACATCAACCATAGAAAACCAACTAAAAAGTTTAACAGAGCAGCTTCAAGGTTTACAGGCAACCCTAAACAGCCAGTTCGCCATGCTAACAGCCAAAATCTCAGATTTAGGTGAAAGGCTGCAGGCAAACCAGCAAATGACCTATATTGCTGTGGGTGTAGGGGTAGCAGCCTTAGCTCTGGTAGCCTTCCTAATAATCAGGCTTAGAAAAGCAACAGTAACAGAAATCCCGCCGGAAGAAACAGCATCAACGTCTACCTAAACCTAAAAACATTTTTTAACACGCCTAAAGAAAAACCTAAAATTCTGTTGGTTCACTTCCAAGAATATCTTACAGGATTTCTCTGTAAACCTTTTTAAGTTTCTGGTGCACATTAGTTTTAATGGTGTCCCGGAAAATGCCTGTAAAAAGAAAGAAAGCTGCAAAAAAAGCAAAAAAGAAGACTCAAGTTTTCAGACCCCCCTCACTCACAGTTCAGCTAAGCAAGGAAGATATGAAAAAGGTTAAAGAGGCCGCTAAAAAAGCTGGTGTTAAAAGCGCTGCAACTCTGGCAAAAACAGCTCTGCTTGAAAAAGTTAACTCCATACTTGGCGGCGAGGAGAAACCTACAGAACCCAAAGTAGAGTTAGAGTAAAACAGGTAAAAATAAACCTAAAAACCCAAAATTAGTATGTTAGCTTGTTGCTAAATTAATGTTTTTATGTTAAGTTTCGTATAGACGATTCCCCACCTACTGTAGGATGTCCTTTTTAAAAATGTTTTTGGTTAATGGTAAGTAGATTTGTGGTTTAACATAGATTGTTTTGGTTTGTCCATCTACTTGAACCGTATAAAGCCCGGCGCAAAGCAAACAAGGATAACAACAAGACTAACATGGATTAGCATAAAAACATTAATTTAGCAACAAGCTAACATGCTCCGGGCAACCGTTTTTTCTGAGCACTATAAATACCAAAACCGCATAAAATCTATAAAAAATGGAACGGTAATTTAAGGGTCTTTTGCGTCTATATTCATTGCTTTTAAAAGTATTATTCTACCTTCGATTGTGGGGTAGTTTTTAAGCTTGGAGCCGTACTGCTTTATTAGGTCTTTGTATGTTGTGCTGTTTTTAGGTATGGTGAAGTTTTCAGCTTTAATTAAACCATTCTCTACTGCAAACTTGTAGGCTGCTTCGGTGCCGTTTGCTTCAAGAATGTTTTTAAGTTTAACCCTAAGCACATCAATACTTGTTCCTCCTACTTCTTGATGTTCTACTGGTGCTGTTTCACCTTGCTGATGTTGAACTGTTTTCTTGGATACTAGAACTTCAGGATATGGGAAAAGCACCAAAATTAAAATGATAATGGTAACAACTACTGCAACAGCATTCTTTTTACCCTCACTTGACAACACCAATTTTTCTCCCTCTCTTACTATCTCTAACTCTAAAACTCTAACAACAAATTAAACTGTGTTTATTACGCTTTTAAATGCATAGGTAAGGTTTAAAAGGGTTATTAGGAGGATTAAAAGTTTAACTGTAAAATGTATTCTTGAGTTTTCTTCTTTTTGGGTTAAAGCGCATAGGTAGGCTAAGGTGTTAAATGCTAGGATGTGGAGTGGTAGGTTAAAGATCAGCCTAGAGTAAGCCCAATAGTTTGAGAAGGGTAAAGGTATGGAGGTGACAATCACCCAGGCTAAAAGTATCCGTGAATAATCATCTTTTCTCCGATAGGCTAGAATTAAAACCCCAAAAATAGCCAACCCAAGAATTACTGGATTTGTGTAAAAACCGCTAGAGAAGCTTGTAAAGCTTATTTTAAGGTTCAACCATAACCTTGCCAACTCGTTTAAGCTTAACCATGCAGATGTAACCTTATATGCTCCCTGTACTCCTCCAAGAGATTTTAAAATCAAAGATTTAACTATATCAACTGTAAAATTAACCAGTAAAATAAGTCCAAGAGGATAGATTTTCTTCTTAAATTCTTCCAGATTTTTCTCCCAGACTAGAACCACCAACAGATAAGCTATGGTTACAGCTACAAGTTCACACCACGTCCAAGGGTGAACAAAAATAATTAGAGCTAAAACAACAGTTAAAACTGCAAGAGTTTTTCTTGAAAAATTACTCATGTATTTCAGTAGTAGTGTGAAAAAAAGGAAACCTAAAATTAATGCAAAAATGTTTGCGTAAAAACCTGCAAAAACTCCAACCGTTATATTGTAGGAGAAAGCGGTAAATAGTGCGGCTAAGGCTGCATAGCCACGGTTTCCTGTTCCCTCCTTAACAAACAAGTACACCGATAACACTAGCAATGGAGCTAAAAATACCAGCTCAAATTTGGCTACATCACCAACAGACAAACCTGTTACAGTTTTAATTGCGTACAGTAGGAGCAGGTAAATAGGGCGTGAACCATCACTAGCCTCCCAAAATGCATAAGATAAGGCTTCAGGAAAAGGCTTACTAACCAATCCACCTAACCACTCAAAATAGTAATGAACATCAACAGCAACAAACCTTCCATTCGGATTCAAGCTTGGATGATAAGGATAAAATGCTAGTATAACTGATAAAAGCATAGAAGCAAAAAGCAAAATTTTAGGATACCTTGTAAACGGCATTCTTATTTCATCTGTTTTCACCAAGCCTACCCACTCATCCACCCTTAAAAAAGCTTTAGCAAAGCCTTTCCCCATCTTCCCTAAAATCTTTGTTAAAGGCTTTAACAGCCAAATATAGGCAGCAACCATAAACAGTAAAGGGCATACAGGTGCCCATGCATAAAAAAGCTGGTTTTCAACCTCAACAAAATGCCAGATCCAGCCTTTCCAACCGTGGAAAAAAGGATAAGTAACCCAGCCTAAAAGAGCTAAAACCTCGACCACAACCAAGATAAACAGAAAGCCTATACAAACTTTTTCCAGAAATTCACGGGCTAAAGTTGGCCTTCTTAAAACTAAAAATAAGGTTGCAGGTAAAGCTGAAAAAGCTAAAACCCGAGACAAGACTTCATCAATTTCAGGGCTCCCGGTAAAACATATAAAGATAATCCCTAGATGCGGTCTTGGAAAAATAGGCAAACACCACTCTACACGTAGAAGATTTATAATCTTAACAAAAACAAGAAAAACTAAAACAGCATCCAGAAAAACTAAAACATCAAGCTTTTTCACAATATCATAGCCTCAATCAAACATAACTTAATAACTAAGCTTAATAACTTTATTTGGTTTAAAAGCTTAATTAGAGGTTTCTGGTGTTGGCTGAGAGTGAAATTTTTGTTAGGGCTGCTAGGGGTGCTGGTGCTCTTAGTTTTCAGAGTGTTTTGAATACTTTGCTGGGTTTGGTTTTCTTTATGTTTTTTGCTAGGGTGGTTAGTAAAGCCGATATGGGTGTTTATGGTGGTGTGATGCTTGTTTGGAATGCTTTAAGTATTCTTGGAGGTTTGGGTTTGGTTTTTGCTGCTTCACATTTTATCCCATATTTTTATGGTAGAAGCCAGTATGGTGGTGTTTTAAAGACATCTAAATATATACTTCTTGTTTCTTTAACATCCTCAACAGCTTTATGTGTTGTTTTGGGTGTATATGCAGAAAACTTTTCTATCCTCTTGTTTGGCTCAGTTTAGTATGCCTATCTTTTCTTGGTTACCGGTTTTCTTAGTTTTACTACTGTTTTGGGTAATGTTTTTGATGGTTTTTTACGTGGTTTACAAAGGTTTGGAAGTTTAGCCCTATACAGGTTTCTAGCACAACTGTCAAGGGTTACAGTTTCCATCGGACTTCTTCTGCTTGGTTTAGGTGTTCTAGCAATCTTTTTAGGTTGGATAGTTTTTTACGTCGCATTTACAGTTTTAGCTTCAATTTTAACTTTTAAGCTACTACATAGGAGAATTATTAAATTAAGTGGCAATTCTAGTCCTGAGGAGGATCCGTTTTCTTTTAAAACTCTTTTTGGTTTTTCTTTACCCATGATGGTTTATGGTTTTGTTACTTATCTTTCAGATTCTGTGGATAGGTTTGTTGTTTTAGGTTTTCTTGGCACAGAATCTTTAGGCGTATATACTGTTGTTTTGACCGCTGTTAGTAGTTTAACCTTAGCTTTTGCTTCCCCCTTGTTGGCAACAATGATTCCAGGTATGAGTGAATCTTATGGTAGGTTTGGTGCCGGAAACCTTTCCAGCATGTTTAAGCTTTCAACAAGATATGCTTCACTAATTTTTATTCCAGCATGTTTCGGTTTAGCTGTTCTTTCACCTTTAGCTGTAAGAGTTGTTGCTGGTTTAAAGTATATTGGAGAAGCCTCAACACCTTTATCAATAATATCTTTAGGTCTTATCCTCTACATTTTTTCTATACTTTTAATTTCAACACTTACAGCTTTAGGTAAAACTTTAAAAGTTGCCCTTGCAGTTCTACTAGCATCCTTAGCGGAACTGGGATTCAGCCTACTTCTTACTCCAAGATTTGGTGTTGTTGGAGCTTCACTAAGCAGAATTTTGATGTATGCATGTATGTTAAGCTTACTTACAGTGTTAGCCTCAAAAACAGTTCAAATATTGTTTGATAAGGATGCTTTAAAGAAAAGCCTAACAGCCTCAACCATAATGTTTTTTGCCCTTTTCTCCTTCTCATCTTATACAGGCTACAACCTAATCCTACTTCCAATCTACATAATTCTTGGAGGAACAGTCTACCTGATAATGCTAGGCTTACTTAAAACACTAACAATAGCAGATCTAAAACTTCTAGCCAAACTTTTACCCATAACCATTAAAACCGTTAACAAGCTAAACAAAACCCTAAGAAGATTCTTATTGTACTGTTGTTAGTTTTTATGTTAAGTTAGTATTTGACAAGATGAAAATACAATCTTATATGCTCTTTAGCGGAATTTGAAATGGAATTGCTGATCATATATTTCTCTAATCTCTCCCTTAGTGTTTTTCTCAAGGATTTAGAATAAATGATATCCATGATTGCGTTTCTTAACTTTTCTTTATTTTTTACATCAACTGTAATAACTGCTTTCGCCTCCCTCAACTCATCAAATAACGAAGAATCTGAGACAATTATGGGTTTCAAATAGGGTATAACACTATTTAAAGATCCAGATGCATTAACTCTCTTTTCGTATGGAAATATAAATAGATCTGTGATAGTAAATAGTATACCTAAGTCTTTCCATGATAAAAATCCTGTGAATACTACATTATCGCCTACTCCTAACTTTTTTGGCATGTTTTTCAGATAATTGAAGTATCTTTTTAAAGAATTAACGTTTCCTACATCGGGTAGTCCTCCAGCAACTATAAGTACCAGATTTTTATGTTCCTTAACAACTTCGGGTAATACATTTATCACGTAGTGGTAACCCTTTGATGGATAGGGGAAACCAAAAAGAGTTATGATTTTACTGTGCTCCTTAATGTTAAACTTTTTTCTAAATTCTTCTATTTCTTCTTTTGTGGGTTCTTCAGCTTTATTAGTATAAACGCCGTGATGAATGTACTTAATTTTTGATGGTTCTACTTCATATTGTTTTGATAGAATATGCACACATGGTTTTCCTAAAACTATAACTCTATCTGAAAGCTTACAGACAAGTTTAGTGTGAAGTAGAATATATACTTTAGCGATAGACAACAATAATGAATTTTCACCAAATTTTGGGTCAATTGAGCCTTTAAGTTCCTTTAAATCCCAAGCAGTATGTAAAGTAGTGATTATTTTAAATCCTTTAATTTTTGAAAGCATTTTTAGGATAACGTAAGATGGTATGAGTGTAATGCCATAAAGGTTGTCATAGAGGCTGAACTCATGCTGAATGTGAATTATTTTAAACTCGTTACTCACAATCTTCTTAATTACATTACAATAGAATGGTAAAAATTTGACCCTGTTTTTAATTCTAATAGATTTTATCTCCAAATCATTATTTTGACTACTTATAGTCTCAGATAGACTTGTAGTATAATGAGAAATCCCACATTTTTCATAGTCTGGTGAAATCATTAGAATTTTTATTTGTTTCATACTTCCACCAACTATGAACTTTTTGCAAGTTCCGAATTGTGAATGTAAGAGAAAGGACTAACAATAAACATAACAATAGGTAGAATGTCTTTCCAAGTACTCTAATCCAGTTTTCTACGTGACGCGAACCAATTGCATTTTTCTCCTTATACAAGGTATTTTCAGCTAACACAAACACATTATCTTCGTATATGATTTTAACACCATTCTTAGATAAGATGGAGTTTTTCATTTGTTCGACATATTTAAAATCTTTGAAATGTTTTCCTTTGTCAACAAGTATGTATTTTATCCCCAATTTAGCTAAGAATGTCAAGTTAACCTTACCTCTAATTAGTTCGTCCCTTATAACCTCCTTATATTGTCCTCCAAGAGTTGGTTTTAGACCATTCATTCTTAGCAAATTAAATGGCACATTTTTTGGTAGTGATTTATTAAAAACATAGTCCCTGATAATTGAAGAAGAAAGATCATAATTTGGAACCACAAGTATATAGAATTTTAGCAAATTGTTATTTTCTTTCTCTATTAATAATTTTGTAATATCATCAAATTCACTTGGGTATTCTGCAACTTTGTATCCGTACATAAATACAGGCATATAACTAAGGATTAAAACGCCCAAAAGCATTATAGAGGTAAGAATTCTTACTTTTGAATCATTACACGCCCCAAATATTTGACTAATAAGTTTAGGTACATAGGGTGATACATGATATATTGAAAGAGCAATTAGAAATGAATATGCAAAGTAAACGAGGTCAGAAAACCTATGAGAAGATCTTAAGCCTCTAAAGAAAGGGTATTTTTCAAAAATCGATGCCAAAATGTCTCCGATGACAGGAGCATGAGGCCCCATCGACATGAGAATATTAAATAATGCTACAAAGGCAAGGCAAACGTAACATAAGCATAATTCTCGATTGTCTTTTAGTTTTGACTTTGGGATAACTAGAGTTGGAGAGAAGGCCAATATCGGAAGAATTAATAATACCTGCCTAGAGAGCGGAAGCGATATTCCTGGTGAACTGCATACACCAGTAAAAGCTTCTAATAGATTTTTATTGGAATACAGATAGTATGTTTCCAACGGTTTTTGTAATTCTCTAATTAACCAAGGAACCTTTAAATTGTAAAGTGTAAAAAAATACGGAGCAGAAACAGTTAATGTAATTGATGCAACTAAGAGCGTACTTTTGAAATATGCTTTATTATTTTTGTGGATCATGAAACCCAACAGTAACAAAGCAGTAATTGTTTGAAAAGACATCAGAATAAACGAAGGATTTGTAGAAGTAAGAAATAATACCATGGCAGTTGACAAAAACATTGTTTTTGTAAGGTTACTATTTAAAGAAAGTAATAAGTAAGCTATCCAAGGGAATAATTCAAAACCGAAAACCAATTGCACGTGTCCTCTAAGCATAGCATCAATAATCGTAGGGTTGAACGCGTATGTTAATCCACCAGTAGTTGAAGATATAGTTATAACCCATTTACTGTTGCCATTCGTATCACTTGTAAATATATATTTTGAAATTAATTTGTACATTCCAAAATATCCAAGAGATAGTAGAATAATGTAAGTCACTTGAATTACCGTAAAGACTCCAAAAATTTTCGATAGTATTACTTGAAAAAGTAAGAGCGGGGGAGATAAGACGTATCTCATGTCTTCATAGTGAAAAATCCCAAAATTATTCGAAACAAAACCAACCCGCCCTATAACATGAAGTACATCACCCTCTACCGGTATGTTACCATGTTTAAGTCCATCTCTGAAAAATATAATCGTAAAAATGATAAATATGAGGATGGAAATGAATGCCCTGTGTTTTATTTTGAAATGAACACCCATATTTATCACTTATTTTTGCGAAATGACAAGTAGGCTGTAGCATAATGAAGGAAATAATTTTGCTATCAGTTTATCAAAAACTTTTACACCTTTTTTCCATACATTAACGGTTTCATAAGGATGTTCTATTCCAATAATCTTGATTATTTCAAACCGATAGGACCCTAATATCTCTTTTATAGCTCTTAAAGTATACGCACGAATATGCCCCTGTGCCTCAACTTCCGAAAAAGTTCCATAGTTTTTATAAAAACCTGTATCGGGTATATAGGGCTGAAATCCTAAAATCAAAAGAAGAATATTAACCCACCATCTTAAATTAGGACTTGTTATAATCATTATTCCATTATCTTTGAGTACTCTATGACCTTCTTTTAAGAAATTTTCTGGAACTAACAAATGTTCTATCACCTCAAACGATAGAATGAGGTCAAAGTAATTATTAGGAAAAGGGAGACTTTCAAATGAAACATCGCATTTATAAAATTTTGCTCCTATTTTTTCGATATCCATAGAAAAATCGTTAACTACATCAATCCCATAAATCTCTATATTATTAACGTCTAACTCTTTTTTAATATTTGTTGCGAAATACCTTAAAACAGATCCTTTGCCACAGCCTATATCTAAAATACGCAAAGTATTTGGTATAGTTTTTTGCTTAAGTATATGGATAGCGCACCTAAATGCCTTTTCATGCCATAATTCTATTTTTGCCCCCCAATCCTCTTTCTTAAAGCAACACCGCTGATTCATTTTTCCACACCTCATTCATTTCGCTAATATTTTTCTTCGAGTTAATTCAATCTTCTTAATACCTCTATTCCACTAATTAAATAACCAATATTGTGGCACTATTTAATACTCTATATGTAATTTTTTAGCATACGCTCACAATCAAAAATCCGCAAGACTATAGGTACAATATCCCAAGTTCTTAACTTTTTAGTAATTTTTAATTTTGTATTCTTATTATAAAACAAGAATATACCATCAAGTGTATGACCTCCACATCTAAGAATTCCATGCCTAATTGGTTGCATAAATATACTATCAATATTATTCTCACACCATTCTACAGCTTCATATCCTTTTTTAAGTATAAAAAAGATTTCTGGAATCTCTTCATCCTGAGTATTGTCTTCTTGGTATAGGTCCCATTTAGTATATACTTTTTCAACTATAACTTCGCTTGTTTCAGGATCTTTAACGTTTTTTAGGTTCCTGACTATATACTCAACTATTTCCCTACAGTTCTCTTTTGTAACTATACCAGCTGGCTCACGTCCTTTAAGGTTTATTGATATTATTCCATTAGATCCTTTATAGAAATAAGCCTTTGTACTTTTCCAATCTATATTTTTAGTATTGCTGTATTCCTGAGTTGGGATAATTTTCAATAGTATCTCAAATATACCCCACTTTTTTAAAATTGGTGTTAACTTAAATATGAATCTATCAATCTTCCACTTAGTGAGTAATCTTAACATCTTTCCTAAATTAAGACCTTTGTTTGTTGATAGACTTTTCACATTAAGAAGCCCGAGCTTTAATAACCAATTATTTACACAAAAATACTTATTAACTCTGCAATGGCCATGATCTGATACGATGACTACGTACGTTGAATCATCTATAGATTTCAACATATCATTTAACATCTCATCGAAAAGTTTATAAAATCTTAGTAAAAGTTCTTTATCATTAATGAAGTAGTGTTGTAAAACATCAAGTGTCATAAAAACAGAAAATATAAAATCATACCTTTTTTCTTCAATACAATCTAAGGTTAATTGCATTTGAGCTTTACTTACTCTTTCTATTTTTGATAGGAGCTCTTTGAATTTACGGGATAATAAAAATAATTGCTCGTTAAAACAAACATCATAATCAGGATATTTGTTTAGAATGAGAGTTTTAATTTCTGGAGGGTACGTAAAAGTACTGTTAACAGATGGTGTCCCAAAACCTGAAATTAATATGCCTCTAACATGTCTTGGTGGATAGATAAACGGGGCATTAATTACTGCTACCCTTTTTCCGTATTCTGATAGAATCGTCCATATTGTTGGTCTTTTTATATCTTTCGATGTAATTAGGCTATACGTATATGAATTTTTCTTCCTTTTTAAAAATCCAAATACTCCATGCTCCGAAGGTTTACATCCTGTGTATATTGATACCCAAGCGGATGGAGAGAGTGGCGGAATCGTACTCTCCAAAACACCCCAAGCTCCATTCTCCATCAAATATTTGAAAGTTGGTAACCTACCTTCTTCAGCCCACGGTTTTATTAAATCCCAAGTCGCGCCATCTAAACCAATTATTATGACTTTAGGTTTATTTTCCATTTTTCGAAAACCTTCACTAATTACCTTTGTTTTTACGAGGTTTATGATGGTTCCGCTAGCTTCACCACATCCTAAGTCAAGGATTAAATCTTTCTTTGAAGGTTTCTCAGACATTATCCAATTTAATGTGGTCAAGTACTCTACATACCTTGGAGCTGACAATCCATAACTAAAAGTTGCTCCCTTTTAAGCCTCTCAATTTTAAGTGGTGATGTAGTATTACTCTATAACTTAGCGACATTGATAATAGTCCTCTCAAATTACTTTAACGCTTCTCTTTCAGTCAAATTGTGTAGCCCACTTAACAGCATTTCTCTTAATTGCTTGTCTTTCAAGACTTCTATCATTGTTTCGGCGAGTCTTTTGATACTTCCGTTCTTCTTTACTAAAATTCCAGTTCTCCCGTCAATAATGGAATCCCTCAGTCCGGGAACATCATAGGCTATGCAAGGTGTGCCGCAAGCAGCAGCTTCGGTTACTGTCATTCCCCAACCTTCTATCATGCTTGTTGATGTTATGATCCATGCATGTTGCATCCGTTCTATCCCAATTTTAGAAATGCCCACACCCACGATTTCGCCAAAATCTTTCAAAAGTCCTCTCATCCCTCAAAACTTTCATAAACTCCTCTGCCGTCTTATCCCAACTAAACCTTCGGACATACTTCAAAGAATTCCTCCTAAGCTTCTCCCTTAAAGAGTTGTCTGTAAGTATTCTGGTTAGGGCTTCTGCTAGTCCTTCTATGTCACCGGGAGGTATAAGGATCCCCGTTTCCATGTTCCTTATGGAGTCTCTAATCCCAGGCACATCGTATCCTACAGCAGGTGTCCCACATGCATTAGCCTCTATAATTACTAGACTCCATCCCTCTTTCTCTGATGTTGTGACGAAAACCCAAGCAGTTTGGAGGAGTTTAATTTTATCTCTTTCGGAAACCTCTCCTAAAAATTCCACTGAATCAGAAATTCCTAGTTTTTGAGATAGTGCGAATAGTTCCGGGTAATTGTCTCCCTTTCCTGCAATAATAAGTCGAACTCCTGATAGCTTTTCTTTGACGATTTTAAACGCCCTTATAAGGTGGTCCAACCTTTTGTACTTCTTCACTCTTCCGAAGTAAAGAATTATCGGGACACCAGATTTGCCGTTAGGTTTAAACCTATTATCAACTCCGTTGTAAACCACGTGAATGTTCTTGGATGGTATGCCGAGTTTAACTAGCTCATCCTTCGTGCTCTCTGAAACTGTCACGATCACTGATCTCCTGTAGAATACTGAGATTAGTAGTCTCTCCACTAGGTAGGCGCAAAGAGCCACAAGTAGCGGTAGCTCCCTGAACAGCGTTTTACCGTGAATGTGGTGAACTATAGCCACAACAGGCTTTTTCCTAGCATAAAAGGGGATACACAGGGGTATCTTGCTGACATCATCAATTATCACATCAAAGTCTTTATTATTGCGAAACTTTGTAAGGTAATGCCAGAAGAATGAGAGGTTGAAGAGAAGTTTATTTCCAATGCGTACAACTTTTATTCCATCGAATGTCTCCTGATCAGTACATCCTCTATATTTTGATGAGACCAAAATAACTTCATGGCCCCTACATACGATTCGTTTTAAGATCTCATGAAGGTGAACTTCCGCGCCTCCAGCTTCAGGGTTCTTGATATCTCTCCAGTTAACAGCGAGAATTTTCATTTTGACCTACACCTTAAGAATTTGGTCTTGTATAGGTGAGTAAGCAACCTTAAGTATTCCCAGTACTCTGAAGCTGTCAGTTTGCTTTCTCCTATCATCCGTTTTCTGAAGGTGTATGGAACTTCTGCAACTCTCCTATATTTTCCTTTTACAAGTATCTCTAGCAGTAGCTTGTATCCTTTTGGGTTAAGTTGAACACCATTTATTACACTTCTCCTTAAAAAGAAATATCCACTCATTGGGTCTTTTACTCTTGTAAGTGGTTTTGCCAACATTATTGCTCCCTTGGATACCAATTTTCTTAAGAAGCCCCAATCTTCTACACCACCACCTTTAACATATCTGCTTGCTATGGCGATATCATAGCCGTCCTTGATTTTCTTTATGAGTTTTACCATCAGTTCTGGAGGATGTTGCATGTCTGCATCAATCACTCCTAAAACATCTCCTTCAGCATTCATAAATCCTGTTAGAATGGCTGATGCAAGACCAAATTTTCCATTTCGCACTATAACCTTTACAGGATATTTATTTGAAAGAGCTTTTGCAATTTTCGCGGTACCATCTGGACTGTTATCATCTACAACGATAATCTCATGAGTAATATTGAGAGCATTAAGGATACCGCTTACTCTTCTTATTATTGCCTTGATATTGTCTCTTTCTTTGTAAGTGGGTATTGTTATGCTAAGTTCTTTCATTTTTACACTCCTTTCCCAACCTCCTTGTATGCTGGAAAAACAACAGAAATATAGGGAGGTATAGTCCCACGGTTATTCACTAATCATCCCCAATTTGTCCTACAATTTTTTTAAATGTTATGTTAAGCATAAAAATTTAATAGTTAGATACATAACGTTGTTCTAAACCTTTGGTAGAGGGTGGATTGATGAGAAGCTTTAGAAAGAAGCTTCAATCTGTAAGCTTTTTTGTTCCATATTTGTTTGTGGTTTTGGTTGTTGTGCTTGTAAGATTTGTTTTTACTTCTGATTTGCATGTTTTTCTTGTTTTCATGGGTTTAACTGTTACCTATATTGTTTTAAAATTTGATGGAAGAATTTTAGTTGGTATGGCTTTGGTTTGTCTTGTTTTGGCTGCCATAAATTTGGCTGTTGGAAATGATGCATATGCTAATCAAGTAGCAATATACGCTTACTGGTTTCTGGTTTCAGGTGTGATATGTCTTCTAGCAGAATATTTAAGAGAAAAACCATCAGAAAAGAGTGAAGATTAATCTTGTATTAGTTCTAACCAGCATAGGGGACATCTAAGTTCTTTTTCCCATCCCTCTGGACGGCTGATAAAGTATCCGTGTTTTTTACAGTATGCATAGTAGTATTCTAATGGTTCACCTTTCTCCTTGTTTACTACTACATTAAAAGCTTTTTTAGGTCCTAAGAGACGTATTCTAATTTTTTGGATGAGGCTTAACTCTTTCCTGTCAACCATGCGAACATGTTTATGTGAACAGGTTGGTAGAAGGTGACCTGGAATCTGGAAAGCACATTTCCCATCTTTAAACCAACGACAATCTTCACATAACATTTCTCTTTCAGCATCCCATTTTTCTATGTCTAACTCCCTCCTTTAGTATTCGATGGGGTTTACCCGTTGTTCCGCCTTCAAACCTACCCATAACCTTTCACATTTTAAACTTTAAGGGGATCCTACAGATAGATTGTTTCTAGTCCTATCTCTTTTGCTACTGCTTTTTGCTTTTTATCGCTTGTGACTATTTTGGCTCCTATGCTTCTT
>Ga0180301_10002457_pt1 | contig 14562 bp, 13 predicted proteins | sample GuaBasSediGuay16_FD_121797 | JGI IMG/M metagenome (GOLD analysis project Ga0180301, IMG submission 121797) | Subseafloor sediment microbial communities from Guaymas Basin, Gulf of California, Mexico - Guay16, Core 4569-2, 12-15 cm | ecosystem: Environmental > Aquatic > Marine > Hydrothermal...
ATCAAAGGTATGGGACCGGCGAAGGTGATGACCCTCATTGCCGCTTTTCAGCTTGGAGCGCGATTTGCCGCAACGGAAGCGTTGAGCAATCAACCTCAGATGACGAATCCGCGGAATGTCGCCATGCGGTTCGGGCCGCCCCTTCGCCTTCTGAATTATGAGATTTTTAAAGTGATTCTTCTGAACAGCCATAACCGTATTATCCGGGACATTGTGATCAGCCGGGGGCATCTGAATGCTTCAGTTGTTCATGCCCGGGAGATCTTTAAGGTTGCCATTGATTACCTGGCGGCGGCAGTGATTCTCATGCACAACCATCCCAGTGGAAATCCCGAACCAAGCCGGGAAGATATTGAAATTACCCGAAAAATTGTAGAATCCGGAAAAATTATTGGGATTCCTGTTCTGGATCATATTATAATTGCTGACAGGGATTTCACCAGTTTTGCGGACAGACAATTGATTTGAGAGGGAGAATGTGAAAGATGGGGAGATGAACGGCGCAACTTGCAACGAATGGGAAAAAATGGTCCCGGATTTCAGGCCGGTGACCGGGGAACAAAGGAGGATCGATGCATACATACATGGATAGAATTCACGAGATATACAAATCCGTGGGCCATTTTCTGGAAAAGGGTCTGGCCGATCAAGGGCTGAATCTTATTAAACATGTTACGGCGGATATTCGGGATCATGTGGTCATCCGCTACCTGAACGGAGTATGCCAGCAGGAATCGGGGGCTTCTGAGATGGCTGAGTATTATTTCCGGAATGTTATTCATGAGGATCCCGGGTTTGTGTCCGCGGCGGAAGCCCTGCTGTACATGCGGGACAATATGCTTTCGGACGGGGAAAAGGCCTATCTTTGTGAACTTATCGGAATGATAAAACCGGAAACGGCGTCCCTGAAGGAAATACGAAAAAGTCTGGCTGAAATCACACCTGAACCCCTTAAACTGCATGAAAAACCGGAAGAAGTGTCCCGGATTCTCCACTCCCACTCCAGCACAGACCAAAAGGAACGGGAAAAGCAGCCCGAACCATCGAAAGAAGATCCCATACTTCATACAGTCACATTGGAAAAAACAAAATCCGTTTCGGATAGCACCCGGACATCCCCGGAAGATATGCCTGCCCGGGAGGAATCCTCCTATCTGGGGGATATCCTTGTCGATTTGAAGAAAAAAGTATCTGAAAAAGAAACACGCAAACCGGAAATGCCGCAAAAGGATGAAGAAAAAGAATCGGCTCTGGATATTCACCTGTCTCCTGAGGAAGAAGCGGAAATTGAACGGGAAGAAAAGCTGGAAGAGAGGGAATTGCTGGCTGATTCGGAAGAGGCTTCCAAGTTAAAAGATTTGTTGAAGACCCTCCATGAACGGAAACATCGGGATATTGAGGATCAAAGACCCGAGAACCTTGCAGAAACGTCAAATGAGGAGAACCGGGAAATATCCGGGCCTTTTGACACGCTGACCATGGCAAGGGTTTATTTTAAACAGGGTGCTTATTCATCGGCTTTGCGGATTTTGGGACTCCTCAAAAAGAGCACTTCGGATGAAAAAAAATTAAAGGAAATTGAATCCCTAATGAATAAAGTCCGGGAGAAAATCGAATCCGAAAAAGCAGAATAACAATGCCCGACATCAAAAATCTTGTCCTGGATCTTGGTAATGTAGTTGTAGATGTGGATTATCCCCGCTTTTGTCTGAAAGTGGGTATTGATGTAAAAGCTTTCGAGGCTTTTTACGACTCGCCATTTTTCAGGGGTTTTGAAATCGGAAAGAAGACTCGGGAGGATTATTTTCGCGCTTTGGAAAAGTACACCGGATTTCCTGCTGACAGGCGGAATGAGTTAGAAAGGCAGATTCATACGGCTTTTCCCCTTCGTTTACGAACCTGGGGGATGATTCATTTTTTAAAGCAGCACATGCCTGTCTATCTTTTATCCAATACCAATGTGGTGGATTTTGAAAACATCGATGCCCATGTCGGATTAAGAAAAGCCTTTCATAAAGTCTACCTTTCTTATGAACAAAAGCGGAGCAAACCGGATCCTGAAACCTATCGCCACGCTGCCCGGGTATTGGGTATTCATCCGGAAGAAACCCTTTTTTGCGACGATCGGCAGGACAATATCGAAGGTGTACGCCAGGCAGGCTGGCAGGGATATCAGGTGGAAAGCGAAGGGTCTTTTTTAACATTTCTCACAAAAACCCTGGAGCTGAATCATGGAGGATTGAGATGGTAATTATGACCCCCCGGACTCCCCGGACAAAATCCAATGTGTGGATTCCTCTGTTGTTAGGACTCCTGCTCTCGGTGTTTTATTTTTATCATGGGCGCATGAGTACGTATGAGCGTTTTTTCAGTAATAATACCATAACAGCTCCGCTGCTGTCAGTTTATTATCAATGGCTTTCGGCTGTTTTAATCTTTTTTATTATCCCTTCCCTCACCTGGACCGGCGTTATGGGTTACCACATAAAGGAAATGGGATTTCGGTTAGGGGATTGGAAAAAGGGACTTCTTGCCCTGGGGATTGGTCTTCCCCTTATGTTGCTTTATGCCTTTGGTGCTTCTCAAATGTATGAGTTCCAGGATATATATCCGCTGTATAAATATATCGGCATGGAAAGTATCTGGGTGATTCTCCGCTATTATCTCACGGCATTTCTTTTTTATTTTTCTTATGAAGCCTTTATCCGGGGATTTATTTTTCATGCTATGAAGGATGAATTGGGTGTTCTCGGAGCCATTCTGATTGCCGCCCTTGTCGGCGCACCGGTCTACATCGGAACCTCTGAAATGGAAGGCATCATGTCCATTATCCTCCACCTGACCTTTGGTGTAGTGGCCTGGAAAACCCGCTCTTTTCTCTATTCGGCCATACTGGGATGGGTCTGGCTTGTGGCTGTGGATTGGTTCATTATTTTGGGCATTTGAATCCAGGAAACTCCAAATTTTTATGTAATGTGCTATAAAACACGGTTTTATTTAGCATTATGAGTTAATTTTTTTTAAATGATTAAAAAAGTGTAAAATCATTATGCTCTCTCGGGCATTCTATAGATAAAATTAATCTTCCGGAGGACTTCCCATGAAATTGAAGAAAAATATTGCTGTCAGCGAAACAGGATTTATTTTTGATCCGACAAGCGGAGATTCCTATACCCTGAATCCGATTGGAATGGAAATCGTAACCCTTTTGAAGGAAGGACTGGACCTGGAAGTCATTTCCGGCAGGATTCTGGAAAAATACGATGTGGAAAAAGGAGTTCTGGAACGGTATCTCTACGATTTCTTTGGACAGCTAAAACAATATCAACTGATTGAAGAGGATGATGAAAGATGAAATTACTATTGCGGTCTCCGGACTGAATAATGTTGACAGTCCGGGTCCCGGAATTCCTGTCGTTCGCGGTATCCGGGATTCTGAATATTTTGAGCCCCGGATTGTGGGACTGGTTTATGAAAATCTGGAACCCGGAGCCTACATGCACGACCACGTGGATAAAAGCTACAAAGTGCCCTATCCGTCCGAAGGAAGCGGAGTGCTTATGGAACGGATTCGGGATATTCATGCCAAAGAATCCATAGATGTGCTCATTCCCAATTTCGATTCGGAGCTTTATGCCTTTATGAAATCAGAACCGGAACTGAAGCGGCTTGGCATTCATACTTTTTTACCCACACTGCAACAATTTGAAGAGCGACATAAGTCAAACCTGCCTGAATTTGGTGAAAAATACAAGGTAAAGGTCCCTGAAAGCCGGGCTATAACGAGTATTCAAGAGATTAAAGAACTGGAAGAGGATTATGAATACCCCATGGTAATCAAGGGGAAGTTTTATGATGCATTCATTGCCTACTCATTTGAACAGGCTCAAATTTATTTCAATAAAATTGCATCCAAATGGGGATTGCCCATCGTTGTCCAGCAGTATATCCGTGGCACCGAAGTGAATGTAGTTGCATTGGGAGACGGCCGGGGTAATACTGTCGGAGCTGTCCCCATGAAAAAGCAGTACATCACCGATAAGGGAAAAGCCTGGGGCGGGATAACCCTGGATGATCCCAAAATGTTAGACCTGACCCGCCACATTATCGGACAAACCAAATGGAGAGGCGGGATGGAACTGGAGCTTATCCGGACCGATAAAAAGGAGCTGTATCTGATTGAAATCAATCCCCGCCTTCCTGCCTGGGTATATCTTGCCGTAGGAGCCGGACAGAACCTGCCCGAAGCCCTGGTCAAACTGGCACTGGGATATCCTGTTGAAACCTTTACGGCATACACCGTGGGCATCCTTTTTATCCGGTACTCGTATGATATGATCTGCTCTCTGCAAGATTTTCAGTCACTCACCACCCGGGGGGAGTTATAGAAGGCGGGGAGAACCCGCAACCCAAATAAGGACTTGAAATAAAATGATGAAAGATGAAAAAATGAAAAAAATACCCTTTGAAAGACCGCTGATTCAAAAAATTAATGCAGGACTTCCAAGTAAATACGGCATGGTCCGGCGACCGGAACCTATCGAGGAGATAGAAGGGATTTCTGTTGAATCTCTCCTGAAAGAATATGGCTCTCCACTCTTTGTTTTGTCTGAAAAGGTGCTTCGGAAGACATATAAAGAGGCATACAGGGCTTTTTCCTCGCGCTATCCCAAAGTTCGGTTTGCCTGGTCCTACAAAACAAATTATTTGAATGCCGTGTGCAAAATATTTCACCAGGAGGGCTCCTGGGCTGAAGTGGTTTCCGGATTTGAATACGATAAGGCTCTGATCAATGGAGTCCCCGGTTCAAAAATCATTTTTAACGGTCCCTATAAATCCCGGGAAGACCTGAAAAAGGCGATTGAGAATAACTCATTGATCCATATTGATCATTTTGATGAACTTTATGAACTCCTGGAGCTTGCCAAGGTTCTTGAAAAACGCCCCCAAGTGGCAATCCGGGTGAATATGGATACAGGAATATATCCCCAGTGGGACCGTTTCGGGTTTAATTATGAAAACGGAGAAGCCTGGGATGCCCTGAACCGGATCATGATCAGTAAGCAAATAGATCTTTTGGGACTTCATACACATATCGGGACATATATGATGACGGTTCAGGCATACGAAAAGGCAGCCTTAAAACTGGCAGATCTGGCTATCGGAATTGAAAGGAAATACAAGCACACGATTAAATATATCGACATGGGTGGTGGATTTGCTTCTAAAAACACCCTGAAAGGGGCCTATTATCCCGGCAGTGATACGGCACCCTCATTTGATGATTTTGCCGAAGCCATTGTTTCAGCCCTGATGAAATCGGAATTCAAACCGGATCATTTACCACTGCTTATTCTGGAAACCGGTCGGGCCCTGGTGGATGATGCAGGCTGGCTGGCAGGAACTGTGGTTGCCAACAAACGCCTGGCCGATGGCCGCCGGGCCACCATTATCGATGCGGGTGTGAACCTCCTTTTTACATCATTCTGGTATGAACACGATATCCGTCCGGCAAAACACCTTTCCGAACAAACGGAAGACACTACAATCTATGGCCCCCTCTGCATGAATATTGATGTTATCCGGGATCATATCCAGTTCCCCCTTCTGAAAAAAGGAGACCCTTATGTTATCCGGAGGATTGGAGCATATAATAATACTCAATGGCTTCAGTTTATTACACTTCGTCCCCGGGTGATTTTGATTGATACACAAGGGAAAACCCATATTATCCGAGATAAGGAAACACTCGAAACCCTGAACCGATGCGAGCATCTTCCGGATCACCTGACCTGAAAAAGGAACTGCTTATGAAACGTGAGTTCGATTTTAAAGGCAGTCTGCTAAACAGCTATTCGCAAATTTTCTTTTCCGATAACCGTTTGTTTGCCGGCATTTTGATCATTGTGACCTTTGTGGATTTCTATACCGGTCTTTTTGGGCTTTTGGCGGTCCTTACAACAACTCTCCTGGCCCGCTACCTTGGATTTCATCCCTTCAAAATTCACCAGGGGTATTATGGGTTTAATTCCCTGTTGGTTGGTCTTGGGCTGGGTATTTTTTTTCAACCGGGCCCTTTGCTGGTTCTGATTGTCATTTTAGCATCGATCCTCACCCTTTTTATTGCCGTAAGCTGTGAAGGCATCATCGGCAAGTATGCCCTTCCCTACCTGAGCATTCCCTTTGTTGTGTCTATGTGGATTTTGACTCTGGCTTCCCGTGAATTTCAGGCTCTGGGATTGAATGAGCGGGGGATCTATACATTAAATGACTTGTACATCATGGGTGGTAGTTCCCTGGTACAAATGTATGACTGGTGGAATCAACTGGCAATCCATCCCTCGGTGCGTGCCTATTTTCTTTCTCTGGGAGCGATTCTCTTTCAATACAATATGCTTACAGGTATCCTGGTGGCTGTTGGACTGCTTATTTATTCCCGAATTGCCTTTACCTTGTCCCTGCTTGGTTTTTATACGGCATACTTTTTTTATCTGCTCATCGGAGCACCCTTTTCCGAGGTGAGTTACAGCTATATTGGTTTCAACTATATTCTGACGGCCATTGCCACTGGAGGATATTTTATTATCCCGAATAAAAATTCCTACCTGTGGGCTGTGCTGGTTATACCTCTGGTGGCGGTTCTGACGATTGGATTTTCCCGTATTCTCGCGGTATTCTACCTGCCGGTCTATTCGCTGCCCTTTAATGTGCTGTCCCTCCTTTTTCTGTATGTTTTGAAATTTAGGGTGGATAACAGGGCAAAACTGACACCGGTGCTGATTCAGGAAAATACTCCGGAGAAAAATCTCTATTCATACCTGAATTTTATGGAACGTTTTGGAAAAGAGAGCACAGTTCCAATTCACCTGCCTTTTTACGGTGAATGGATCGTTACCCAGGGACACGACGGCGAATACACTCATAAAGACCGGTGGCGCCATGCCTGGGATTTCGAAATTGCCGATGAGACAGGGAAAGCCTGGAAAAATTCCGGGGATTTTCGCGAGGATTATTTTTGCTATGATAAAACCATCATTGCACCGGCTGATGGTACGGTTGAAGCCGTGGTGAATGATGTCCCGGATAATACCATCGGGGAACGAAACCTGGAACAGAACTGGGGAAATACAATCGTTATCAAACATGAGAAGGACCTGTTTACGAAATTGAGCCACCTGAAACCCGGTTCTATCCAGGTGAAACCCGGCGATAAGGTCCGGAAAGGAGATGTGCTGGCCCGCTGTGGAAATTCTGGAAATTCCCCTTATCCCCACCTCCATTTTCAGGTCCAGCGGACGCCTTATATCGGTTCTGAGACTCTCGATTACCCCATTAGTAATTATATGCTCCGCCGGGACGAGGAATTTATCCTTCAAACTTATACCATCCCCCGGAAAGAGGACCGTATTTCTGCAGTTCAGGTGAATTCAGCCCTTAAAAAAGCTTTTCATTTTATTCCCGGGGAAAAAATCCGCTTTACCCTGCAAGGCTCTTCCGAAGCTCTGATATGGGATGTAAAAATCAATGAATTTCTCAATAAATATATAGAATGCCGGAAAACCGGCTCGAAAGCCTGGTTTAAAACCGATGATACCATGTTTTATTTTACTCATTTCGAAGGAGAGCGGGATTCCCTTCTGTATCACTTTTTTTGTGCGGCATACCGGGTTTGTTTCGGGTATTACAAGGGGCTTGTGATTGAAGATTCTTTTCCACTGAACATGGTGTTTTCTAAAAATAATCTCATTTTTCAGGATTTTGCTGCACCCTTTTTCCGCTATAAGAAGGGTAGATACACACTTACCTATACCAGCCAGGAAGAAACCCTCTCAGATACACGACTTCTCCTTGAATCTGCAGTGACCACCTATTCTTTTGGGAAAATCCGGTCACACATAAGCTATTCCTGTAATATTGATAACGGAGGAATGAAGGAGTTTGCAATTCACCAGGAATCTTTAACCCGGAAGGTATCATGCGCTACAGAATAATCGGGATAATCTATCTGATATGTGCTATCACTCTCTTTGCCCGGGAGCCTTTTCTCAATACACTGACCGTGGAACAGGAAACGGCCCGATATGCTCTGAGCGGTAACTGGGATGCCGTGATCAGAACAGGTAAAACAGCCCTGGCACAAGGGATTGATTTTTATAATCTCCGGTACAGAATGGGCATTGCCTATTACCATCTGGGGAATTATCACGCGGCGGCACGGCATTTCTACAGGGCATACCGGATCAATGACACAGAACCTCTCTTGAAGGAGTACCTTTACTGGGCATACCGGTATGCCGGCCATGAAGCTGATGCACGGGTCCTTGCTGCCGGATTTACACAGGAACTGAAAAGAAAAGCAGGCGTTCCGGACCAGTACCCGGGGGATTACCTGAGCATCTCTTTTAACGCCGGTTTCCCTGTCGACAAATCGTTTACAGACAGTTATGTCAATGATACCGGCTTGGCTGTCAACGGATCCCAGTTTTTGTCCAAAACACTAAACTATGCAGATGTGGGAATTCAAAAAAGTCTTTCACCGCGTCTGTCTGCCTATGTAAGCTATGCCCGCTTAAAGAAAACATCTTATCTGTATGCTCAGGAAAACGGATATGCCGTGGTTAAACCCGACTATGAAACAAATCTGAATCAGGTCTATATATCCGGGACATACCACGTAATTCGGGGGACAGATTTGACAATCGGAGCCCATTTTATCAACATTTTTTATCAAAGGGACCGTTATGTGTTTAACGGTTTGGAAGGGCGGATTGTCACCGATGAAATATCAGACAATGACAAGCTGGTGTTTATGTCTGTCCGGCACCGTTTCCCCTATGTGACAACCGGCATCACCTCGATTTTCAGCAACCTGAATCAAAAAGATCAGGTGCAGGGAGATTTACAACTTACATTTTATCCTCTTGGGAATCTCAATCTCTATGGAGGATGTATCCTGACATACCTCCACCAGAATTCCGGTGAAAATACGGTAATCACCGAACTGCTTCTTGGAGGTAAACTTCTGCCGGTGTTGTGGGCTGACGCGATATATTCCACCGGTGATTTGCACAATGCATCCCGGTATCAGGGCTACGTTGTGTATAACGGGATGGATGTTATCACCCGGCGCATCGGCGGGCGATGGATCATTCCTGTCTCTGAAGATTTGACGGTCCGCCTGAATTATGCCTACCAGAAACATGAAAGTTCTTTTCATCCTGAAAATACCGGCCTGACTGAAACAAACCGGATTCACTATAAAAGTCATTCCATAACGGGAGCACTGCAATGGAATTTTTAAAACATCGTTACATAAAATTTATGGTCCTGTCCCTTGTATGCTGGGGGATTCTGTATGCTCAGGATGAGGTGATAAAAGCCTTTGAAACGAGCTATACACAGGAGAAAGAGGGTGATTATCAACATGCTGCTGAAGCATTAATGGCAGTATATAATGAAGATTCCTATGAGATAAACCTCCGCCTGGGTTGGCTGTATTATCTTGACGGGAAAATGGATAAATCCGAAACATATTACCGGAATGCAGTGAAACTCCGTCCCTATGCCATAGAGCCACGCTTAGGGCTGGCATATCCCCTGTCTTCCCAGGGGAAATGGGTGGAAATTGAAGAGATGTATCTGGATATTCTTGAAATGGATCCCCGGAATTCTATGGTCAATTACCGGATGGGTCTCATTTGTTACAACCGGGGAGAGTATGAAAAGGCAGATCGTTATCTGGAAAAAGTATTAAATCTGTATCCCTTTGATTATGATACCCTTCTGCTGACAGCCTGGACAAAACTCCGTCTTCAAAAATACAGGGAAGCTGAAATATTGTTCCATAAAACACTCATGGCCAGCCCCGGTGATTCATCTGCACTCGAAGGACTGGCCATGCTTCCTTAATCAAAGGAAGTTTCCCTTTTTATGTAAATTTTTTCAAGCTATCGGCAACACTATTTTATCCAACCCAACTCCCAGGGAATTGTTCCCTCCGGGGATTCAAAATGTTCCGGATGGAGCAGATAGGCCAGTTTCTGTGTGGCGACCACCTGCCGGGGACCGAAGTGTTTCATCAGAGCTGAGTCGTAGTAAAGAACACGGCTTCGGGTAACGGCATTTGTTTGGTCATATCCGGGACGGGTATATATTTCTATCAAGGGGGTAATGCCTTTCCAGCCTCCCAGTTCGGCATCAAGCCAGATAGGGGAGAGGATGATATCGGGATTTTTCTCAACGACGAGATCATTGGATGTTCTGAACACTCCCACAGCCGTATCGCCAAATACATTTACACCCCCGGCGGCCTGAATCATATCGTGAAGGGGCGACTCACTGCCAAAGGTCCAGGGTCCCATGTGATTGATTTCCATATACACTTTTACCGGTTCCAGTTTTGAACTCGCGGCACGGATTCGGTCCATATCTGCTTTCATGTGTGTCACCATATTTTCGGCACTTTTTGCGTTTTTCGTCACTTCACCGATTTTTAAGATACAGTCGTACACATCCTCCAAGCGGTTTGGTTCGAAATGATACACGGTGTAACCCATTGCCCTCAGGCTGTCTGCAATCTTCCGCTGCATGTTGGTATCCGTAAAAATCAAATCGGGACCGATGGAATCAATCCGGGCAAAATTGATGTTGATAAAATCTCCCACCACCTTCACCCGGCCGGCTTCTTTATCTTTCATCACCTGATCGGGGAAAAAGCAGAAACTTGTAGCCCCCAGGACCTGATTGCCGGCTCCGATTTCATATATGATTTCCGTCATGGTGGAAGAGCAACTGACAATTGTAGGTTTTTCTGTCTGCTTGCAGGCAGTGAGTGAAATGGCGAGTATGATTAAAACAAGGATATAATGTTTGAAGAGTTTCATCAGGATCTCCTTTTATTTCAGATTGGCCAGAATAACGGCAAGAATTCCAAAGCCGATGGTAAAATACCAGGCGGTGGTCCGTTTTTCACCAAAGAAGAAAACCGAGGCCAGAGTTCCGGCCAATATGGTGATCATGCCGTTGATAGTGAAAACAAAAGCGGCCGGATAGGGCGCGCACAGACTCAGCAAAAAGAGTCCGGCAATGGACCCTACACCGCCCATGAGTCCCAGCCGGATTAAAGCACTTGTGCTTTCCGGTTTTATCTTTTGAAAAGAGACAACGGCACCGCAGACGAGGGCCATCATGGCATAGAGGATAAAATAGATATTCGGCAGGTATTTCCCCAGGTAGCTGACAACATCACCGGGAACCATCCGGCTGCCCAGATCCCGAATGGTGAGGAAAACAATACTGTTGCTGAGCAGGATGACGATAAGCATTAATCCATACAGAATTTTATCCTTTAAAGCGGTTTCCTTCCCTTCTCCGCTTCCTTCATTTTCCAGATTGGAGGCGGCCATCACACAAAGAAGGCCGGAAATCAATGCCAGGGCCTGAAAGAGATGGATAGCTTCCTGATAAACCACCGCGGCGTAGATAATCACAACCAAAAAATTCAGATTCAGTGCGCACCATACAGGAGACAGGGGACCCCGTTTCAAACTGGATTTCGTCAATTCCATGGCTACGATTTGCCCCAGTGCATTAATCAGGGCCAAACCGTAGATGAAAAGAGGAATTTCTTTCATCAGCCCCCAATCCATCTGCACACCGAAAAAGATCATCCCGCAAAGTCCTATACTTGTAGCAATGTGCAAAGGAACCACATTTTTTGATTGTCCCAAGCGGAAGGCTATCCCAATCAGGGAGAGGCTCAGGCCGGAGGCGGCAGCCAATACAAATCCCATGAGACTTATTTCCATGGCGAATCCTTTCAGTAAATCGTTTATTTATGTCAGTTTATTCCAAAAGTTATTAATGCTTTTTTGAAGCCTTGTTTTGATATTCGGTGCGAAAAAGGATGCTTTCAGTGCATAACGGGTCAGGCGCTCCAGATCATCCGCCCGAAAGCCATATTCCCGGCAGATGAAATGAAATTCCTCTGTCAGTGTCTGGTTGAACATGGTCGGATCATCGGAGTTGATGGTTATCAGGAGCCCTTCATCATAAAAGGTCTTTACGGGATGCTCCCGGGCGTTTTTCACAACCCGCGTTTTCAGATTACTTGTGGGACATATTTCCAGGGGAATTTGACGATCCCTGAGAATTTTCATCAGTTCCCTGTTTTGAATGGCCGTGATTCCATGACCGATTCTTTCTGTATTCAGGCGGGAAACGGCATCCCAGATGGAATAAGGGCCTTCTGTTTCTCCGGCATGCACTACGGTATGATATCCTTTTGATCGGGCAATCCGGAAGACATCCTCAAAGCGAAAAGCAGGAAAGTGAGTTTCATCCCCTCCCAGGCCAATACCACAGATGCGGTCTTTATAAGGATCCAGTTGTTTTAACCGTTTTACAGCCCTCTCATGGCCGTGATTGCGCACAATGTCGGCAATCAGATTGACGGAAATGCCAAAATCTTTTTCAGCCGTTTCTTTTCCGTCAAGGGTCGCCTCGATGATGGCTTCCGCCCCGGGGCCCCACGCATCAAAATCCCAGGGAGAAAAAAAGGCTTCCAGAGCAATTACATTCTGTTTGGTCAGGGCTTCAATGGCATGATATGCGGACTCCCGGAAATCATCTGCTGTGCGGAAATACCGGTTTTTCCAGATCCAGGCCCGGATAAAATGATCAAAATCATGAAAGACAAATTGTTGCCTGAGGGTGTTGATATCCCGGATATCCGATTCAGGTTCGTACTTTTGAATCCGGTCCAGGAGAAATTCCAGGGTAAAGGCTCCCTCAAGATGGCAATGAAGCTCGATTTTCGGCATATCCCGGATAATGTGATTCAGATTTTTCATTTTATGGCATGAGGATGGTTCCGCCGCTGTAAAAGAGTCCTGCAATGGATGCGGTTAACAGATTTGCGAAGGTTGCCCCTAAAAGAGCCTTGAAACCCAGGCGGCTGATATCTTTAATCCTCTCAGGAACCAGGGCGCTGATACCGCCGACAAAGATGGCTATGGATGCCACATGGGCAAAGCCGGTGAGGGCATAGGTGGCGATGACGATAGAACGGGGTGATTGCACGGCACCTGACTGGATCAGGGTTGAGAGATTTTGAAAAGCCGTGACTTCAGACAGGATAAGTCGCTGACCAATAATGGGCGACAGGGTTGCCACATCGTTGACGGGGATGCCGATGATAAAGGTCAGAGGATAAAAGAGATATCCCAAAAATCCTTCCAGGCTCCAGTTGATATGTGTCCCCAGCAAATTGTTTACGGGCGAACCCGCAAAACCAATGATCACATTCACCAGCTCTACAAGTCCCAGAAATGCGATGAGCATGGAGACAATGCCTACAACCAGTTTCACACCCGAATTGGCACCGTTGATGACTGCGGCAAACAGATTAGGATCTTTTTCATAGTGGGGCCGGATGTTTTGTCCAAGGGTTACAGGGGATCCGTCCTCCGGAAGGAGGATTTTTGAGATTACAATGGCAGCGGGTGCATTCATGATGGATGCAGAGACCAGGTGTCCGGCAATGGTGGGGAATTCCCCCTTCAGTATAAAAGTATACACCGCCAACATGCTGGAGGCAATAGTGGCCATGCCGCAGGTGAGTATGGTGTTCAGTTCCGAGCGGGTCATTTTACTCAGATAGGGTTTTATAACGAGGGCTGATTCAATACCCACAAAGATATTTGAGGCAGCGCTGCAGGATTCGGCGCCGCTGATTCTCATGAGTTTTGTAAAGGCATAGGAAAACCATTGAATGATTCGGTTCATGATGCCCAAATGGTACAGAATGGCAACGAGTGCGGCAAAAAAAATGATGGTGGGGAGAGCCTGAAAGGCCAGGAAATATCCGAGGGAACTTTCTCCCGATTCACTGACAGTTCCCGGACCCAAGGCCAGTCTGCCAAAAACAAAGTAGGAACCGGCTGTCGCAGTCTCGAGAACCTTGATTACAATTTTGTTGATAACCATGAAAAAGCGCGTTCCAACGGGGATAACGAAAACAAAAAGCGCAAATAGAAGTTGCAATCCCAGTCCCCAGGATACAACTCGCCAGCTCACCTGCTTTTTATTTGCCGATAAAAGCCAGGCAAGTCCGATCAGAATAAAGATTCCGAAAAAGCTGGTTAGTCTCATAGTGATCTCTCAATTTGTGTTAATCATTTCTGATTATTTCATCCAAAAAAACCCCGTCTGCAAGCAGTCGTTCTCTGACCACCAGTTCGTCGATCTCCCGGGGGACGGGATAGTATCCCGGTTTCAGCACGGGGTGGGATAAAACATAGTTCAGGGATGCCAGCTGAAGGCTGAAACTCAAATCCAGAATTTCTACGGGATGTCCCAGCCCGCCGGCAATATTGATGATTCCGCCCTGTGCCAATAGGTAAAGGGAGCGGTTTTTCTTGATCCGGTTTTCTTCAATTTCATTGCGGACTTTGACCTGTTCTCCTGCAATTTTTTTCAGTCCGGGCACGTCAATTTCGTAGTTGAAATGACCGGCATTGGCCAGAAATGCACCGTCTTTCATGACCATAAAATGTTCAGGAC